>Ga0115565_10000488_pt1 | contig 34296 bp, 28 predicted proteins | sample COGITO_mtgs_1105_FD_87199 | JGI IMG/M metagenome (GOLD analysis project Ga0115565, IMG submission 87199) | Pelagic marine microbial communities from North Sea - COGITO_mtgs_110530 | ecosystem: Environmental > Aquatic > Marine > Epipelagic | place: Germany:Helgoland, sampling site Kabeltonne... | reverse complement strand
TACTTGGTACAAAGAATATTACGAAAACAATAAAATTTTGTCTCACGCTGATTTAGAGGAATATATATCAGATGCAAAGGCAGCAAATATTCTATGGGCGTTATAAATTTAAAAGATAAAAAAATACTCGTTGTTGGCGGAAATGGTTATTTAGGGAGTTTTTTAGTAAAAGCCTTAAAAGAACAAGAAGCGAACGTTTTTATAATTTCTAGAAATTGTGAACCATCAGATTCTCAATTTATAGTTGATATTACTAATTTTGATGAAACTAATAAGATCATCCAAAAAATAAAACCTGATATTGTTTATCATTTAGCAGCAAATATCAGCAGAAATAGAGATTTTGCTATCTTCGAAAAAATGGCAGCTGTAAATGTGCAAGGAACTTTAAATATTTTAAAATCTTTAGAAGGTACAGATGCACATTTTATATTTACATCCTCTAGTGAAATTTATGGAAATAATGAATCTCCATTTCATGAAGATCAAATTCCTAAGCCAGTATCACCATACTCTTTAAGTAAAATTAATGCAGAATTGCTAATACAAACTTACTGCAATAATCATCAGAAAAAGTTTACGAATTTAAGAGTTTTCAATTTTTATGGAGAAAATATGCCTGAAGAATTTTTTATTCCTCAGATGATTAATTCCTTAAAAAATGAAAAAGATTTTTTGATGACAAAAGGAGAACAAGTCAGAGATTTTTTATATGTTAGTGATGTTGTTAGTGCATTAATTTTAACAGCACAAAACACAAATTCTTATGGAGAAACTATGAATGTTTGCAGTGGTAAAGGAACAAAATTAAGTACTTTAGCATCCGCTGTAAATAATACTATGAAAACCAACGCTAAAATTATCTTAGGAGCAATTCCTTATAGAGATAGTGAGGTTTGGGAAATGATAGGAGACAATTCAAAAATTAAAAACAATATTGGTTTTATACCTGCTATTAATATAGAAAAAGGAATAGAAATCGTTATAAACAAATCATAATTATGGGATCATCCAAAAAAACTTTTAAAAGACTTTTTAACGTAATAATTGCTTTAGTTATTGGGTATTTTGTTATTTATGGTTTAGCAGCCATCAGCAAAAACTCTAAAGGACCTTTAGGTGGTCTGTTAGAAAATATGAGTGATATGGTTCAAGATTTTGAACGCGATAATATTCTAGAAAAAAGAGAACAAAACAGAGAGAAGAAATTAAGTTGGTTTAAAGATCAGCGAAAAAATAAATTTGCTTTATTAAAAACTAAATATATTCTTTTTGGTGCTTCTGATGATAGTAAAGGTGAATCTTACGAAAACATTATCAATTTAGAAGATTCTTTAGCAATAACATTTCCTATTATACATATTTATAAAGCTTGGGGAGAAGGCCAAGAATATAAATTTCCTGAAAATGAAGTGAATGCAATTCATAGAATAGGTTCTATACCAATGATAACTTGGGAACCTTGGTTTGGTAAATTTTCTCAAGAAAATTTTCCAAAAATTCAAGCTCCAGAGCTAAGGGATAATCATGGGTTAACTGCTGTTGCAGAAGGGCATTATGATTCATATATAAAAGAATGGGCAAAGGAAACTGCTAAATTAGATTACCCTATTTATTTAAGGGTTGGTCATGAAATGAATGATCCATATCGTTATCCTTGGGGACCTCAAAACAACGATCCTTCAGAATATGTTGCTTTCTTTAAACATGTTAGGGAGGTTTTTGATGAAGTTGGAGCTACAAATGTTATTTGGGTTTGGAGCCCACATTTAACTTATGGAAAATTTAAAGAATACTATCCAGGAACCGATTATGTAGATGTTGTAGCAACAGGTGCTTTAAATTATGGAACAAGTACAAGTTGGAGCGATTGGTGGACTTTTGAACAAATTTTTGGAAATTATTATAAACAACTAGAAGAATTTTATAAACCAATAATGATTGCTGAATTTGGCTCTTTAAAACCTGGAGGAAGCAGAGCAAAATGGTTTGGAGATACTTTTGAGAATTTTTATACTAAATATCCTTATGTAACATCTATTGTGTTTTTTCATTATTCTAGTGATCCTTCTACTACATATAAAGCTGTAAGCTGGTACATAAAAGACGACCAAGAAGTAACAACAGCCATTAAAAATGAATTAAAAAAATGGGATCCTAGTATAAAGCAACCAGACATGAAATAACTCTTGTTCGTTATATTTTAAATAACATCTTATACTTAAAAAAGTAACGATAGTAATACAAAAATTACTGTCGTTATTTTTTTTGATTTAAAAAACTAAAAACAAAATCATAAAATGAAATTGTTTTTTGTAACTTTAAGGCAAAGACTTCGTCTAATAAATTTTATAGTACAAATATTAAAAAATGAAAGTTTTACACTCTAATATTTTTTCAGTAGTTGATTTACCATTACAACTAAATATTTCCTTTAAAAAAGTTTTTAGCTTTTTTGAGAAATATGCACATTTAGATTACCATACACATCCTTTTCATAAATCTTCTTTAGAGTTTGTGAAAGAACTAAAAAAATATCCAGAACTTAAAGACGGTTTTTCAGATTTAAAATTATTAGAAAAATATTACGATCAAATAAATATTTTATTAGAACCCTTATTCCCAGAAGCCTTACTATCAAACGAAATTAAAGCAGCTACAGTACCTTTTTCTTTTACCTCTTTTAAATTTACAACTCGTTTTGAAAATATTATAGAAAACGCAGGTAAAAATTATCAATTAACCGTTAGAAATTTCGAAGAAAACGATATGTATATTACTGCATGTACGTTTATTTTACAATATGTATATAATTATAGAGTAGATACTAAACGGCCTTTTTATTTTGATATTCCTGACAAAAAAATAGGTACAATGAAATATTATAGAGCAGCTTTTAATGGTGATTTTTCTGAAATTTACCCAACAGAAGAAGCTCCAAAATTAACAGAAAAAGACTTTAAAGAGCTACTTAATAATTTTGAAAATATAAATATTTGGAGAGAAAAATTTCCAAAAAACAGTTATATTTTTAAAGGATTTGGCATCATAAACTTGTTTGATGTTACTGCTGAAGAAATGATTTCTGCCATTAAAGCAAATTTATTAGCAGGTGGTGATAATTTAACATTTAGACTTCAAAATAATTTAAGAGATTTTTACAGCCTTAAAGATTTACTTTTAGGATATTCTATTTTTGATAAAGTAAATTCTAAAATTTGCGAAACGATTATAAAAAAATCTAATAGCTTACTCCTTAAAAATGCAGAGGAAATTAATTGTGATAGCTCATATTTCTGCAGTACTATAATGCAAAAAGTATTTGTAGATCATGAAACTTTTATAATTTCTGATGTTAATAATTATGGAATAAAAACCAATAAGAATCCTTTTTATCAAAACTTATACGATTCTGGAATTCAAAGTATTATAATTATACCAATCAAAGCAACTAATAATGGAGATTTAGCATTGTTAGAAATTGCTTCTCCAAGAGCTTATGATTTAAACTCGGTAAACATCAACAAATTAAAAGACATTATACCTGTTTTTGAAGCCGCAGTTAAAAGAACATCAGAAGAACGCCAAAATATATTAGAGGCAACCATTCAAGAAAACTATACATCCATCCATAATTCAGTAAAGTGGCGTTTTTATGAAGCTGCCGAAAAATATCAAATGGAATCTCAAACCAATGAGAATGCCAAATTAGATGAAATTGTCTTTAAAGATGTATACCCTTTATTTGGCCAAAGTGATATAAAAGGTTCTTCAGATGCCAGAAACAATGCTATTCAAGAAGATTTAATTACACAACTCTCACTTGCAATTGATGTTTTAAAAGATGCTTGTTGTACAGAAGAACTGCCTATTTACAAGGAATTAATGTTTAGAGTAGCAACATTTTTAAACGATGTGAAAAATGGTTTAAATGCTGGTGATGAAGTTAACATTCTTGATTTTTTGAATCGTGAAATTTATCCGGTTTTTAGTCATATTAAAAAAATGAATGCGCAGTTAGCAATCAAAGTAAATGTGTACATGAATCGTTTAGATAATGATTTAGACGTTGTTTACGAAAAAAGGAAAGAATACGAGGAAAGTGTTACATTATTAAATGATAAACTTGCCTCTTATATTGATAAAAAACAAAGGCAAGTTCAAAAAATGTTTCCTCATTATTTTGAACGCTACAAAACCGATGGCGTAGAATACAATATGTACATTGGTGCATCAATTACCAAAACGAAAGTTTTTAATGAAATTTATTTATTTAATTTACGTTTGTGGCAATTACAAACTACCTGCGAAATGGAGAATATTGCCTATTCACTTCGTAAAAAAATGAAAAATGAGTTACGAGTTGCCTCGCTAATTTTAGTGCATAGCAACTCTATGGCTATTAAATTTAGAATGGATGAAAAGCAGTTTGATGTTGATGGCGCTTACAATATTCGTTACGAAATTATTAAAAAAAGAATTGATAAAGCCTTTATAAAAAACACTGAAGAGCGTTTAACTGTACCTGGTAAAATAGCCATTGTATACTCGCAAGACAAAGATGCTTTAGAGTATATAAAATATATAAATTTTTTACAATCCAAAAATCAACTGGGAAAATTAGAGTTTTTAGAACTAGAAGTTTTACAAGGTGCTTCTGGCTTAAAAGCTTTACGAGTAGAAGTTATTTATCAAGAAAATTTCGACGAAAAAAAGGTCATTACTTTTGATGATTTAATTAAAGAAATTGCGAATTAAACAACTACTTCCTGAAAGTAAAAAGAAAAGGCAAAAGCAAACACACTTAGTATAATTCCTGTCATAAAAACAGTATATGTAATTCTTAAAATTTTATATTTTCTATTTAAAACTAATCCTAAAAAGTATAAATCTTTAGTTAAAGATCCATAAAGATAATCTCTATCTTGCATCATTTCAGTAATTCCCCATTCAAAATCTTCTAATTTCATTTGATGAAAATTACCAAAGAACAATAAGTTAACTTTTTTATTTGCAACATCTTCTTTGGTAAATTTACCCTCAGTAACATTTGGTCTTGTTGCTAAAATTGATAAAACTATAGAAATTACTGTAAAAACTATAAAAATAATGGTTGGTACAAATAAATGAGAATTAGATGGATTGTCTAATTTTGGAAGCAGGCTAGACAGTGCTAAAGAAACAATAATTGCATTTACAGAAAGTAAAATATTGGCTTTGGTATCTGCAATATCACTCAAAGTAATATGATTTCTCAAAGCAACTCTAAACATTGTTTCTACACCTCTTTCTGGAGCTATACTTTTATTTTTCTTAAGATTTAAAGCCTCTTCTTTTTGCTTAAATTTCCTATTATCTTTTTTTAATTTTTTTTGATTTTTTAAAATTTTAGATAAATTTTTCTCTTTAGCCTTACTCCAATTTTTTAAAGCAAAATCTGTATAATAACGATGCTTTTCAGTAAAAAAAGATAAATTTAACGCAATCCATTCTTTATTTTTATAAGTTTCATTTAAAACAAACTCCCACTCTTTTCTTAGTAGCGCATTAAAATTAAAAAAATCTTTTGAAGCTAGGTGAGCAGCATCAGCATCTCTAAGTATTTCTTCCAAAACATTTTTAGGTACATAATTCATTTTAGTCGCTAAAATTAGCGAAGAAATTGCTTGTAATCTATCTTCAGAAATGTTGTGAGTTTTTAAAAATTCAACAGCAATTTCAACACTTTTCTCTTCATGATTCTCTACACCTTTGGTAAAACCCGTATCATGAAACCAAGCTGCTATTTCAATATTTTCAGCATCAATTTTAGCAATTTCAATGCTTTCCGAAATTTCTTTCGTCTTTTCTACAACTCTCTGTGTATGCGCTAAGTTATGATACAAATAATTCGAGTGTAATTTTTCACTCAACAAACTAAATACATATTTTTCAACCTCAACAATTAATGCGCTCATGGTATAATTTTTAACAAAAATAAACAAATAAAATTATCTATTTTATTGTAAATTTAAAACTCAAATGTAAGAATATTTAGGCGATACTTATCTGTAAGAATATAACTGTTTTATCGACTAAAATTTAAAGTAAATCTTAATAATTTAGATAAAGAGAAAACAATATGTTAACATGGAAAGAAGTAATTCACTTCGCAACAAAAGGAAATCCGCCTCCAGATAAAACAGTTCAAAAATCAGATAAAGAATGGAAAGCTCAATTAACACAAAAGCAATTCAGAATTACAAGATTAAAAGGAACTGAAAGACCGCATTCAGGCGAATTATGCAGTATTTATGATGAAGGACAGTACAATTGTGTTTGTTGTAATACACCGCTTTTCGATTCTACTATTAAGTTTGAATCTAGTTCTGGTTGGCCAAGTTTTACGCAACCAATTAAAGAAAACGCTATAAAATACATCAAAGATACAACTATGGGCATGATTCGAGTTGAAGTACTTTGCAATACTTGCGATGCTCATTTAGGACACATTTTTCCTGATGGACCAGCGCCAAGTGGATTGCGTTACTGCATCAATTCTGAGTCTATGGTTTTAGACAAAAAATAACCTAAAAGGTTTCCAAAACCTTGTAGGTTTGAAAAAAACAACAATTACAACAAGGGGTTTAAATCCATTGTCAAAAAAAATAAAATGAGTAAAAACATACAAATTGCCACAGTTGGTGGTGGCTGTTTTTGGTGTACAGAAGCAGTTTTTCAAAAAGTAAAAGGCGTAGAAAAAGTAGTTTCTGGTTATGCAGGTGGTAATGCTCCTGGCAAACCAACCTACAGAGAAATTTGCTCAGGCTTAACTGGTCATGCAGAAGTTATTCAAATTACTTTTGATGCAAATATACTGTCTTATCAAGACCTTTTAGTTATATTTATGACCACTCACGATCCTACAACTCTAAATCAACAAGGTGCAGATAGAGGAACGCAATACAGATCTGTAATTTATTATCATAATGAACATCAACAAAAAATTGCAGCAGAAGTTTTAAAACAAGTTCAAGACTATTATTCTAATAAAATCGTCACAGAATTAAGTGCTTTACCAACCTTTTATGTTGCTGAAAAGGAACATCAAAATTATTATAGAGATAATACAAGACAAGGATATTGTACATACGTAATTGAGCCAAAATTGGCGAAATTAAGACAATTACATGCTGATAAATTAGCTTAAAACAAACGCTTCAGGTTTTAAAAATTTGAAGCGTTTTTAAAACATATAATTTTGAAACTCAACTTAAAAAATACATTTACAGAAAATTTACCTTCGGATAAAATTCTTGAAAACTCAAGAAGACAAGTTTCTGAAGCTGTTTTCAGTTTTGTTAACCCTAAAAAAACTGAAAATCCTGAAGTAATCCATATTTCTGAAGAAATGCTTCAAGAACTTGGAATTACCAAAGAAGAATCCAAGTCAGAATTCTTGAAAAATATAGTTACAGGAAACGAAATTTATCCAAATACAAAACCTTTTGCCATGTGTTATGGAGGGCATCAATTTGGCAATTGGGCAGGACAATTAGGTGATGGAAGAGCCATTAATTTATTTGAAATTGAGCATCAAAACAAAAACTGGAAAGTACAATTAAAAGGCGCAGGTGAAACCCCATATTCTAGAACTGCAGATGGTTTGGCTGTTTTGCGTTCGTCTGTCAGAGAATATTTGTGTGCGGAAGCCATGTTTCATTTAGGTATACCAACCACAAGATCTTTGTCTTTAAGTTTAACTGGAGATCAAGTTTTGCGAGATGTTTTATACGATGGAAACCCTGCTTATGAAAAAGGTGCTATTGTTTCTCGAATATCGCCAAGCTTTTTACGTTTTGGAAACTATGAGATTTTTGCTGCAAGAAAAGATATAAAGAATTTAAAGATTTTGGTTGATTATACCATCAAACATCATTTTCCACATTTAGGAAAACCATCCAAAGAAAACTATATTAACTTTTTTAGAGAAGTTTCAGAGCGAACTTTAAAGATGATTATTGATTGGCAAAGAGTGGGTTTTGTGCATGGTGTGATGAATACTGATAATATGTCTATCTTAGGATTAACCATCGATTTTGGACCTTATGGTTGGTTAGAAGGTTTCGATTTTGGTTGGACACCAAACACAACTGACAGACAAAACAAACGCTACAGATATGGAAATCAGCCAAATATTGGTCTTTGGAATTTGTATCAATTAGCAAATGCTTTATATCCAATCATTGAAGAAGTTGAACCTTTAGAAGCTATTTTAAATCAATATAAAGTAGATTTTGAAGCACAATCTTTTGCAATGATGAAAAGTAAATTGGGTTTATTTGCTGACGACGAAAATGATGTAAGCTTAATTCAAGCTTTAGAAGATAACTTGCAATTGGTAGAAACGGATATGACCATTTTCTTTCGATTATTAAGTGATTTTTCTGATGTGAAAACAGGTTTTCATTTGATTGAGAATGCTTTTTATGATTTAGAAAATATTGCTGACGAAGTAAAAATGAGATGGATCAATTGGTTCGAAATTTATCAAAATAGATTGATGAAAGAAACAGTTTCATCAGCAGAAAGAAAAGAAAAAATGGATTTAGTAAATCCTAAATATGTGTTGCGAAATTATATGTCTCAATTAGCAATTGACAAAGCAGATGAAGGCGATTATTCTTTGATTGATGAATTATATCAACTCTTAAAAAAACCTTACAACGAACAACCAAAACACCAAAAATGGTTTGCAAAAAGACCTGAATGGGCTCGAAATAAAGTTGGTTGTTCTATGTTATCTTGTAGTTCTTAATTTTCCTGCAAGGTTTCCACAACCTTGTAGGTATCTTGTAGCTTAAAATATTTAAAAGACCTCACAGGTTTTTGAAAACTGTGAGGTCTAGGAAACTAACAAAATTTAAAACTTATGAAAGCCATTTGGAATAACGAAATTATTGCAGAAAGTAAAGACACAATTGTAGTAGAAAACAATCATTACTTTCCAGAAAACAGCATCAAAAAAGAATATTTTATACCAAGTACAACAAGAACAGTTTGCCCTTGGAAAGGTGAGGCTTCTTATTATACAATTGTTGCAAATGGCAAAGAAAATAAAGACGCAGCTTGGTTTTATGGCAGACCTTTTGAAGCTGCAAACAACATAAAAAATTATGTAGCTTTTTGGAAAGGCGTAAAAATTACAGAGTAAAAATACAACAAGAGAGCATGCTCTCTTGTCAAAAAATAAAAATATGAATTTAGGATTAGGAACAGCAGCTTTAGGAAGACCTCAATATATTAATGTTCGTCAAAATGAGGTTGACAATTCAGATTTAGAAAACTTTAGAAAACAAAGTTTCTCTGTTTTAGAAGACGCTTACAAAAATGGAATTGGATATTTTGATACAGCTCCTGGTTATGGTTTGGCAGAAGAATTAGTGTTCAACTGGCTAAAAACTAAGAATGATAAATCAATTGAAATTGCAACAAAATGGGGCTACACTTATACAGCAAATTTTAACCCAAATGCAAAAACTCACGAAGTAAAAGAGCACAGTTTAGCCAAATTAAATGAGCAATGGGAGTTTTCTAAACAGCTCCTGCCATATTTAAAGGTGTATCAAATTCATTCTGCAACTTTGGAAACTGGGGTTTTAGAGAACCAAGAAGTTTTAAATCAATTAGCTTTTTTAAAGAAAGAATATAACCTGCAAATTGGTTTAACAACATCTGGCACAAATCAAGTTGAAGTGATACAAAAAGGCTTGAATGTTTTAGTCGATGGCAAACAATTGTTTGATGTTTTTCAAGTAACCTATAATTTTTTAGAGCAAAGTTTATTGCAAATTGTAGATGAATTACTAAAGCAAAATAAAAAAATTATCATTAAAGAAGCTTTAGCAAATGGACGCGTTTTTAGAAATGAAAACTATCCTGATTATCAAGAAATGTATACAGCTTTAGAAAATTTATCAAAAAAATACAATGTTGGTATTGATGCGATTGCACTAAAATATTGTGAGCAAACTATTTCAAAAAGCACAGTTTTAAGTGGTGCAAGCAATAAAAATCAACTAAAAGAAAATTTAAAATTAAACGATTTTTCTCTTACTTTTGATGATATACATCTTCTAAATTCTTTTAAAACTGATGCTGAACATTATTGGTCTGAAAGAAAAAATTTAGAATGGAATTAACCAAAATAGCTTTTGGTGGTGGTTGTCATTGGTGTACAGAAGCCGTTTTTCAATCGTTAATAGGTGTTAAAAAAGTGGAACAAGGTTGGGTTGCATCCACAGCAAAAAACAACACTTTTTCTGAAGCGGTTATTGTTCATTTTTATAAAAATAAAATCGATTTAAAATCATTAATTGAAATTCATTTATCGACCCATAAAAGCACCAGCAATCATTCTTTTAGAAACAAATATCGTTCTGCAATTTATTATTTTGATGCACATCAACAACAAAAGAGCGCACAATTAATTGAAGAATTACAAGCAAATTTCGAGGGTAAAATCATCACTCAAATTTTAGAATTCAAAAAGTTTAAACCATCAACAGCAGAATTTCAAAATTATTATCAGCAAAACCCTCAGAAACCTTTTTGCGAAAAATACATCAATCCAAAATTGACTTTTTTATTAGAAAAATTTTCTAATAAAGTTTATCATAGTAAAGTTTCTCATTTAAACTCGACTACCTAAAAAACCAAAACAATGAATAGTGTAAGATTAGAAATTGAAAATAGAAAAGGCCTAAAATTACAAGCCTATTTAGAATTACCTTCAAATTAAAAACCAAATCATTTTGCCATTTTTGCACATTGTTTTTCTTGTAATAGTAATTTTAATGCTGTAAAAAATATCAGCAGATCTTTATCAAAACATGGTTTTGGCGTTTTACGTTTCGATTTTACAGGTTTAGGAAAAAGCGAAGGCGCATTTGCAGAAAGTCACTTTTCTGCAAACGTAGATGATTTAATTGATGTAAATAACTATTTAGCAAAACATTACAAAGCACCAGAATTATTAGTTGGGCATTCTTTAGGTGGATCAGCTGTAATTGTGGCTGCATCAAAATTAGAAAATGTCAAAGCAATTGCAACAGTTGGGGCTCCTTCAACAGTAAATCATGTGACACATTTATTTTCTCATGGATTAGAAGACATTCCTGAAAAAGGCGAAATTGAAGTAAAAATTGGTGGGAGACCTTTTAAAATTAATCAAGATTTTGTGAGCAATTTTAGTAAAACAGACTTACCAAAAATCACCAAAGAATTACGCAAACCTATTTTAGTAATGCATGCTCCTTTTGATCAAATTGTTGGGATAGAAAATGCGCATCAAATTTATAAAAATGCCATGCATCCAAAGAGTTTTATCAGTTTAGATGATGCAGATCATTTACTTTCAAAATCTTTTGATAGTATTTATGTTGGGAATATGATTGGTACTTGGGTTGATAAATATTTTCCTCTAAAAGAAAATAAAATGATGCAAACTGATGGTGAACAATTAATAGCGCATTTAAACTTATTGGAAGACAATTTTACAACCTCCATTCAAACTAAAAAACACTCTTTTATTGCTGATGAACCTGCCACAATTGGTGGAGATGATTTTGGTCCATCACCTTACGATTATTTAAGTGCTGGTTTGGCTGCATGTACAGTAATGACTTTAAAAATGTACGCTCAACGTAAAAAATGGGATTTACAAGAAGTTTTTGCTTACATCACTTACTCCAAAAAACATAGTGATGATTTAGGTTTGGATGTTGATAAACCAACACGTTTGGATCATCTTCAAAAAAAGCTAAAATACGTTGGTAATTTAGATGATAAACAAATTCAACGTTTAAAAGAAATTGCTTCAAAATGTCCTGTTCACAAAACATTGTTAAGTACAACTATTATTGATACTGAAATTATAGAATAGCAAATATTCCTTAAGTATGTATTCAAAAAATTAAAATTATTTTCTTCGGATAAATTTTAGTAGTTTTAGCTAAATCTCAAACGCTTCATTTTTGTTTGATTTTTTTAAACTAAAACTATATGAAAAAATCTAAACTTTTATATATAATTCCCTTATTCTTAATAGGTGGAATTTTATTGGCTTCCAACTATTCAAAATCCACTTCAGAATATATTTCTTTGGATGAAAAAGCCATAAATTTATCAGAAAATAAAGACAACTTTAATAAAATGATGGATGTTTTAATGCATCCAAGATGTATGAATTGTCACCCAAGTGACAATGTTCCAAAACAAGGTTTGGATAGTCATCCTCATTATTTTGGTATGGAAGGTGGAGAAAATGATCATGGTTTTGAAGCGACAAAATGTACTACATGTCATCAAACAGAAAACAATAATTATTCAGGCGTTCCTGGAGCTCCACATTGGGGTTTAGCCCCACAATCTATGGCTTGGAAAGGTTTAACTAGAAAAGAAATAGCAGCTGTTATTTTAGATAAAGAAAAAAACGGAGGCAAAGATTTAAAAGGAGTTGAAAAACATTTAACCGAAGATGAACTTGTTTTATGGGCTTGGAATCCTGGTATTGATGCTGCAGGAAATAAAAGAGAAAAACCACCAATTTCTGAAGAAGAATTTAAAAAAGTTGTCAAAGAATGGATTGCTGATGGCGCAATAATTCCAGAAGATTAATGTTCTCGATAAAAAATTTCTGAAAAAGAAATTTCACTCGAACTGACATTTTAGATATGAATTGATATTTAGAAATTATTTAAAACATCCTAAAATCAATAAAAAGTTACAATGTCACATTGAGCTTGTCGAAATGTTTTCATTAATATTAAAATTGCAAATTCACTAAATTAACATCAAAAATTAAAAAAATGACCATATCATTTAAAATAAATAATAAAGAAGTTACTGTTGATATAGAAGATGGCAATACACCTCTTTTGTGGGTTGTAAGAGATATTTTAGATTTAAAAGGAACAAAATTTGGTTGTGGAAAAGCAGCTTGTGGTGCTTGTACTTTGCATGTAGATGATGTTGCTGTTCGTTCTTGTTCTTACGCAGTTAAATTTGCAGAAGGTAAAAATATAACCACAATTGAAGGTTTGGGTGATGCAGAAAATCCACATCCTGTGCAACAGGCTTGGATTGACGAAGTTGTGCCTCAATGTGGATATTGTCAGCCAGGTTTTATCATGGCAACTGCTGCTTTGTTAAAAGAAAAACCAAATCCTACAGATGAAGATATTGACAAAAACATCATTAATATTTGTAGATGTGCAACCTATTATAGAATGCGAAAAGCAATACATAGAGCAGCTGAATTAACTAAAAAAACTGAAATGTAAGATGAGCAAAAATATATCACGTAGAAAATTTTTAGTGAGGGGTGGTTTAGGAACTTTAGGAGTTTTAGCAGTTGGAACTTATGTGATGAGAAATCCAATTCGCAGACAAATTATCGATTTTGCAGATTCGTTTGTTTCACCATATTCAGGAACTGGAACAGAACCCAATTTATGGTTTGAAATCACGAAAAATAATATAGTAATTCTACATTCGCCAAAAGTAGAAATGGGTCAAGGAACTTTTACGGGTTTGGCACAAATTGCTGCTGATGAATTAGATATTAATATTGATCAAATTCAAGTGATTGCAGCATCAACTGCAAGTGGAGTTGTAGATGGTTTAGGAACTGGAGGCAGTTTATCTGTAGCTTCTCTTTGGATGCCTTTGCGTGAAATGGCAGCTACAATGCGTGAAATGATTAAAATTGAAGCTTCAAAAAAACTAAATATTGCTGTTGAAAATTTAGTTACAAAAGATGGAATTGTTTCTGGTAATAACCAACAAATAAGTTATGCTGATGTTGCAAAAGATGTTACAGAATGGGAAATTCCTTCTACTCCAAAATTAAAAGCCGTTAAAGATTATAAATTGGTAGGAAAGCCAATTGCAAGAATCGATTTAAAAGCAAAAGTTTTTGGAGATTCCATTTTTGGAATGGATGCAGAAATGGAGAATATGTTGCATGCTGTTGTTATTAGACCAGAATATATTGGTGCAACTTTTAAAAGTGCCAATTTAGGCAAAGCTGAACAAATGCCAGGTGTTGTAAAAGTGGTACAGATTGAAGATTGGGTTGGCATTATTGCCAAAACCTATCCACAAGCTTTAGCTGCTAAAATGGAAGTTGATGTAGAATGGAATATTCCTAAAAAATGGACAGAAGAAGACATTAGAACTTTAATTTCTGTGGGAAGTGGAGATGAAATGATTGTTCAAAAAGAAGGAGAAAATTTAGAAAATGATGACGAAGATGTTTTAGAAATGGAATTTAAAAGTCCTTTAGGAGCACACGCTCAAATGGAACCAAATGGCGCTGTTGCTTCTTACAAAAATGGTAAAGTTACTGTAATTCTTTCTACGCAAGTTGTTGGCATTACTCAAAATCAAATTTCTAAAGCGTTGGATATTGATAAGGAAAACATCAATATTATTCCGACTTATTTAGGAGGTGGTTTTGGGAGAAGATTAAATACAAATCACGCAATTCAAGCAGTTCAATTATCGAAAGCAGTTGGGCAACCTGTAAAATATTTTTTCACTAGAAAAGAAGAATTTCAAAATGATATGTTTCGCCCACCAACGCATCATATTATGAAAGGAAGATTAAATGCTGATGGATTAATAGCTAATTTAGAACACCATTTTGCAAGTGGAAATGTGGCAATCGATTCTCTACTATTGCCAGATATTGCCAATAAGGTTTTAGGTGCAGATTTTGGAGCAATTCGTGGTGGAAGTATTCACTATTCTGCAATCGAGAATATGAGAGCTGTTCAGTGGCACAAAACCTTGCCTTTTGCTACAAGTTGGTGGCGAAGTTTAGGTTTGTTAGCGAATACTTTTGCCATTGAAAGTTTTGTGGATGAATTAGCCATCAAAGGAAATAAGAACCCAATTGAATTGCGTTTAGCACAAATTAAAGACAATGAAGAGGGAATTCGATTAAAAAATGTTATTAAAAAAGCACAAACAGCATCTAATTATTCTGATGAAGTAGTTGATGGAAAAGCGATGGGTTTTGCATGTTCTACAGATACAGGAACACCTTGTGCGCAAGTTGCAGAAGTTTCGATTGTTAACAATAAAATTAAAGTGCATACAATAACTTGTGTGATGGATTGTGGTATTGCTGTAAATCCAGATCAAGTAAAAGCACAATGTGAAGGTGCAATGCTCATGGCAATGAGTGCTGCAATGCACGAAAAAATGTACATTGAAGATGGTCAATTACAGCCCACAATTTTTGGACCTTATGATATTGGTTTAATGAAACATTCTCCTAAAGAAATTAATGTTTTCTTATTGCAAGGAGTTGATAAACCTTTGCCAGTTGGTGAACCGCCTTTAGGCCCAATTGCAGCTGCTATTGCTAATGCTGTAAGAAGATTAACAGGACAAAGATTAACAGAAATGCCTTTAAAATTATCGTAAATTTATGATGCACGAACTTAAAGAAATAATTAATCAAGCTGTTATCAATCAACAAAAAGGGTTGAAAAACGTGCTAGCTTCTGTGGTTTATTTAGAAGGTTCTTCTTACAGAAAACCAGGTGTTAGAATGCTCATTTCTGAAGATTTAAATTCTGTTGGTGCAGTTTCTGGTGGTTGTGTAGAAAAAGAAATTATACAAAGAGCAGTTACTGTATTTAAGGATGATAAACCAAAAATTATTACGTACGATGGTAGATATAGATTAGGATGTGAAGGTATTTTGTACATTTTAATCGAACCTTTTTTTGTTGATGATAATTTTTTAAATGTTTTTTTAACTGCAAATTCAAAAAGAGAAAGTTTAAAAATAGACAGCTATTTTACAAAAGAAGATGAAGCTTTTGGCAATTTTGGTTCTGTTACAACTTTTGAGAATCAACAACAATTTACTTTTTCTGATGAATTTAAACCTCAACAAAAAAATAATTTAGAAATTTTTACACAAATTCTAAAACCAGCTTTCAAGTTGATGATTATTGGAGGTGAACATGATGCTGTGAAATTGTGCAAACTCGCTTCGAATTTAGGTTGGGAAATTGATATTATTACCTCAGCAAAAGATTCAAAAGATGTTAAAGACTTTCCTGGGGCAAATTCTGTTGTTGGGGATTCTCCAGAAACGATTCAGTTTAAAGATATTTCAGAAAATTGTGCGATTGTAATTATGAACCATAGTTATGTGCAAGATTTAAAATATGTGTTAAAACTAGCTGAATATCAACCAAAATATATAGGAATTATAGGGTCACCAAAAAAGAGAGAACGTTTGTTTCATGAGCTTTTTGAGTTTGCTCCAGAAACCACAGAAGAATTTTTAGACAGCATTTATTCACCTGCAGGTTTGCATATTGGCGCAAAAACTCCTGAAGAAATAGCAGTTTCTATTATTGCAGAAATTTTATCTGTTATCAACCAAAAAGAACCTTTTTCGTTAAGAAATGTAACTGGAAAAATTCATTCACAACAATAGTTCCCTTTAGGTTTTTCCTGAAATTTTTCTTTAAACTGTCTTTCCTGTAAAAACAGGAATCTAAAAATAAAAAGTTTTGATAATTAATTAATTTAGTTCAAATCAGTATACAAATTACAAAATCAAAAATATTTTAAAAATTATTTTTCAATGAAAAATATTGCTGTTTTAGTTTTAGCTGCTGGTAAATCGTTACGAATGAAGAGTATTAAACAGTTAGAAAAAATCAATAAAAAAACACTTTTAGACATCACATTAGATAAAATTACAAATATTTTCTCTAACAATATTTTCTGTGTTTTAGGTGCTAATGCTGAGCAAATAAAACCTGAAATTACAGCAATAAATATTAATTTCATCAACAATAAAAATTTCGAAACAGGTTTAAGCTCAAGTATTGTTGCAGGAATTCATCACTTTAAAAAGAACAATTTAAATTTTGAAAGTGTATTTATTTTACTCGCAGATCAACCAGCCATTGATATTGGATATTTAAAATCGATGGTCTCTTTATCCGAAGAAAATAAAAATAAAATTATTGCTTCTAAGTATGAAAACAAATTTGGAGTTCCTGCAATCATCCCAAAAAAATACTTTGATGATTTAATTTTGATTGAGGCAGATAAAGGTGCAAAAGAGTTCATTAATCAACACAAAAATGATGTTCTTTGCCCAGAATTGTCAACAAATTTATTAGATATTGATACGAAAGAAGATTTGGATAGATACAAAAAATCAATTTCTAAATAGTTAATTTTGCATTTATGAAAGTACTCAAATATTTTATCTATATTTTTTCTGTAGTTTTATTGATCTCTGCCTGTGCAACTGTAAAAATGCAAGTAGCAGAAGGTCAAAAATTTGTTCCAAGAAAAGATTCTTCTAACATTATTCATTCTTTTTATTTGATTGGTGATGCTGGGAATTCTGATTTATACAGAAGAGATTCTGCTTTATCTTATTTAAATCAAGAAATTGTAAACGCAAAAAAGAATTCAACTTTAATTTTTTTGGGTGATAATGTATATCCAAAAGGCATTCCTGATGAAAATTCTAAAGAATACGAATTAGCAAAACACCGTTTAAAAGTTCAGACTGATATTGGTAAAAAATTTCCTGGTAAAACATTAATAATTCCTGGAAATCATGATTGGTATAGTGGATTAAAAGGTTTAAAAAGACAAGAAAAATTAGTTGAAGATGCCTTAGGTAAAAAAAGTTTTGAACCAGATAATGGTTGCCCTTTAGAGAAAATTGAAGTAAATGAAGATATTAATATTATTGTTGTTGATACTCATTGGTTTGTTACAAATTGGGATAATCATCCAGGAATAAACGACGATTGTGAGATAAAAACCCGTGAAAAATTCTTTGAAGAATTAGAAGGGATGATCAAAAAATCTCAAGGTAAAACAACTATTTTAGCTTTGCATCATCCTATGTTTACGAATGGTCCTCATGGAGGTTATTATTCTTTTAAAAGCCACATGAAACCTTTGCCAATTATTGGTAGTGCTATAAATATTCTTCGTAAAACTGCTGGTGCATTAGATGTAGATCAACAAAACGAAAAATACAATACCTTAAGAAAACGAGTTATTAGTTTGGCGCAACAAAATGAAAAGATAATTTTTGTTTCTGGTCATGAACATAGTATTCAATATATAGTTCAAGATAATATACCTCAAATTGTAAGTGGTTCTGGGTCTAAATTAACAGCAACAAAAAATGTTAATGGTGGTAAATTTTCTTACGGTACACAAGGTTTTTCGAGGTTAGACATTTATAAAGATGGTTCTTCTACTGTACATTTTTACACAGCTAAAGATCGTAAAATAGTGTACGAAGCAAATGTTTTCAAAAAAGATAGCATTATAGAATATACCGATTTTCCGAATGCAAAATTAACTGAAAAAGAGGCTTCTATTTATACTGACCAAGAAGTTACAAAAGGAAAATTTTATAATTTACTTTGGGGAAAAAGGTATCGTAAATATTTTGGCCAAAAAGTAAATGCGCCAACTGTAAATCTAGATACTTTGTTTGGAGGTTTAAAACCTATAAGAAGAGGTGGTGGTCATCAATCTAAAACTTTGCGTTTAGAAGATAAAGAAGGTAGAGAATACACAATGAGGGCTTTACGAAAAAATGCTGTACAATATTTACAAGCTGTTGCTTTTAAAGAACAGTATGTAGAAGGGCAATTTAACAAAACTTATACAGAAAGTTTATTGTTAGATGTTTTTACAGGCTCACATCCTTATGCACCTTTTACGATTGGAGATTTAGCAGATGCTGTAGATATTTATCATTCAAATCCTGTTTTATATTTTGTGCCAAAACAAAAAGGTTTAGGCGAATTTAATGCAGATTATGGAGATGAATTGTACATGATTGAGGAACGAACTGCAGATGGCCATGGAAACCAAAAAAGCTTTGGATATGCGAATGAAATTATTAGTACAGACGATTTAAGAAAAAACTTGAAAAAGGATGAAAAATATAGTATTGATGAAGAAGCTTATATAAGAGCACGTTTGTTTGATATGTTAATTGGTGATTGGGACAGACACCAAGACCAGTGGAGATGGGCTGAATTTAAAAAAGACGATAAAGTAATTTACAGACCCGTTCCAAGAGATAGAGACCAAGCTTTTTCCATTTTTGGTGATGGTATTTTGCTAAACATTTTTACACGTTTAATTCCAGATTTAAGAGGAATGCGTTCTTACCAAGAAGATATCGAAAAACCAAGATGGTTTAATTTATCTGGCTATCCTTTAGATATGACTTTGATTCATAATTCTGATAGAAAAGTTTGGGATAAACAGGTTGCTATTATCCAAAATCAAATTACTGACGAAGTTATTGAAAATGCTTTTGCTAAATTTCCTGAAGAAGTTAATGATAAAACCATAGACAATATTAAGAGAAAATTAAAAGGTAGAAAGAAGAATCTTCAAAAAATAGCAGACAAATATTACTCTTATTTAACCAATTTTCAAGTGATTAAAGGAACCAATAAAGATGATTGGTTTGATATTGAACGTTTTGCAAATGGAGATACAAAAGTTACGGTTTACAGAATTAAGGATGATAAAAAAGCAGATATAATGCTGCAAAGAACCTACAAATATAAAGCTACAAAAAATATTTGGTTGTATGGTTTAGATGATGATGATGTGTTTACATTAAATGGAAATGCTGGCAAAAAAACGATAAGATTAAAAATTATTGGCGGTTTAAATAATGATGTTTATGAGATTAATGAAACTAAAAAAGTAAAAGTTTACGATTATAAATCGAAGAAAAGTACTTTTAAAACACCAAATGTAAACAAAAAACTTACAGATGATTATTTCACAAACATATACGACTATAAAAAAATTAGAAACTCTAAAAACTCACTTTCTCCTGCAATCGGTTATAACCCAGATGATGGTGTAAAATTAGGAGTGAAAAACACTTTTTTAGTAAATAGTTTCGAAAGAAATCCGTTTACTAGAAAACATGTACTATCTGCATTTTATTACTTTGCCACCAATGGTTTTGAATTAAAATATGATGGCGAATTCGCAAACATTATTAAAAAATGGAATTTAGGTTTTGAAGGCACTTATACAAGTGCAAATTTTGCGCAGAATTTCTTCGGATTTGGAAATAACTCTGTTAATTTAGAAGCAGACGAATTGGTAAACAGAGACTTTAATAGAGTAAAAATAGAAAAAGTAATTGGAGGAACTTATTTAAAATGGAGAGGAGATTTAGGTGCTGAATTTAAAGTAGGAGCAAAATATCAAAATTACAATGTAGATAGAACAGTAGGTAGATTTTTAGAAACCCAATATGCTGCTGGCAATAGAGTTTTTGAAAGACAACAATTTGTGAATACAGAAGCGAGTTATTCTTATCAACATTCAGACAACGCTGCTTTTCCTACTTTGGGAATTCAGTTTTTAGCAAAAGTAGGTTTTACAGGAAATATCGAAGAGGATAGAGATTTTTCCTATGCAGAATCTTCATTATCAATTACACATAAATTAATACCCAATGGAAAGTTAGTTTTAGCATCAAAAATTAATGGTCAATTTATTTTTGATGATGAGTTCGAGTTTTATCAAGCATCAACCATTGGAGGTAATAACGGAATGCGTGCATACAGAAACGAACGATTTACAGGTAAAAATGCGTTTTATCATTCCTCTGATATTCGTTGGAATTTAAGAAGCGTAAAAACAAATTTGTTGCCTACAAATATTGGTCTTTTTGGTGGTTTCGATTATGGTAAAGTTTGGGGAACTCCAGATAGTTTAACAGCGATACCAAACACAACTAGCCAACCAAGAACTTCTTATGGAGGAGGTTTTTTTATAAATGCAGCAGATATTCTAGCAGGAAATTTTGGGGTTTTTGCGGGTGATGATGGAGTACGTATAACTTTTACTTTAGGTTTTGATTTTTAAGATATGAGTCAGTTAGCTTTAATATTCGGATGTTTTTTTGGTTGTTTAGCAATAATTTTGGGTGCATTTGGCGCACATTTATTAAAGAAAAAACTCACTTCAGAGCAGTTACAAAGTTTTGAAACAGGTGTAAAATACCAAATGTATCATGCTATTGTATTGCTTGTTTTAGGATTTAATTTAGATATCTCTGCAACCATAAATGCATATATTATTTATGCTTTTGTACTTGGTACAATTTTGTTTTCATTCTCTATTTACGGCTTGGTTTTATCATCCGCAAAAAACAAGAAACTTAAATTTTTAGGACCAATTACACCAATTGGAGGTTTATTTTTAGTTGCTGGATGGGTGTTGTTGCTTTTTAAGTTTTTGGTTTAAATTAAAATCAATAAAAAATCCCTAAAAAGCAAATACTCTCCAAGGATTTTTATTTTATAAACCTTTCTTAAAACTAATTTTTAATGATTCTTTTAGAGATACTATTCGTTTTAGAATATATTCTTACTAAATACATATTGGGTTTTAAATTAGAAAGATTTATAGCATTACTATTCTCTTTTTCAATTATCTTTTGACCTAATAAATTATAGATTTCTATTTTTTTAATTTCTTCGTTGCTTTTTATAAATAAATTATTTGTAACAGGATTTGGGTACATGCTAATTTCACTTAAAAAAGAAACATTTTTTGTACTTAAAGGTGAGGATCCAAACTCATAAGCTCCTATATCTACAGTTGTATTAAAAATACGCTGATTCCCTAATAAATCTGTTGTAATGCCTGATGGAATTTTTGTATTATCTCCAGCATCTATGGCAGGTGAACCAGATTGTAGTGTAAAATCTGTAGAACTAGTAAACATTGGGTCTGTACTACTTGTATTTGTTAAATAAGTAAGGTTAGAAAAATTATCTTCATCAATAGAATTATTAACAAGAGTAAGATTTGGAAATGCTACATGCCCTTTATTAACAGCTACTGTTGTTGCACTAGCTGCTCCTTTATTATTATAAAAAATACTGTTATTAATAGTAGCATTATGAGTACTGCTGCCATCCGTTCTTCTTGCTAAAGACAAAGCTCCTCTTTCAGAACCAGATATTGTGCCTGTATCTATATTATTTGCAAAGGTACAATTGATTATAGAAGTAGTTAAATTAGAACCTGACGTATTTGCTCTTATCCAGGCAGCACTTCCAGTATAGCCTTCAGTTGAAGAATTATAATTTTTAGACACATTATTAATAAACAAAGTATTTATTAAATTCAAATTAATATTTGCATTTGTGGCTATCAAAAAATACAAACCACTACCATATCTAGAAACATTATTATTAAAAATACAGTTAACAATTGAAAGTGATGTGCTTACCTCATAACGAACAGCTATAGCACCTCCACTATAAGTAACATTATTATTGATTTCACAATTTTTTATTATAGAATTAAGAGCTATAGGATCAATTAATATAGCTGCACCTTGTGTAAAGCCATTTGCGTTTTGTACAGCATCTCCATCTTCAATTTTAAAGCCATCAATAGTTACATTATCTGCAGATATTTTTACAACTTGATGATTATTATCGATTCTAGAACTTGTAGAAGTTACTGCAAAGTCGACAACAGCATCATTACCATTAACATCTCCTGATAAAATTGTTGAATTATTTATTAAATCTCTTTCAGAAATGGATGTTTCTGTACCATCAAATCCACCATAAATAGAAAGTCCATCAATATTAAAATCAAAAGAATCTTCTCTTGCTGAACCAGGACTATAAGTACCTGCTGCAATCCAAATTTCTGTAGTATTTGAATAAGTATTCACTAAAGCATCATTTATAGCTGTGTAAGCATTGGCCCAAGAAGAACCGTCTCCAGTTCCACTAGCATCAATATCAACATAAATTCTAGGTAAGTTTAAAGGCTGTTCTACTATAAATTTCTTTACAGACATTTTGCCACCATCTTTATATACTACATAAATATTACCATCAATAGGATTCATTTCCATTTTTACAAAAAAATCTGTGGTATTTGTAGCAATTCCAATAGATGGAACTGTAGACCAAGTATCATTTGTTTTATAGCTTTGAAAAACTAAGTTTTCTGAAGCATCTGAATACATTAAATAAAACTGATTATTAGTTGTACTTTCTTTAAACTTTAGAATACTATTTGTATTATTTTCAACTCCTGTTGGCTGTGTAACAGAACCACCAGATTTACCAACAACTATTGTGTTAGAAGTTACATTGTTCGTTGCAAAATAATGTTCAGTACTATTACCTGAAACTTCTCTATAATCTTCAGAAATGTTATCAAGTAATAACAAATCGTTTGCAGAACTAACTGCAGTTACTGCTTTACTTGTAAGCTTTCCATTAGCATCTGCAACCATATAATTATCATAATCATAAAAATCTACTCTAGCATTTAAACCAACTAACCCATTAGTTAATGCCCAAGAAGTCAGTCCTTTTGTGTAAAACTGAGGTCTTCTATCATTACCTCCAGTAGATATCATTCCTACAACTCTTGGGGTTCCTGTTGTGCTAAATTGTAATTGAATTCCATAAGAATAAAATCCACCTCCAATATTAGAACCTTCAAGTACCCAAGAACTGCCATTAAAACTATAAATATCTATGTTACTCGAAGATCCATTTAAAGCAGCTTTTAGAGCAACCCAAGGCTGATTCGTAACTGGATTTACTTTAATAGCAATGTTATTATAATCTTCTGCTGATATCGCTCCAGATCCAACTTCTACCCAATTTGTTCCATCAAATTTCATAACAAAAACTTTATTTTCTGTAGGATCTTCATACAAAACATAAGGAGTTCCACTATTATCAAATGCCATTTCTGCATTTAATGCAAATTTAGTACTGAATTGAGTTGCCCCTACTTGAGACCAATTTTGTGCAAAAGCAAAGCTACTTACAAACAGTAGCATTAAAAATAATCTTGTTTTCATAATCATATATATTTTAATTTTTATAAAAACAAAAATGCCTCTAAATCAATGATAATTTAGAAGTAACTTTCTGAAATGTCGTTTTGAGTTTCTAAAGCGACTTATTTTTAATATTAATTGGGTAACTTTTTTAGTATGCTGTTAGGAATGATTTTTAAAACGTTTTATAGAACAAAAAAAAATACTACTCTAAACCAACAATTCTAAACTCTGCATAATCAAGTTCTTCTCCATTTGCATCTGCAACAGTAATTTGAACTGCGTATTGCTTTCCAATTACATTATTTGGTTTCATAAAAATGATGTTATTATTTTCATATATGACTTTACCTTTAGTAACTTCTTGAAAATTAAAACTTTCTCCATCAATAAATTTTTCAGCATCAGAACCATCATTAATGGCTTTAATAGTTGCATTTATTTTAAGTTTTTTAAAATCTTTACCTAAACCTTTTTTCAATAAAGGAATATTTAAACTAAATGTTTTACCATCCTTATTTTGAGTTAAAACAGGTTTTTTAATGATATTAGATTCAAGACTAACCTCTTCTTTAGTCGTATTAATCTCATCACCACAAAAATCTTTTAAAACATAGGTAACACTCATTTTTTGTGATGTAGATGCTTTCTCAAAAGAAAAATCTGCATTAATAGTATTATTATTTTTAGGTGTTGTGTTAAAAGTAGCAGTATTGCCTTGTAAATCACTAACACTTATTGCTACCTCTGTAACATCATTATCATCATCATTTTCTATTGCTGCAGACATTTTATACAAACCATTCCTTCTTTCTTTTATTCTAGTTCTTTTGATATTTGCTTTCGATAAACTAGCAATTGTAGTAGTTTCTGTAGTTGTAGAAATTGGTTTTTTATTCCCATCTAATAAAGTGATATTTACAGTTACTTCTTGGTTGTCTAGGTCTTTGCCATCAAACTTTATGTCTGCAAAAGTATAGTATTTGTCTTTTTTTACAGTAGTGTAATAGTCTAAGTAATAGGTTTTGGTTTCGTTTAAAACGCCTTCTTTTTTTTCTATTGCTAAAGCAATGGTGCTTACTTGATCTTTATTGTCTTTATTCACCACAATGGAAGCTCTGTATAAGCCATTAGATCTTCGTTTTATTCTAGTTCTGCCAGTTTTTATGCCTTTTTTAGCCATTACTTCAACTAAAGCCTCTTTTTTGTTGATTTTTGATTCTTCTAAGATTTCTAAATGGTCGTTTTCATTACAACTGATGTTTACAAATGCCAAAAGGCTAAAACAGATAATGTAAGATAAAATACGGTTGTTTGTTTTTGAGTTTTTCATTTTGATTTGTTTATAATTTTACAAATCAAAAGTAGTGGCTAGGTGTGGTTTTTTTTGGAGTAAGTTTCTGAAATTCCGTTTTGAGTTTCTAAAGCATTTATATATTTTGTGCAATGGTTAAGAATTCTTCTTTTTTATCTTTGGATATAGAAACTGTTTTATCATTTTCCATTAATATATAACCTCCATCTTTTTTGATATACTCTTTTATATACATTAAATTGATTAAAAAAGAACGATGTGGTTTGTAAAAAGTAGTGGCTGTTGTAAATAAATCCACAAAATAACGAAGGGGTTTGCTTACTAAAATAGCATCCATATTTTTGATGGAAACTTTGGTATACATACCATCTGCCTCAAACATAATAATGTCTTCAAAATTTACGAATTTGATACCATCTGCATGAGGAATTCCTATTTTTTTAAAATTATTGCTTTGTAAACTATTCTTTAGCTCTTCTAATTTTAGAGAGATTTGCGATTTGCCTATTTGAGAAATTGCTTTTTCTACAGCTTCATTTAACTGGGTTGGTCTAATAGGTTTTAATAAATAATCTATAGCAGAAAGTTGAAATGCCTGTATTGCATACTCACTATAGGCTGTCACAAAAATAATCTCGAAATTGTAATCTTCTTTGTTTATATGATTCAAAATTTCTAAACCAGAGTTTTCTGGCATTTCTATATCTAAAAAAACTAAACTTGGGTTTTCTGATTTAATTAAAGAAACACCTGCTACTAAATTTTCTGCTTCAAAAATTTGGGTAATTTTAGCACAATTTTCTAACAACATTGTTCTTAAAACATTCCGTGCTTTTTTTTCATCATCTATAATAACTGCTTTCATAACCTTATGCTTTATGTGCAAATATGATTTATTTTTATATATAAAATCTTCTTAATTGCTGAAATACCCTTTTCAGTTTCTAAAGCAAAATTCTAAATAGGAATAATAAGGGTAACTTTTGTACCTACATCTTTCGCATTTATATCTAAATCTTCTACAAATAGTTCTATTTTATCTTTTTTGTTATAGTTTAAAAGTGCTAATCTTTTATTGGTTGCTTCTGTGGCAAAAGAGGTATGTCTTCTTATTTGTTTCTCTTTTATTGCAGCCGCTTTTTTTCTACCTACTCCATTGTCTATAACAGTAATAATTAAGGTTGATTTTTCTTCGTTTTTAGAAATTTCTAAAATTAATTTTCCTTTCTTTGTTTTATGTAAAAGTCCGTGTTTTAAGGCATTTTCTACATAAGGCTGAATGAGGACTGTGGGTATAAAAATATCATCGATATTTAAATTTTCTTGTATCTTAATTTGATAGCTTAATTTTTCTTCAAAACGTAATTTCTCTAATTCCAAATAGCGTTCAATGGTTTCTATTTCTTCTGATAAAACAATTTCTTTTTTTGAACTTTGATCTAAATATTTTCGAATTAAATCTGCAAATTTCCCTAAATAATCTGCCGCTAAATTTTTCTGATTGTTTATAATATAATCTTGAATAGAGTTTAACGCATTAAACACAAAATGCGGATTCATTTGACTTCGTAGACTTTCTAACTTTAAAAAAATATTTTCTATTTCTTTGTTTTGCTTTTCTAATTCTAGACGTTGTTTTTCTTTTAATCTCTTGTTTGTGTTATAACTATACATTAAAAATAATGATATAACTCCAAAAGAAATCAAGCCATAAAACCATAATTGTTCATAAAAAACACCTTCTACTATAAAATTTATTTCTTTAATTTCTGAGGTTTCTTTTGCGTCTTTATTTTTTAATTGAAAAATATAATTTCCTTCTGCTAAACGATTGTATATAATTTGATTGTTGTTAGAGGTGTTTATTTGCCAATTTGGTAAAGCTTCATTTTTATCAAATAAACGATATTGATAGGTACTATTTTCTCTGGATGAAAAACCATTTGTGTTGTAATTAATGGTTATTTTCTTTTTATCATTTTTTAAAACATATTCATTTTGCAAGGTTTGCTTTTTATCATCAATAGCAATAGAAGTAAAATAAGGTTGTAATTGGTTTTTGGGTTGCTGATTAAAAACAGTGTTCGCATTGAATGAAAATAATTCGCTATCAGTACTCAAATATATATCATCATCAATAATTTCTAAACCAGTAAAATTATAAGATGGTACTCCGTTTTTCTTCGTTAAATTTCTAAATTGATTTGTAACTGTATTTAGTTCTTGCACACCATGATCGCCAGCTATCCAAATGTTAGCATCTAAACCTTGTAGGTAACTATTGATGTTTGAAAGCAAGCCATTTTCTTGAGTATAATGTGCAATTACTTCATGATTTTTTATCTTATAAATACCATTTTTAAAAGATAAACACCATATAATATCATCATCAATACTAATAATATCTCTAATATAGATAGCATTATTTTGATATTGAATTTCTTTTTTATCAAAATTTTTATCGTAAACAAACAACCCATCTACAGTACCAAAAAAACTTTCTTCAGTTGTTGCTTTATAAAAACATGAATAACTTCTTATAATATTCTTAAAAACATCTTTTAATTCATTTTCATTAGTTATCAAAAACTTGCCAATTGTAGAACCTGTAGCGAATAATATTTCATTATTATTCATAAAGTAATGATCTTTAATAATAGAAGTAGTATTTTCTTTTTTAAAAATAAATTGATTTGATTTTAATTGATAACTCCCTAAAAAATTATCTAATAGTTTTATAAAATAACTTTCAGTTTTAGGATTGTAAAAAATATATCTTAAATCAGGAACATTTTTATAAGCAATCGTATCTATTTTTTTTGAGGTACTAGCAAACTTATAAATATGTTGTTTTTTAGGTATTAAAAAAAGTTCATTTGTATTGCCTTTAAACAGCTTGTTAATTCTATTTGCACTTCCTATTTTAAAATTCGTTTTTAAGTTTAAATTTGGTATTACATAAATACCCTCACCTAAAGTAGTAAGCCATATATTACCTTGAGTATCTTTCAGGATTTTAGAAACTTGTATATTATGCAATAATTGTTGTTCAACACTTAAAATATCATCATTTAAATTACAAATAAAAGCACCTTTATTTGTTGTATAAAATATTTTATCATCGATTACAACTGATGTATAAATTCTAAGTTTACTTGGTAAATTGGTTTTAATTTTGGTTTTAACGCCTATTTTATCAGCTATGTAATGTGAAGTAGTTCCATCCATCATATTAAAAAAAACAACGATTTTATGATTTATTTCTTTTAAATTACCAAAACTCGATACTTTATTTTTTTGCATTAAAGACCCTTCCATTGAGCTTTTAAACCTATAAGATTTATCAATTATAGCATATTTTCCTATTTCATTCATAAAAAATATACTGTCGTTTTTTATGATTGGGTTTGAATAAAAAAGAATTCCCTTATTAGGTTTATTTTGATATTCGATATTACCAGTTTCCTTATTGCAAATTAAAACTTGGTTTACATAATTCATTATCAAAAGGTTATCCTTAAATGTAAGCTTCACTAAATAACCTTTAAAATATTCCTTGATATTTAAGAACAAATGCACCTCACCATTTTCAATATAAAAAACCTGATTTGCTAAATTGGTATACCATATTTTATTGTCTTTATCTTTGGTTAATGAAAACACAGACAAACCCACTTGTTTTGGATGCGTATAAGAAACATATTCACTGTCATTATAAGAAAACAAGCCTTTGTCTGCAGCTAACCAAATTAAGCCATTATCGTCTTCTAAAATGTCGTAAAATTCAGTGTCTGGTAAACCATCTTTTTCAGTTAAATGAATAGAAACTGGTTGTTGTGTGTACGCTTTAAAAGCAAATACAAATAAAAAAAAAGTGAGTAAATATGTTTTCAATGCTTTTTAAATTGTGGTCTAAATTACAATTTATTTATAAAAAGTAAGCATTGAGTTGCTGAAAGTGGCTTTTGAACTGCTAAAGGTTTAATTAAGCTTTAATTCGTACAAAAAACCGCCTTTATTACCAGATTCTTCATCAGTAATAATTAGAGTGTTATTATCTTTAAAACAAATACCTTCTTTCTGGGATTTGTGGTTTAAATATATTTTTTTAACCTTTCCTGATAAAAAATCATCATTTTTAAAATCAGTAAAAATAAGCACATTTTTTTGTGATAAAAGGACCACTTTTTTTCCATCTGATGAAATATCTGCAGATGTGATCCAACAATCATTATCATCACAGTTGTTATAATAACCAATTAATTGTGCTTTGTGTTTGCCTTTTTTTGCAGGAATTTTATAAAGCCAAGTTTTACCATATTCTTTTTCTACTCTACTTTTGGTAAAAACATAAAAGTAGTTTTTGGAATAAAAAAAAGCTTCAGCATCAAAAAAACGATCTTTCTTTTTTGGTGGAAATTTATATTGATTTTCATATTCAAATTCTATTTCCTCAACTTCCGCATTTTTTTTATTTAAATCCTTTTTATCAATCTTTAAAATTTTTAAATGATTTCTTGAGCTGTAATTATTGCCAAAATCACCAATATAAAGGTTTCCAAATTCATCAGAAGTCATGTCTTCCCAATCAGTATTTTTAGCTTCAATATCGAGTTCTTTTATTATTTTTCCATGCTGATCAATCGCAAAAATTTTAGATTTATGTCCACCATCTTCATGAATCCAAATTAAATCTGAACCTGTAATAATTTCATTTCCAGAAATTTCTTTTAAACCTCCAGGTAATTCACCAAGTACTTTAAGCTGTCCAAAATTCTGACAACTTATCAATAAAAATAGGCTTAAAAGTAGTGTGATTTTTTTCATAATATTTACATTCTTACTAAACTTTTTTTAAAATAAAGTTCTAAAAAAATTATTTTCCAAAAGTTTATGAATTACAATTTTATAAGAGTGATTTCAAAACAAGAGTGTCTCTTCCCTTTGGGAAGATTAAGATGGGCTTCTACCAGCCTCCAGAAGCGCCTCCACCTCCAAAAGAGCCACCTCCAAATCCACCACCAAAACCTCCTCCACCAAAAGAGCCTCCTCCAGATGAACCACTTCCAAATCCGCCACCAAAACTTCCTCCACCTCTACCTGCATTACTCAAAATAATAGCTTCAAGAATTGAACCAGCTACAGAACCTCTTCTACGTCCTCTACCTCCACCTTTATTATTTTTATTTCCTCTAGAAACAATCATAAAAAAAACGATAATCATTACAATAAAAATAATAATGCCAGGATCAAAACCTTTTTCGTTTTTTTGGCGAGTTCCAGTAAATTCGCCATTTAAAGTTTTAAAAATATATTCAGCACCTTTATCTAAGCCACCATAAAAATCTCCTTTTCTAAATTCAGGTAAAATAACTCTTTCTATAATTCTTTTCGATTGAAAATCGGTTAACAAAGGCTCTGCTCCTCTACCAACTTGAATGGCTATTTTTTTATCATCTTTAGCCAATAAAACCAAAACTCCATTGTCTTTTTTTGCATCTCCAATTCCCCATTTTTCGCCCCAATTCGCAGCCAAATAATTTATATTCTCACCTTCAGTTGATGAAATAATAGCAACAACAATTTGAGTTGATGTAGTATCTGAATAGCGAACAAGTTTACTCTCTAAACTCGTTTTTTGAGATGTTGATAGTAAGTTTACATAATCGTAAACACTTGTTTGAAATTTTGGAGTTTCAGGAATTTCAAATCCTTGGGAAAAAGCATTTATAGCAAAAATAAAGACAAAAAATAACAAGAGTTTTTTACACAAACTTGCTAACTGAAAACTGAAAACTGAAAACTGCTTACTTAAAAATATCATCCCTTAGAAATTTCATTAGAAAGTTCGTTTTCATCATCTATTTGCCAAGGAAAATGTGCTTGTAATTCTTCTCCTGCTTTTAAAATTCCTTCAACAATTCCTTGTTTGAAATTGCCCTTTTTAAAATGGTTTTGCATTACATCTTTTGTTGAATTCCAAAAATCTTTTGGCACAACATTATTGATGCCTTTATCACCATAAATCACAAACTTTTTGTCTTTTACAGCAACATAAATCAATACAGCATTTTCATCTTTTGTGTTATTCATTTTTAAGAGATGAAATACTTCTAACGAGCGTTCATAAGGGTCTTTATCAGACCTAGCTTCAATATGAACCCGAATTTCGCCAGAAGTATTTTTCTCTGCAACTCTAATCGCAGAAATAATTTCTTGCTCTTCTTCTTTGGTAAGAAATTTTTCTACTTTAGACATTTATGCTGCTTTTTTACTGTTAAAATCGAAGTTTACATCTGGAGCATTTTCTGAACCAGCATCCGACTTATAACGATTCATTTCTTCAAAATTAAACCAGCCTGCAAAAATTGAGTTTGGAAAAACTTTTATATGTTTGTTATATTCATTTACACCTTCGTTAAAACGATCTCTAGCTATATTAATTCTGTTTTCTGTACCTTCTAATTGGCTTTGTAATTCTAAAAAATTGGCATTCGATTTTAAATCAGGGTAACGTTCTACAGAGACCAATAATTTAGATAACGCCCCAGTTAAACCACTTTGTGCTTGTTGAAATTGCGCCATATTTTCTGGTGTTAAATCACCTGCATTGATATTTACAGAAGTAGCTTTTGCTCTTGCATTAATTACATCCGTTAACGTACTTTTTTCAAAATCTGCTGCACCTTGAACAGTTTTTACCAAATTCCCAATCAAATCATTTCTACGTTGATAAGCACTTTCTACATTAGACCAAGTTGTTTTTGCATCTTCTTGTAAAACGACTGCTGTGTTATTAAAACCTTTTCCTTTGCTATAAAGTGCAAATACAATAACAACTATTATTATAACCGGTATTAACCATTTTTTCATAATTTCTAAATTTTATTTTTTGATTGATTTTTTTATATTGTCAAAAATACTCATTATTATCAACAGTAAAAAAAGAGTTTTAGCTGATTAACTATTTGTTTTAACTTGAATAATATTACAAAGATGTTCCACCATCTAAAGTAATGGTTTGCCCTGTAATAAACTTTGTATTATCTGAAGCCAACCAAACTACAGCATCTGCAATTTCATCTGCTTTTCCATAACGTTTCATGGGAATTACACTTTTTAAAATGGCATCCATTTCTGGTTTTGCATTGATTAACTGATTCAATAAAGCAGATTCTGTATAACCAGGACACACTGCATTTACTCTTATATTTTTAGTTGCATATTCCATAGCAGCAGATTTTGTCATACCAACCACTGCAAATTTACTTGCACTATAACTAATGTTGTTGGGTGATGCTTTTAAACCTGCCAAAGAAGCAATATTTACAATATTTCCATAACCTTGTTCCATAAACTGTGTCAAAGCTACTTTCATACAATAAAATACCCCTGTTTGATTTACTGCAATAACTCGATTCCAATCTTTTAAATGCGATTCATGTGTTCTTAATAAGTGAGGACCAATACCTGCATTGTTTACAATTACATCTAATCTACCAAATTCTGAAACTGTTTTTGCAACTAAATTTTCCACGTCTTCAAACTTTGCAACGTTTGCTTTTATAGGTAGCGATTTTCCTCCATTTGTTACAATTTTCTCTGCAACTTCTTTCGCTTTTTCTACATTGATATCAGAAACTACAACTGTTGCTCCGTGTTTTGCAAAATGAATAGCTGTTGCTTTTCCGATTCCAGAACCTGCTCCTGTAATAATTACTACTTTATTCTTTACATCCATAATTTGAACTTTTCTTTTAAAGTTTTATTTACTTTTTGTATTTCTTATGTTCAACATTTTTCTTCTCTAACGTTGCATAAAATTTTCGAGGTGAAATTTTTAAATCTTTGGTTATCTCACTTACCTTTTTCTTACCTTTTTTATAGAGTTTTAAATTTTCATTGAATTTTTTATTAAAGAAGTATTTTTCTAATTTCTCAACGATTTGTAATTCGGTAAAATTCGATTCATTAGCATATTTTTCAATTTCTAATTTAATGTTTGATAAAGTACTCATATCTTTATTTTTAGTATTTTGGTTTCATAAATGCCAATTTACTTTTTCATTTTCAAGTTTTTTCAAAATCTTAAAGATTTTATTTACTATTTGTTCTTTTAGGTTTTTTAAATCTTAATTCTTTTTTTTTGATTTCAATTATTTTTTTAATTTAAAAGAAAACCTTCAAGAAATACGTTTAAATTTTAATCAATCGATTTTGTTTTTATCGCTTTTAAAGCCAATTTACAACATAATTCTGAGGCTTTATTCAAATTAGCAAAACGTGGATCTGTGGTCCAACCTTTATCATATCTAAAATAAATTTGTTGTGCAATTACTGCTATTTTAAATAAACCAAACACATAATAAAAAACGATGTTGTCTAAATTTCTGCCTGATTTTTGTGCGTACATTTTAGCAATTTCACTTCGTATTGGATTTCCTTCAAAAATTGTTGGAGAAGGAATTCCTTGTTTTACAAAATCGTGATCTGTAGCCACTGTCCAATAGCCTAAAGAAGTTCCTAAATCCATTAATGGATCTCCCAAAGTTGCCATTTCCCAATCTAAAACTGCCCCAATTTCTTGCCAGGAATCATCTTTAAAAACAACATTATCATATTTAAAATCATTGTGAATTAAACAATGCTCATATTCTTTAGGTTGATGTTCTTGCATCCAATTCATCACTTCTTCTGCTTCAGAAACTTCTTCCGTTTTTGCTTTGATATATTGTTTTCCCCAATTGGTAACTTGTCTTTCTACATAGCCCTCTGGTTTTCCTAAATCAGCTAAACCAATTGATTTATAATCAACATTATGCAATGCTACCAAAGTATCTAACCATGAATTTGCGATGGTTTTGTAATCATCAATTGCAATGTTTCTTTGTTTGGCTTCTTTATAATTTAGGATAATTCCATCAACTTTTTCCATGATATAGAAATCACTTCCTAAAATACTTTCATCATCACAAAAACCATACATTTTTGGCACTTTCGCAAATACTTTAGCGACACCACTTTGAACTTTGAATTCGCGACTCATATCATG
>Ga0115565_10000487_pt1 | contig 34373 bp, 38 predicted proteins | sample COGITO_mtgs_1105_FD_87199 | JGI IMG/M metagenome (GOLD analysis project Ga0115565, IMG submission 87199) | Pelagic marine microbial communities from North Sea - COGITO_mtgs_110530 | ecosystem: Environmental > Aquatic > Marine > Epipelagic | place: Germany:Helgoland, sampling site Kabeltonne... | reverse complement strand
CATATTTAAAAATCAGCCAAAAATTTCATGAAAACCCTGAACTACTCGACGACGCATTTGCGAAAGCTTGGTACAAACTTATTCACAGAGACATGGGGCCAAAAAATCGACTGTTAGGCAAAGATGTCCCTGCACAAGACCTTATCTGGCAAGATCCTATCCCGAAGTTAGATCACGACTTGATAGGTGAATCTGACATAAAAACATTAAAGGCTAAGGTGTTATCAAGCGACCTTAGCATCTCGGCTTTAATAAGTGCAGCATGGGGTTCTGCGTCTACTTTTCGCCACACCGATCTGCGAGGCGGTGCAAATGGTGCCCGAATTCAACTGTCACCGATGAAAAACTGGGAAGTAAATAAACCCGAGCAACTAAGCAATGTAATTTCAACACTTCATAAAATCATGCAGGACTTTAACGAACACAATGATGCTACACGGGTGTCTATGGCAGACCTCATCGTGCTTGGTGGTTGTGCAGCCATTGAAAAAGCATCAACTGATGCAGGATTTGACATAAATGTACCCTTCGTTCCAGGCAGAATGGATGCGAGTCAAGAGCAAACTGATGAGCACAATATATCTTTTCTTGAACCGCAAGCAGACGGCTTCCGAAATTATTTAAAAGGCAGTTACTCGGTAGAAACAGAGCGCATGTTGATAGATAAAGCGCATCTGTTAAGCCTGACGGCACCCGAAATGACAGCCCTAATTGGAGGGATGCGCGTTCTAGACACTAACTACGATGACTCGAAGCATGGCGTATTTACCGATAGTCCGGGCGTGTTAAGTAATGACTTTTTTGTTAATTTATTAGATGTAAATACCAAGTGGTCTCCAACCGATGACACTAACGAGTATTTTGAGGGACGCGATACCCATTCAAATACATTAAAATGGACCGCCACTCGCGCTGACTTAGTCTTTGGCTCAAACCTGCAATTGCGAGCTATATCTGAAGTTTATGGTGCTTCTACTGGCCACCAGAAATTCGTGCAGTCATTTGTAAACGCATGGCATAAAGTAATGATGCTAGACCGCTTTGAATTACAAAATCAGCTTTATAAACAGAACTAGTATTTAGCTAAATCACCTTTAGTTGTTTAGCAAGGGTTGTTGATACCGTAATGCGACAACCCTTTCTTTTACTGGTTAAAAGACCGGCTAGTTAGTCACGCCTTCGAACTAAAATGTTACTTCAGGTTTGTTCGATTATGCAGTGTTAACTTCTATGTTGGTCAATCAAAACAGGATTACCATCAGGGTCGGTCAACATAAAGTTAGCAGGGCCCTTATTGTTTTCGCCAATCACCTGACCACAATCAATGCCTTCGCGGGTCAGCATTTTTTGCAAGTACCTCACATCTATATAATCATCGATATTTTGGGCGTTGGCATCCCATCCAGGATTAAACGTTAGCATGTTTTTTTTCAACATTCCCTCGTACAAGCCAATAACCTGATCATTTGCGTCTTTCATCATAATCCACTTTTGATCCACATGCCCGGCCATCTGACTAAAGCCCAACTTTTCATAAAATGCTTTTGAAATTGTGATGTCAGCCACTTTTAAGCTGATTGAGAGTAAGCCCAATACCATAATTGTTTCCTTATTATTTTATTTACGTTACAAACCGTGAAATCATGATTTTAGTTTTTAGAGATACCCACCGTTCAGCCTGAAAAACAAAGTGACTTATGTACTCTTTGATTTAAAACCATACCAACCTGCAGTGGCTGAGATTGAGGTTAAAAATATCCCCCAGCACCAGTCAATCAGCATCAACGATAGGGTAAAACCTTCTATGATGCTATAGTTGGTCAAATTGTACGCGCCATAACTTGCTAAGCCCAATAAAGCGCCGTCGATTGCTGCATAAAACCAAGGTTTTTCTCTGTTGGGCACCACCGCCAATACGAACATCACCGTTGCATACATCAGATAAAATACTAACCACGGCCACCTTATGTAGTCCTGACGCAGCAAGCTTTGCATCTGTGTCTGATACCATTCGGCTGCTATCCAGCCTAGCCACAACACTTCAAGCACTGCAAATGCAACAAATATACCCAAAAACGAAAGTGCAATATTGGGCAGCAACATACGAATTTTTGTCAACATTCAAAAAAGATCCTTCTAGACTTAATCTTGTTATATATTAACAGGACGCTAACATCTTACCACATAGCTAAATGATGATTACGTTTCGCGGCTGAGCTAGTAACTTTGTTTTGGGTCAGTGTAATCTCGTATCTAAAACTAAAAAGGATGCTCAAGCATGAACAATAAATCAACACTAGATCCTAAAGAGATTCCACAGCAGGCATTTGACTGGTACGACGAATATGCGCATGGTGATATAAATAGGCGCACGTTTATGACTCGCCTCGGTTCACTCTCGATAACCGGCTTATCCTTAGGACTTATTTCAAGCGCCTTGTTACCCGACTATGCTAAGGCAGAACAAGTTAGTTTTAATGATGCCGATATCAAAGCAACTTACGAGACCTTTGATTCGCCTAAAGGCTATGGAACAGGCAACGGCTACCTAGTAGTGCCCACCAATTTAAATGGCACGGCGCCATCGGTGCTCGTCGTGCATGAAAATCGTGGACTCAATCCTTATGTTAAAGATGTCGCAAGAAGACTGGCTAAACAAGGCTTCATTGCATTTGCCCCTGATGCTCTTTACTCATTGGGAGGATACCCTGGCAATGATGATGACGGCAGAAGTATGCAGCGCAGTTTGCAACGAGATAAAATTGAACAAGACTTTATGGCGGCTGCGAACTGGTTAAAACAACATAAACTCAGCACTGGCAAGCTGGGTGTTGTGGGTTTTTGTTTTGGAGGCTACATAAGTAACTTGCTTGCAGCGACAATGCCAGCGCAAATTGATGCTGCAGTACCTTACTATGGAACACCTGCTAGCGCTGATTTACAAACTGCGGTAAAGGGGCCAATCATGATTCACCTTGCTGACCAAGACAAACGAGTCAACGAAACGTGGCCAGATTACGAAGCTGTATTAAAGTCGACAAATGCAAATTATCAAGTCTACTTTTACGAGGATGCTCAACATGGTTTTCATAATGATTCTACTAGCCGTTACAGTCCAAAAAATGCCGAGTTGTCTTGGCAACGCACGCTAGACTTTTTTAACCAACATTTGGCCAAAGTATAAACCCAGACTGTTGACTCACTAGACGCTATAGCCGTTTTGCAACAGTCTGTGATGCAGCGCATTAATATGCGCTGGACCGATTTCACAGCATCCACCAATGATTGTAGCGCCACTATTGACCCAGTGCATAGCGTGATCCGCATATTGGGCCGGCGCGAGATCTTCTCTTGTTTCAAGTTTTTCCACCGTACCACCGGGGTGCAAAGCCGCGATAGAAACGAACCCATTGCCATACGCGCCCTTCTTTTTGCTGGTACCGGTTAAGTGTGGCCAAGCGGCGCTTATTGCCTCTGGTTGACTGCAGTTCAACAAAACAGCCTCAGCGCCCAGAGATTCAAGCTCATTGACAGCTTCACTTAAAAGCTCGCCACTTCGTAATACCGCGGGTTGAATATCACTAACGGTTAGTGCTACCCAGACAGGTCTGCCACTTTCCAGCGCAGCAGTACAAGCAGCAGACGCTTCTGAAATTGACGCCATTGTTTCACAAATAAAAATATCACTAGCAGCAGCTTGTAGCTCTACTAATTGGCGATAGCTCGCCAAAGAAGCTTCAAACGAAAGGCTTACATCCGGTCGATAACTCGCGACTAAAGGCGGTAAACATCCCGCTATTGCTACATCATTCCTTTCAGACAATGCTATTGCCTGCAACGCCGCATCCATCGCGGATTGGTGCAAGCTTTGAAGGTGCTCAAGCTCGTTCTCACGCGTTAGCCGCTCAATCGTTGCGGTATAAGTATTTAGCGTAATCACTCGTGCACCGCTTTGAATAAAGTCATGATGTAAATCACGCACAAGTGCCGGCTCGTTTAGCATAATATCAGCAGACCATAGTCGAGTAATTTGGCGCGAACTTCTGCGCAGTAACTCTTGACCCATGCCGCCATCAAGCAGTGTAATTTTTGTCAACTATACATGTCACAATTGTCTTTACGATGAGGTGCACAATAAAGAATTGATACGCTTGATGCAACCGAGGTAATGCTTTTGCACTAAAAAATAGACTTCCACTAACATATAATTCACACTTTGAAGCTATGCATAAAAGGAGGACGTCAACGCTAATCGCCAAATGTTAACGACAATCGTCTCAAAACAACTTGCGGTGCATATTGAACATTACGCAGTGATAAAACAACAAATAGAGAGAAGATATGAAAACAGCGATCGTTTGGATTTGCGGTATTTTAGCCATACTACTTACACTATTGGGCCTCACATGGTGGCTCATGGGGCCTGATTGGCGTGCATTACTGTCAGATCCTCCCAAGGACACCAACATTCTGTTTTGGACTCAAGGTCAACGTGACGCAGGCTTCAAAATCATGGATGAATATCAGATATTGGTCAGTTCAAATCCGATTAGCGCCGGCCCTGATAAACCCACCCTCAATATCGGTAAACCTCTCGATTTTCAGCGCGACATGGACGCATTTTTTGATGAACAGCGCCTATCAGGTGCGTTAGTACTGCACAAAGGCGATATTCGATACGAACGATATGCGTTAGGCCACTCTGCCACCAAGCGCTGGACGAGCTTCTCCGTTGCAAAATCATTTACCTCCAGTCTGGTCGGTATCGCACTTAAAGATGGCGATATTAATAGTCTCAATGACGCTGTTTCTGATTATATTGATGGTTTAAAGGGCTCTGCCTATGATGACGTTACCGTTGAGCAACTTCTGACGATGACGTCTGGGGTTGCTTGGAACGAGAGTTATACAGACCCTAACTCTGATGTTGCCAAATTTAACTTCCATCAAGCGCAAGATGGTTTGCCTACTATCGTTAGTTACATGAGAAATTTGGAAAGAGCTCATCCAGCGGGTGAGAAGTGGAATTATTCAACGGGAGAGACCAATTTAATCGGGATACTGGTAGCGCAAGCAACAGGCAGAGAACTGTCGCAATACTTGACCGAAAAAATATGGAAGCCATTCGGCATGTCAAATAATGCAAGCTGGCTGCTTGGCCCTGACGGCAATGAAATCTCTGGCTGCTGTATTCAGGCTAGCTTGCGTGATTTTGCACGATACGGTTTATTTGTGCTCGCGGATGGTCGCATCAACGGCACCTCAGTAGTGCCCGATGGTTGGTTTGACAAAGCAAGCTCTAAGCAAGCTGATATTGGCGTTGAAGGAAGAGGATATGGTTATCAATGGTGGACTTTTGATGACGGCAGTTTTACAGCGAGGGGAATATTTGGGCAAACAATCTTTATCGATCCCCATCGAGATTTGGTCGTTGCCTTTAATGGCAATTGGCCTAATGCAAGTGACCAAACACTCAACGCAGAACGATTTACATTGATAGATGAGATCAAAGAATCGTTAGATCAAGAAAATTTGAACGATAGCAATCTTTGAATGTGCGCAGCGGTCGGTTAACATCAGACCTGTAACCAACAGCACAATGACCCCTGTGCTAAAAGGAAACGGCAATTGAACATAGACTTAAAAACACTTCCGTCGAGTAACATTTATCATTTGATGACGCAAACAATTATTCCTCGACCGATTGCTTGGATACTCAGTACTAACCAAGATGACACGCTAAACCTAGCCCCGTTTTCTTACTTTAATGCGGTATGCAGCGACCCTCCCCTGTGCATGATTTCTATGGGAAAAAAGCCAAGCGGTGATCAAAAAGACACTGCTGTTAACTTGCATCTTGGGGCGTTTTGCGTGGTACATATTGCACATGTAGGACAATCAGAAGCGGTCACACAAAGTGCGGCTACGTTGGATTATGGTGAAAGTGAAGTCGATGTGAATAAGATAAAATTGACACAACAAGCTGACTGGCCGATGCAGCGAGTTGCTGGTTGCCCAATTGCCTATTTGTGTAGGGTCCATAGCACAACACAAATAGGCAACGCTGAACAACAATTGGTCTTTTTGGAAGCCTTAGAATTATATTTAGATCACAGCATCGTAAGTACTCAAAACGGCAGAATTGAGGTAGATGCAAAAAACGTTAATCCATTGGCAAGACTAGGCGCTAATCAATATGCAAATCTGGGCGAGGTTTTTAATAACACACGCCCAAAATAGTGAAGCCAAGCCGATGCGGCTCTCAAGAGTGCTCGGTTTAACCTCTTATAGTCTTGATAAACTCATCAGATTGTTTGATCGCGGCATTCATTTCTTTAATTAATGAAGAAACATCTCCTTTAATCTCGCCTAGCTCGCCTTGTAAGGCACCTATCGCGTTCGCATTTAGGTTGTGCTTCAAATATAAAACATTATCTTGGAGCGCCGTTAACACCGGCGGCATACTGCTCTCGACTTTGCGCATAGAACGCAACAAACTGTCGTATTTGCGCTGTGTTTCAGTCAATTTCCGTTGACTATCTCTGCGTAGATTCACATTTGATATTTGGGTTAACTCAGTTTCCCATTCTCTAAACAAAGACTGTGCGACACTTTCAACCTTGTTAATGCGGTCGGTGACCGACGCCGCGCTTGTTTGGCTGGCCAAAAACTGGTCATTCAGGTTGTTATAGACCTCTTCAAGTTCTCCGCCCTTAAAATTGATCAATGCGCTGAACTCCTCTAAGGCACTAGAGAACTGTTCCTGAGCATCTTTTTGAGAATCTTGAGCATCTTCCACACGATCTACTAAAATATCACGCTTCTCTACTCCTAGCTTTTCCCACATACCAAAGTACGCGTCTTGCACAGCACTTTGACAACCCGTGAGTAAGATTATGGCGGCAATACTGAAAATGACAGCTTTCATTTATAGAACCTTAATAAACGTCTGAACGATACCGAGCCGCGCTTATTATTGCCCATAAATGGAAAATAACGCCTACCGGCCACATAAAAAGTAAAATAACCGTCGCGGCTAAGGCGTAGCTCACGCTGACAATTACGAAAAACGCTAACGCTGCTAAAATTCGGCCTTGAACTAATTGTCCCAAACCAGGTATAAAAATGTTACAAAGTGCGGCAATCACATTGCCACCAGAACCTTGTCTTGACATAAACGCTCCTTAATCTTGCTCATTTAACAGTTATAGGTAAAGTATGGGGGTAATCTAATCAATTAAAAGGATTTTGACAACTCAATATGCACAGTAACTCTTCTAGCAAGACTGTTTACGACCAACAAAAACTAGATGTAGGGTCGTTGCACAGTATACATATTGAGCAAAGTGGAAACCCTGATGGGATCCCTGTTTTGTATCTGCATGGCGGTCCTGGCGCGGGTTTGGGGCGGCATTATCAATGGCCGTTCGAACGTAGTAAGTATCGAATTATAGGGTTTGATCAACGTGGCTGTGGTCGTTCTAGCCCTTTTGGCAGCACAGAAGAAAACACGACCGATTTTTTGTTACAAGATATTGAGATGATTCGCCAACACCTAAAAATAGAGAAATGGATAGTGTTTGGCGGCTCATGGGGCTCAACACTTGCACTGCTTTATAGTATCAAACATCCTAAGACCGTTATTGGACTAGTGCTTAGAGGTGTGTTTTTAGCGCGCATTGAAGACTTTGAATGGTTTTTAACACCCTCTGGCGGCGCGGCTCAAGTCTTTCCTGATGCATATAGCCGCTTTACACGGGCAATTAAAACCAGCAATACCTATACTGATATTTGTGCTCAGTTCATCGATTTGTTCAAAAATGAAAAACTGGGGTTCCCTGCGCTGCAAGACTGGTATAATTGGGAAGGTTGCATTTCTCGCTTAGTCATGTCACAAATGGATGCAAGTGATCTTTCAACTAATCAACAGATAAAAAGTCTTGCTCTACTCGAGTGTCACTATGTTCAGAATCAATGCTTTATATCTGAAGGCTTCATATTAAATAATATTGACGTAATCCAAGACATACCCTGTCATATTGTTCATGGGCGATATGACATGGTATGTAAAGTAGAAGGCGCTTATGCACTGCATCGCGCTTTGCCAAAGTCACAATTGAGTATTGTCAATAATGCAGGTCATAGTATGTCTGAAAGCGGCATTGCAAAAAGACTCGTACACATAATGCAGACGTGTTTTGCACAAAATATATCAACGCCATGAAAGCCCTGATTCAGCGCGTAGATAGTGCAAATGTTAAAGTGGACCACCAGACTGTTGGCAAAATCGAACGCGGTTATTTGATATTGTTAGGGGTTGAAAGCGAAGATAATGAGCATATTGCTCACAAGCTCGCAGAAAAAGTGCTTAAATATCGCATCTTCTGTGACCAACAGGGTAAAATGAACTTAAATATCGCGCAGGTTAGCGGGCAGATATTAGTGGTTTCTCAATTTACGCTGGTAGCTGATACAAGCAGAGGCAATCGACCAGGCTTCTCAAAAGGTGCGTCACCTGATTTAGGAGAACATCTCTACGAGTGCTTTCTGCAGCATTTAGAAACGCTGTATCAAAAGCCTGAATCGGGAGAGTTTGGTGCGGACATGAAAGTCGCCTTGGTAAACGATGGTCCAGTCACTTTTCTATTAGAAACGCGTGCTTAAACATCATTCAATGATTTAACAGTTTGAATAATACAACCAGTTGTAACACACACAAAAGAGGCAAACTTGTTCACAATTTTCACGCCCAAGACACAGCAAGAACTTGATGACTATTTTCATTTCAGGTGGGTATGGTTAAGAGAGCCTTGGGGTTATCCTGAAGGCTCAGAGAAAGACGAGTATGAGTTAGTCGGCGAGCATCGCGCAGTATTGAGTGCTTCAGGTATTATTGTTGCCTGTGGAAGAGTACACCTAAACACGTCAGAAGAAGCACAAATAAGACACATTGCAGTTGATAAGAAGTATCGACGAAAAGGTGTCGGCGAGATAATTTTAAATGCAATCGAAGCGGTTGCAAGAGATCTTGGCGCGGAACGAGCAATTACAAATTCGAGAGAAACATCCACTAAGTTTTTTTCAGCATGTGGCTATTCTATTGAAAAGGACGCGCCTGCTGAGTTAGGCAAACTAAAACGTAAACAAATGTATAAAAAGCTCGTTGATAACAATGTACTTATTTTGCACCCTGATTGGTGCGAAGAATTGCAAAAGACGTGGCATCGATCAATCCCCATATCTGAGCATATGGGGATTAAGTTGTATCAATATACCGAAAAAACGATTGAGACGAGGGCCTCTTTGAATAAAAATATAAACCTGCACGGCACGATGTTTGCGGGTAGTATTTTTTCACAAGCAACGCTTACCGGCTGGGGGATGATTTTTTTGCAACTGAAGCAAAAGGGGTTGGAAGGAGAAATTGTCTTGGGCGATGCAGACATTCACTACCACAAGCCAGTGACCATGAGACCCCGGGCAATATGCAATATAGAGTCACTGGACGCTAGATTTGATTTACTGGCAGCTGGAAAAAAGTGCCCTATTATGCTGAAAGTGGAAATAATGGATTCAGATAACGTAGTGGCTGAATTTGCCGCTAAGTTTTGGGTAATTCCGAGTAAACATAAACACGAGACATAAAAAACGCGGCCAAGCCGCGTTTTTTATGTCTTTATTAAAGGAAAGCTAGGCAACCATTGCCGCTTGGAGCTTTTTCATTGCGTTCTTCTCTATTTGTCTAACGCGCTCCGCAGACACTTGGTATTCGTCCGCAAGGTCTTGCAAGGTGGTTTTGTCATCGGCCAACCAACGCGTTTCTATAATATGCTGACTGCGAGCATCCAATGTTTTTATAGCCGAGTATAAGCGTGCCGACGCATTCGAGTCATGGTCGTTGTTGATGACATCCATCTCAACATCAGCCGTTTTATCTTCTAAGTACTGAGCAGGCGCAAATGTTGAACTCTCATCATCGTCCGCCGATAAGTCGAATGCCGCGTCTTGACTGCTCATGCGCGCTTCCATTTGCAGCACTTCTTTTGTGCTGACACCTAGTTCTTCCGCAACCTTTTGGACTTCGGCATGCGTAAACCAGCCTAATCTTTTCTTTGCTTTACGCAAATTAAAAAATAACTTACGTTGTGCTTTGGTTGTTGCCACTTTGACGATGCGCCAGTTTTTAAGCACAAATTCGTGAATTTCTGCTTTTATCCAGTGAACCGCAAATGATACTAATCTGACGCCGACGCTTGGATCAAATCGCTTTACCGCTTTCATCAGCCCAATATTACCTTCTTGGACCAAGTCCGCTTGAGGTAAGCCATAACCCGCATATGATTTTGCAATGTGCGCTACGAATCTAAGGTGAGACATTACTAGTTTACGTGCAGCTTCTAGGTCTCCCTCTTCAAACAAGCGTGTTGCCAATGATTTTTCTTCTTCGGCTGTAAGCATTTTTATACCGCTAACGGCCTGCATGTAGCTTTCGATACTGCCACTATGCTGAGGGACGCTTAACGCCAATGATTGCATTTTTGAACTCATGAATACCTCGTTACTTAGTTCGGCCCTTAAAGTGATAACATGTAGACATCAAATAGGAACGGAAGTTCGTAAATAAACTTTCATTTAATATAAGGTTAAATAAGCAGAATTCAACCCTAAGATTTAAATATTTTTGACCGATACCCTTATTATCGCATACTTTTAGATATGCTCAATGCGGATGTCAATCTCAGACCTAAACTATCGGTGGTTATGTACGATAGTTAAGCTCTATTTGTTCAATTTAATAAAAACAGTAGGTACGAATGTTCGCATATGTTGCTAGACAAGCCATCTATGATGCTCAAAAACGAGTATATGCTTACGAACTATTGTTTAGGGATGGTGTGAGTAACTGCTTTCCAGACATTCCACCAGATGAAGCTACAAGTAACATGATAGCCAGCAGTCACTTGTCAGTTGGCGTTGAAGATATTTGCTTTAACAAGTTCGCTTTTATTAACTTTCACCAAGATACGCTGCTTTATCGATTTCCTTCCACGCTTGATCCAATGAGTGTCGTCGTTGAGATAGTCGAAAGCGTTGAGGTGAATAAAGATCTGATCAAAGCCTGCGAACATATCCGCAATTTGGGCTATAGAATCGCATTGGATGACTATGACTTTTCTCCTCGCTGGGCCCCTTTGATACCGCTTTGTAACTTCATAAAATTTGAAGTCAACATGTTAGAACAGGCGACACCTGAGCAATTTGCAAAGATCAAAGAGTTTAAAGACCAAGGCATCACTTTAGTCGCCGAAAAAGTTGAAACCATCGGAGAATTTGAAAAATACAGCGAAATGGGCTTTGACTATTTTCAAGGTTACTTTTTAGCTTATCCAGAAATAATAAAACATAAAAGTTTGGACGCTGCGATGAATTCGATAATCGAATTAGTGGGTATTAGCACGTCTCCAGATTTTGATGTAAGTAAAGTTAATGAAGTAATGGAAAAAGACGTTGGCTTATCATTTAAGTTAATGCGTTTTATCAACAATCCATTGTTTAACAAACGCCATAAGATTGAATCGCTTGGACACGCTTTAAGATACATGGGTAGTACCGAATTAAAGAAGTTTATCGCACTGCTAGCATTAGCTAATTTAAAAGGCGAAAAACCCGCGGATTTACTCACTATATCGCTTATCCGTGCCAAGTTTTGCGCACAAATATCGGTTGCAAAAGGCCTACAACAAAACCCACCATCGAGCTTTATTCTTGGACTATTTTCGATGCTGGATGTATTACTTGATCAGCCCATGGATGTGCTAATGAAAAAGCTACCGATGAGTAAAGAAATCCAAGATGCTTTGTGTGGTAGAGCAATAACCGGGTTAATGGCTGACCAACTCAATATGTGCCGAGCATACGAATCCGCAGATTGGGCAGCCATTGAGCGCTTGTCAACGTCGATTGGTTTAGAAAGCGAAGATGTATACGCAATGTATTACACCGCTATGAAGTGGACCAATGATATTAAAAATAGCTTTAGCTAACGTAAAAAGGTAGTTGACACTTTATGATGTTTGCATTTTTCGCCAGAGAACCAATATTAGATACTCGCAAGGTCTTATTCGCATACGATCTAATTTTCCGTGATGGCGAAAAAGGAAGATTTCCGGAACACTCGGAAGAAAAACAAAAAACCATCGAATCACGCTTCAAAACGCTCAGCATCAATGAAATATCTGGCGACAAAAAGTCATTTGTCGAATTTTCAGACACTTCCTTGATTCAGCGTTTGCCCAGTTTACCCTTGGCAGATGGCATCATCATTCAGTTGACCTCATCTCAAAGCATCCAAGAACCGATCATCGACGCATGCATAGAACTAAAAACACGTGGATTTGGGGTAACTCTCAAAACCACTCACCTTGATTTGATCGATGAGTCTTTGTTAAATGTCGTCGACATAGTCACTATCGACTCGGACGTTTTGATTTCATGTAATTATTCAGAACAAGAATTATCTGGCTTAATAAGCAATATTAAAAATAAAAAGATAGCCTTGCTGCTTAGCAAGGTAGAGACGCTTGCCGATTTTGAACATTACAAATCGTTGGGATTTGATTATTTTCAAGGTTACTTTTTCACCTTGTTACAGGGCACAAAAGAGCAAGCCTTACCTACCTCAGAACAAACCGTCATTGAGCTTATGGTAGAAAGCAACAAAAAAGAATTTAGTATAGATGCAGTCGTACATATTATTGAGAGAGATGCTTCGCTAGCCTACGCAATGATGCGTTTTATCAATAACCCAATGATTAACAAGCGCGAAAAAATCACCTCACTTCATCATGCACTCAGTTACTTGGGTGAAGTTGAAGTAAAAAAATTCATCGCTTTGCTATCCATCACAAGCTTGAATCGTGAAAAACCCAGTGAATTGTTACAAGTATCCCTCGTCAGGGCGAAGTTCGTAGAACTGTTACTAAGATCCGTTTACGGCGAATCGCACAAATTGTCGGGCTTTGTGGTGGGCTTATTTTCTTTGCTAGATGTCCTACTCGAACAACAAATGGAAAAAGTATTGATGAAAGTTCCACTGGCTGACTCAATTACACAAACCTTGTTAGGCAAAGAGGGCTTTTACTGCAACGAATTGCAGTTGATAAAATCGTTTGAAAGTGGGTTGTGGATAAAGGTAATTGCATACTCACAGCAAAAAGAGGTCTCGCAGAGTACCTTGCACCGTATGTTTAATGACGCAGTAGTTTGGGCAAATGAAATGAACAAAGTCGTATCTCAGTATTTCCCCAAAACGCAGCCGTAACATATTGAAGCTTTCTAGCGCGGTTCGATCTCACTCACATGGCGCTTGACCGACAGCAAAGACCCTAACAAGCCAAGGGCCACAGAGGTTGCTAGCATCACCAGCAAAGAACGCATGTCCATGCCCGTGATATCCAAATTGACTTGGTACAAACGCATAAATCCTTCGAGACTTGAATCGACCCAAAACAAGATAATAGCAACGGTTATCCAAGCCATTATGCCGCCCAATAAACCAAACCAAAATCCTGTATACAAAAACGGGCGCTGAATAAAAGCATCCGTTGCTCCTACCAACTTCATCACCAAAATCTCATCACGCCGGTTCATTATATTTAGCCGTATAGTGTTGCCGATGATAAGCACGACTGCAAAAAACAGCAGAACGGCAAGCATCGTCACTAATTCTTTAGTGATTTTGAGTAAAGCATATAAGCGCTCTAACCATTCAATGTCTAATTTTCCAATATCCACTTCTCTTTCTTTGCGTAATTTGTCTAACAAAAAGCCAGCCGCGGTAGGGCTTGCATGCTTACTGGTAGGTGTCACTAACACGACAGAAGGCAGTGGATTAGTATCCAGATAATTTAATGCATCACCTAATCCAGATAAGGTCTGAAATTCGACCAAAGCGTCAGCAGCAGAAATATAGTTTACGTCAGCTATTTCTGGCCACAGTTTTAAACGTTTTATTAATTGCTGAGCGTCAGCGTCGCTCACCCTAGTATGCAAAAACAGTGAGATTTCTGAGGCCTGCTGCCACTGCTCGCTGATCTTTTCGGTATTTTGAACAAGGATATAAAGTGTACTAGGCAAGGTAATACTAAACCCTAGCACTCCTATGGTCATCAGCGCCGCAAATGGGGCTCTCCATAATTCACCCAGACTATTTACCGCTTGGCGCAGGTGATCCGTAAAAAACATCAAAAAAAGTTGCAAACGCCCTACTTTCTTGCTCTCAGCGCCTTTTTGACGTCCCCTAAACAACAAACTCACGAACGTTCATCCTCTTGAGCATCGTCGAGACCATCGGTAATCATCTTGCCGTTTTTAAGTGTTAATGTACGGTATTGCATGCGCGCAATCAGACCCAGATCGTGCGTGGCAATTAAGACAGATACACCAGCTTGGTTGAAGTCCTCAAACAGACGTATGATTTCCATCGATAGTTTTGGATCTAAATTTCCCGTTGGCTCGTCTGCTAATAACAATGGAGGCCTATTGACCACCGCGCGGGCAATACCCACGCGTTGCTGCTCTCCACCTGATAGCGTGATAGGAAGACTGCGTGTTTTATCGCTGAGACCAACCATCTCTAGAGCGGCGTCTACTCTTTTTGCAATCACTTTGCGAGTATGCCCCTCTATGACCAAAGGTAGAGAAACGTTGTCAAACACCGTTTTTTCCATCAGCAACTGATGGCTTTGAAAAATCATGCCTATATCGCGACGAATATAAGCGATTTGTTTGCGTGTAATGTTATTTAAGTCATGTCCATTGATCATAACTCTGCCGACGGTAGGCCGCTCCATGATGCTGATCAACTTGAGCAAGGTACTTTTACCCGCACCTGAATGACCGGTTAAGAATGCCATTTCGCCCTTTTCGACGTGAAAGTTTACCTTCCTGAGCGCCTGCTGGCCGCCTTGATAGGTTTTGCTAACGTCCTCAAACTTTATCACTAGTTGGCTGCACTTTTGGTATCGGCATCAGTCGCGACGGTGTTACTAGAAACGGTCTGAGCGTCAATACTGTCTGAATTTTCAGTGACATTTTCATCGCTAAATAAGGCATCGACAAACTCATGCGCATCAAAAGCTTTAAGGTCATCGATACCTTCACCAATGCCAATATATCGCACAGGAATGTTAAACTGGTCAGCTAAGGAAAATATTACGCCGCCTTTGGCAGTGCCATCTAATTTGGTCAAACTGATCCCAGTTATCCCTACCGCTTGATTAAATATTTTAGTTTGACTGACCGCGTTCTGTCCCGTACTCGCATCTAATGTCAGCATTATTTCGTGAGGTGCGTCCGGGTTAATTTTTTTCATTACACGAACGACTTTCTTTAATTCTTCAATCAAATGTTCTTTATTTTGTAAACGTCCGGCGGTGTCTGCGATTAATACGTCCATGCCCTTGGCTCTTGCAGATTCAAGGGCATCAAAGACAACGGATGCGCTATCAGACCCCGTTTGTTGTGCCACTACGGGAATCGAATTACGCTCACCCCATACCTGAAGTTGCTCAACGGCAGCGGCTCTAAAAGTATCTCCAGCAGCCAACATCACCTTTTTACCCTGCTGTTGAAACTGTTTGGCTAATTTGCCAATAGTAGTGGTCTTGCCGACTCCATTGACGCCAACCATTAGAATGACAAAAGGTTGCTTTTGGCCTGCTGTGCTCTCGCCCGCTAGCGTGATATCAAGCGGTATACTAACAGGCGTGAGAATATCGCGCATTTTTTGTTTTAGTAACTCATAAAGCGCTTCACCGTCTTTTAAGTCAGAGCGTTTTGCAGAGTCAGTAAGGCTGTCGATAATAGTGGCAGTAGTATGAATACCGACATCGGCCATTAACAATTGAGTTTCCAAATCTTCGTATAACTCATCATCGATTTTTTTGCCAACAAACAGACCAACAAATCCGCTTCCAATGTTTTCTTTAGTGCGCGATAGGCTTTGGCGTAAGCGCGTAAAGAAACCGCTTTTGGGCTTTTCAATCGTTGTTACAGCAACATCGGCTGCTAAATCAGTTGAAGGTGTTGAGTTTTGTGTTGGCTCTTCAATCACGCCATCAGTCGTCTCCGCGTCTAGTAACGTGCTCGGTTGTGATTCAACACAACTAGTAGTAGACTGATTTTCCTCAACTTTTTCTTCATTGGGCTTTGCTGGCTCTTTCTTGAACCAATTAAACAGATTTGCCATTGAAAATAAAAATCCTTAACAAAAATTAATTTAGGTCAGATATAATCTAACTAACATACAACATATAATAGCACTGACAAAGCCTATGAAGCGAATAAGAAAAGGCGCTAACGCACAAAGTGGACAAATTAGAATAATTGCGGGCAAGCACAGAGGCAGAAGACTACCTGTGATTGACCTAGATGGTTTGCGACCCACAACCGACAAGCATAAAGAAACGCTGTTTAATTGGTTGATGCTTGATGTCACAGAATCTAACTGTCTTGATATATTCGCCGGCGCGGGGTCGCTGGGCTTTGAAAGCCTGTCACGCGGTGCAAATAGTGTGGTCATGATTGAAAAAAGCAAACCCGCAGCCAAGCAGTTGAATGATAATATGACAACGCTGGGCTACACACACCAAGACGCTTTGATAGTGTGTGGCGACGCGCTAAAAATGCTTTCTCAAGCATCAGTCAAGGACAAAGGGCCATTTGATATTGTGTTTATTGATCCGCCATTTCAACATGGTTTAATACAGCCTTGTATTGATTTGATAGTGGCGCATATTAACCTCAACGCGAACGCCAAAATTTATGTAGAGAGTGAACCAGCGCATACTCTTTTCAAAGTGCCTAACACTTGGAAAATGATCAAACAGGGTAACTCTCAGCAAACCGACACACGTCTTTTTGAATATCAGCCTTCTCGTCAATAGACGACAATAATGCCGTTAGCACGGCATATTGCAGCTAGCTAACGCTGACTACTAAGAAAGGCTTAAACCAATATTAGAGACCAATTCATCTGCCAAAAACTCATTCAAACCTTCTATATCGACAGGCCTTTGCTCACACATTTTCAACAACAGTTGCTGAATCTCGACTTCAAATTGCATTAGAGGGTGCTGCTTTATTTCAATATTAGTTAACTCATCTGACGATGTTGTCAAAATGTAGGCTTCACAACCGCCTTGACTCAGTTTTGAAACCGTTACTGCACCCGATACGTCTTCGTCAGCGACTAACTGCAAAGCTGCCTGTAGCGCCATACAGAAATCTAGCGCGGGGTAGACACCAAAGTTGTCAAAATTGGCGACATCAGGTGTAATTTCTTCGATATTTTCAGACTGAACCCCTACATTAATTTTACTTTTAGGCGCTTTAACATATTCCCAGATCAAATTGACAACATTTCTCGCTACCGTCGCATCACCAAAATCATTCAGCTCACAAAACAGTTGGTAATTAATTAGCATTCGTTCTAACAGTGCAGCGGAGAAAGCCAACGCAGGCTTTTTAGGCAACTCTCTTACCTGTTGAAAGGTATTAAGTTTTTCATGTTGTTTCAATTTCATGTGTAATAGATTCCAAAAATCACGATAGTGTATACGCTTGTATTATGTTGATAATAAGGGCTTATTGAGCGACCAAGGCCGAATTTGCGCGGATTAATTTGCATTCACCACCTGATGCTGAATATAGGCGCCAATGCCGTTTAATAACATTTGAATAGCGATCATCACTAATATCATGCCCATCAAACGTTCTAAGGCATTTAAGCCTTTCTCGCCTAAGATCCGATGCACTGTATTGGACATCGATAGGATAATCGCACTAACAAGCCATGCTGCGCATAATGCGATTGTCCATTCGGTCATCATATTTGGCTTTTGATTAGACAGTAGGATGAGGGCTGCCATGGTTGAGGGCCCTGCAATCATCGGAATAGCAAGTGGCACAATAAAAGGCTCATCGCCTGCTGGCAGTCCCATGATGCCTCCTGGCTGAGGAAAAATCATGCGCAGCGCTATCAAAAACAAAATAATACCACCGGCGATGCTGACGGTCTCTTGTTTAATTTGCAAAAAATCTAACAGCGCTTGGCCGCTATGCAAGAACACGACGAGTATAAACAAGGCAATACAAAGTTCTCGCATTATCACAATTCGACGGCGTTTGGGCTCGATAGTTTTGAGCACTGACATATAAATAGGTAAATTGCCTAATGGGTCCATTATCAAAAACAGCATCGTCGCGGCAGAAAGTATTTCAATCAAATCGTGTACCTTGTTAGAAATAACATCAGTTCATAAGCCGCATAATACATGACATCGGTATAGATAAATATGACCAAATGATGTTAAAAGCGACATCAGATGTATTTTCCTCTGCGTTTTTTTCTAAGCATTTTGTCGTAACTGTCGTTAACTATATTGTTCACACTAATTTGAACTGACTTTCCCCAATTTACATTACTTATATGGAGTTAAACATGGCACTAATGACTGTTAGCGAAGTCGCTATATTCTTGAATGTTCAAGACGTCCGCGTAGAGCGGTTAGAGCGAGAGAGCCTTCTCATTGCAAAAGAAAAAGATGAGAATAGTAACCCACTGTTTGATCGTGGTGATGTCGAAAAATACAAAGAATTAGCAGAGCGTTTAGGCGGCATTTAATCCGCCTGTTGTAACGCTTTGCTGTGGGCATACTGAACTTAATCACGACCACTCTTCAGTGCATACATCAGTGCAGGCTACGTTAGCAGTTGGTGTGCAATTGTCAGCATACCTTGCGCAGTAGCACCGTTGGGTTTAGTAGATGTGCCATTGCGATTGTAAGCAGCAGCCAAATCCATATGAATCCATCCTTTACCGCTGTTTGGTACAAACCTAAGCAAAAAACCGGCGGCATTTGATGCCCCGCCAGGACCACCGCCTTTCATTGGACGACTGTTTGCTGTATCGGCAAATGGAGAAGGACATTGCTCGCTATGCCATGCACACAATGGCAGGCGCCAATGTAGCTCATTCATCGATAACGCGCTGGATAGCACAGAATTGACAGCCTCATCATCTACACCAAACACCGCATTATATTCGCGCCCGACAGCCATAACGGCGGCACCTGTCAATGTTGCAGCATCAATAATCTTGCTCGGATTTGACGCTGCAGCCGCCATCAGACCATCTGCAAGGACCAAACGGCCCTCAGCATCTGTGTTTACAATCTCGACTGTTACACCGTTTTTATAGGTGATCACATCACCTAGTTTGTAAGCGTGGCCACTGATCAGATTTTCTGCACAACACAGGATAAGTTTGACGCGTTTATTCAAACCTTGCTTGATGGCTAAGCCAAACGCGCCGGCTACTGTCGCAGCGCCGCCCATATCACACTTCATATCTAGCATGCCTTCACTACTTTTAATACTGTAACCGCCGCTGTCGAATGTAATACCTTTACCGACTAATGCTACCGCTACTTCTGCATTGACATCGCCACTTGGATTGTAATCAATTTCAAGTAATACAGGTGGGCGCACACTGCCTCTGCCGACTTCATATATTCCATGCCAACCTGCTTCTAATAGCGCTTTGCCAGTGCAACGCTTAACCGTGATATGCTGTGAAGCAAACCCTGTAAGCCAAGCTTCTACTTGGTCACAAAGTGACTCTGGACTCATTTCTTCTGGTGTTTGATTAACCAAATCTTTTGTAAACAACAAGGCCGCAAGTTGATTGTCTAGCCGTTCGACGTTGCTGCCCTCGCACCACTGCACGGTCCCATCAAAACTAACACCACAAAAACTAGTCACAAACGCCCACTGTTGGGCAGCATCCCAGTTGCCTGCAAATGAAATGTTTTTTGCCCCTGTACTGGCTATTTTTCTGGCGGCTAACTGCACGGTGTTCAATTGCTGCTCAAGCGCAATATCAGTGCGCGGCAAATGAACGCAAGCACCTTCATTGTTAAAGCTAACTAATGCATTGGTATCATAGGGGGCCTGAGCGAGTTGATCGCTAAACCTAACAACAAAAAGACTCATAAATTCTCCGATAAATGCGCTACAGCGCATGGACGATGTCGATAAACGACAAAATTGTAGTGTGTAGATGTTAGACCAACTGGGGTTCCAAAGACAGTAAATTGGAATAAAGCCGATGAAGTCTGCATATTTTCAAACGATTTTACAGTATATTGTGGGACGGGTGTTCTTGATCGGTAGCAAATTAGATTAAAATTAGGCTGTATCCATGGGGAGCAAATTGATTTTATATTAAAAAAAGATTGATTTTTGCGTAGAAATCACCATATTACCGCCCTATGAAAAAAAGTGCTGCCTGTTGTTAGGTAAGTAAAGTGCGTAAATTATAAATAAAACACGCGCATAAGCGTCCGATTCTTTGCTGATTCAGATGTGCGCATTGTTGATATTTAGGAGAATGGCAGATGCCAGAACAAAGAGCAAAATCATTGGGTTTATTAGCCCTTGCTGACGTCGGACCGTATCAGGAGAAACCTGATGAAGAGTACATGAATGACGGTCAAATGAATCACTTTAGACTGATTCTTAAAGCATGGCGTAATCAACTTCGACATGAAGTCGACCGCACTGTTCATCATATGCAAGACGAAGCAGCCAACTTTCCTGATCCAGTTGACAGAGCGGCGCAGGAAGAAGAATTCAGCCTTGAATTACGCGCTAGAGATAGAGAAAGAAAGTTAATCAAGAAAATCGAAAAGACCTTGAAAAGAATCGAAGACGATGACTTTGGCTTTTGTGATTCTTGTGGTATCGAAATCGGTATTAGACGCTTGGAAGCACGTCCAACTGCTGATATGTGTATTGATTGCAAAACGATGGCAGAAATAAAAGAAAAACAACTCCAAGGTTAGCCTTTCAAAGGTGACTGTTGTTCACGCTAAATATCGGGGAAGGTTCGCGCCTTCGCCGTCGGGGCCCTTGCATTTCGGATCTCTTGTTTGCGCGGTTGCCAGCTTTGTTGATGCAAAAGCAAATCTTGGTGATTGGCTAATTCGCATAGAAGATATTGATAGTGTGAGAACCGTTGCTGGCTCCCAAGACCGCATTTTAGAAACGCTCGCGTTGCATGGAATGCAAAGCGACGCTCCTATTCTCATCCAATCCCAAAGATTAGATTTATATCGCGATCGCTGTGAAACGTTAATGCAGCGAAACAAGATATATGCGTGTGATTGCACTCGCAAACAAATCAAACGTCGAGGTGAACACTACGACAGTTATTGTCGGCAACGAAATCTAGTACCTACCCCAAATCATGCCCTGCGAATCATTAATCAATCATTACAAACGGAGTTTGTAGATCTACATCTAGGCAATATTGCTACCCCCCAAAAGATGTGCCGAGAAGATTTTGTTTTACGCCGCCGCGATGGATTCTATGCATACAATTTTGTGGTGGTGGTAGATGACATCGAGCAAGGTATTAGCAGAATAGTTAGAGGGGCAGACTTGCTCGAAACAACCTTATTACAACAGTATTTGTTCTCTGTTTTTGCAGCACCAGTACCCGAGTTTTGCCATATCCCCGTTGCCGCAAGTAAACCTGGCTTCAAATTAAGCAAACAAAACCATGCGACAGCAATTAACAATAAAACCGTCCTAGAAAATCTCAAGAATGTGTTGATCTTTTTAGGTTTTGACAAAACAAACGTCATGGACTTTGCATCGTCGCAGCCCCTGTTGCAGTGGGCAGCGAGTTGTTGGTCATTAAACTTAATGCCAAAACAAACAGAAGTTCTTATTTCAAGCTGAAATAAAGTATACTGCTCTTTGCAAAACCTTAGAACGCACTAGATCTGAACAGATAACCCAAGAATGAGTATTTAATGTCGCAAGCAGCAATACCACAAAATGGTTTAATGAATCCAAAAGTCATCCCTGCTGGTCAACATCCAATGACCTTAAAAGACCTTGACGCGAATGCGCTATCGGTCCTACGTCGCTTAAATGAAAAAGGCTATGATGCCTATTTGGTTGGCGGCTGTATTCGAGATAAGCTTTCTGGCAAAGACCCCAAAGACTTTGATATTGCGACCAACGCGACCCCCGAACAAATCAAAGCTTGTTTTAGAAACTGCAGATTGATTGGTAGACGTTTTAGACTTGCACATATTGTGTTTGGGAGGGATATCATTGAGGTCGCAACGTTTAGAGGACATCACAGTGATGACGAGCCTAAAAATAAGCCAGTAGCAGCGAAACCAGCCTCAAGCGCTGACAACAAGACAAAACGCAGAGACAAATTCGATGGCGTGGCATCAAAAACTGATTTGCACGGGCAGCTGGTTCGCGACAATGTTTACGGGACGATCAACGAAGACGCTCAGCGCCGCGATTTTACATTCAACGCCATGTACTTTAGCGCCAAAGACGAGTCGATTATAGATTTTGCAAACGGCTTGGACGCTATCAAACATAAACGCATCGAGTTAATCGGTGATGCCCAAGAGCGATTTACTGAAGACCCAGTCAGAATGCTCCGCGCTGTTAGATTCAGTGCCAAGTTAGATATGCAAATTTCTGCCGACATGCAAAAAGATATAAAAGAATGTGCACATTTATTGGCCAACATCCCCCCCGCAAGACTGTTTGAAGAAGTGCTCAAACTGCTTGTGTCAGGTCAAGGCTTGGTCGCTTTTCAACAACTACGTAAACTAGGTCTGTTTAATCAACTATTTCCACAGTTAGCAAGTTTGACAGTTGACGATACTTGCAGAGAAGTTAATTTAATAGAGCTAGTGCTAAAAAACACTGACAACCGGATCAATAATGATTTGCGTGTGACGCCTGCGTTCTTGCTAGCCTCGTTTCTTTGGTATCCAGTAGAAGAACGCACGCAACAAATTATGCTTGAATCAGGCATTTCTGAACATGACGCGTTTACAATCGCAGTGGGCGAAGTCTTACACAGACAAATCCAACGCATTATGATACCCAAGCGGTTTAGTGTTGCGATACGAGAGATTTGGCATTTACAAAGACGCTTGCCCAAACGCTTTGGCCGCCGTGCACACGTCTTACTTAGTCACGCTCGATTTAGGGCAGCATTTGATTTCTTAGAAATCAGAGGTGCAGTGGAAGGCGGTGAGCTAATGGAGCTCGCACAATGGTGGCATGCATTTCAGTTTGCTGAGCCCGAGCAACAAAAGGCCATGCTAACAGAGCTGCACACCAGTGAAGGTAACGGACCGTCACCTGCCAAAAAGCGTCGCTATCGCAAACGGAAACCTAATTAGTGACATTTTCAAAAGCTTTTATTGGGCTGGGTAGCAATTTAAATAGTCCGAAGACACAAATTAACTCAGCCTTAACCGCATTAGATGCATTAGAGGGTGTTGTTGTTGAAAAATGCTCACATTTTTACGCTAGTTCTCCAATGGGGCCAAAAGACCAACCTGAATACATTAACGCTGTTTGCCAAATTTCCACCTCACTCGAACCTTTTGCATTACTAGCAGCCACCCAAGAAATAGAAAACCAGCATGGTCGAGTGCGCAAAGCAGAACAGTGGGGACCTAGAACTCTCGATCTCGATATTTTGATGTGGGATGATCTGAAGCTAGAGACCGAACGTTTAACGATTCCACATTATGGCATGTCCACCAGAGAGTTTGTGTTGGTCCCTTTATTTGAAATAGCACCAGACACCGTAATGCATGACGGCAGAGCAATTGCACAATGGGTATCCGAATGCTCATTAGCGGGCCTATACCGGCTAAATGAAAACGGTTAATCATTAGGGACTAAAAAGAGAGTAAGCGATGAAAAAAATAAGTACGTCAACATTGATGAGTATGGCTAAAGAGAACGATAAAATTGTCGCGATAACAGCTTACGATGCTAGCTTTGCCAAACTGTTTGACGACCAAGGTGTCGACGTCATTTTAATTGGTGACAGTTTAGGTATGGTTTTAAAAGGCGAACAAGACACTACTAGCGTAACAGTCGAAGAAATTGCTTACCATACACGAAGCGTCGCCAAAGGTGCAATTCGCAGCATGGTAGTGGCAGATATGCCATTTATGTCATATGCAACCACTGAGCAGACGTTTGTCAATGCTGCCACTTTGATGGCAGCGGGTGCCAGCATGGTAAAACTTGAGGGCGGAGCTTGGTTGTTAGACTCTATTAAAGGCTTAGTTGAGCGCGGTATTCCGGTCTGCGGACACTTGGGTCTAACGCCTCAGTCTGTGCATGTGTTTGGTGGTTTTAAAGTTCAAGGGCGCACCGATGAGCAAGCAGAAACATTGTTAAGAGATGCGAAAGCTATTGAAGAAGCGGGGGCACAAATGTTGGTGCTTGAATGCGTACCGGTTGCCATTGCAAAGATGGTGACTGAATTATTATCGATTCCCGTCATTGGCATTGGCGCAGGCGCGCACACTAATGGTCAAATACTTGTGATGCACGACATGCTAGGGGTTAGCGCTAATTATATGCCAAAGTTTTCAAAAAATTACTTAGCACAGAGTGATGGCGACATCAAAACCGCAATACAACTGTATATTGATGACGTCAAGGCGGGCCGTTTCCCTTCATCAGAGCACTCATTTCAATAGAGACACCAAGTATGCTTACCATAACTGATATCAACCAACTTAGAGAGACTCGACGAGTCTGGAAGGCCCAAAATGCACAAATTGCATTTGTACCTACAATGGGCAATTTGCATGCTGGACATCTGAGATTGGTCAAAGAAGCCAAAAAACACGCCGACAAAGTGGTTGTTTCAATTTTTGTCAATCCTTTACAATTTGGCCCTGATGAAGACCTTGATGCTTATCCGCGCACAATTGAGCAAGACAAAGCGTCTTTAGCTGACTTAGGAGTTGACCTTCTTTTTATGCCGCAGGCCGCTGACATTTATAGTCGTGGACTTGAGCAGCAGACATTTGTGGAAGTACCCGGTTTGTCTTACATGATTTGCGGTGCGAGCCGCCCGGGACATTTTAGAGGTGTTGCCACCATTGTCTGCAAATTGTTCAATATGGTACAGCCCAATTCTGCTTTTTTTGGTGAAAAAGACTTTCAACAACTGCAAGTTATCAAAGCTATGGTGACCGACCTGTCGATGAACCTCGTTATACATGGTGTGCCCACCGAGCGCGAACATGACGGGCTGGCAATGAGTTCTCGCAACACCTACTTGACAGCGGACCAAAGGGCAATCGCACCCGCTCTTTATCGGCTCCTGTGTGAGCTAAAAAAACAAATCGAAGGCGGTCGCCGAGATTTTAGTAGCCTGATTAACGAATATAAGTTGAGGCTTGCTGACGCTGGGCTGAAGCCTGATTATGTTGATGTGCGTTCAGCCGTGTCCTTGTTGCAACCAAGCCATGAGGATACAGAATTAGTCATACTAGGTGCAGGATTTATGGGCAAAACCCGCCTAATAGACAACTTACAAGTGCGCATCTAAACAGCACTAACTTTAATCCATGGAGGTTTTCGGCCTTGAGTATCGCAAGGCCGAATAGTGATTATCTATCGGCTAATAATTTTGCAGCATCTTTAGCAAAGTAGGTCAAAATCCCGTCGGCTCCGGCGCGTTTAAATGCCAATAGTGACTCCAATATAACCTTATCTTTATCTAACCAACCGTTTTGGAATGCAGCTTGATGCATAGCGTATTCGCCACTAACTTGGTAAGCAAAGGTTGGCACCATAAACTCTGTTTTACAACGCTGAACGATGTCTAAATATGGCATACCCGGCTTTACCATTACCATGTCGGCACCCTCTTGCAGATCTAGCGCTATTTCATTTAGCGCTTCATTGCTATTTGCGGGGTCCATCTGATACTGTTTTTTATCACCCCCCTTAATATTTCCAGCTGACCCGACCGCATCACGAAAAGGTCCGTAATAGCTAGAAGCATACTTGGCGGAATACGCCATTATGCAGGTATGCACATAACCATGTTGCTCAAGCGCTTGGCGAATAGCGCCAATACGGCCATCCATCATATCTGAAGGCGCCACAATATCTGCGCCTGCTTCTGCATGGGACAAGGCTTGTTTTACTAAAACGTCTATTGTTTCGTCATTAAGCACGTACGCTGATTCATCAATAAGACCATCTTGCCCATGTATCGTAAACGGATCTAAAGCAACATCAGTGATCACCAGCGTATTTGGATACGCTGACTTTATCGCTCGCGTTGCTTGTTGTGCCAACCCTTGAGGGTTAAACGCTTCGCTTGCACACAGAGACTTTTTGCTATTGGGCGTCACGGGGAACAGCGCAATGGTGCGGATACCTAAAGCGTCGAGCTGCTCTAACTCGGCTAACATTAAGTCGATACTGAGTCGACTTACGCCAGGCATTGAGGCAACACTTTCTTTTTGCTGCTCTCCCTCCAGTACAAACATCGGGTAAATAAGGTCGTTTACGCTAAGTGAAGATTCACTAACTAAATTTCTAATAGTGGCATTTCTGCGCAAACGACGTGGACGAGTGATTGGAAAACTAGACATTTACTTCCTATATAGTTAAAAGTTTGCGGCGACGACTTTATTCCGACCCGACTGCTTTGCGGCATACAGTTGCTTGTCCGCATACGATACCATGAGTTCATCATCACTGTCAGAGGCCACGACCCTTGCGGTAACGCCAGCACTGACGGTCAATGTGATTGTTTTGCCTTCAAATTCAATGACACTATCTTGTACAGCAATTCTCAAGGTATCGATTACATTCTTAGCACCATCTAGGGTAGTGTTTGGTAATATCACCACAAATTCCTCACCGCCATAGCGACATAACACATCACTTGGACGCTTGATAGTGCCGCGCATTAGCTTGGCAAAATGTTTAAGACAGGCATCGCCAGCCTGATGGCCATAGGTATCATTGACCTGCTTAAAGTGGTCTATATCCAACATCGCAATCGCAAGTGGCGTTCGCTCGCGCCTACTTCGTCTCGCCTCTGCCAATATTCGCTTGTCAAAGGCCCTTCGATTAACTAAGCCGGTTAATGGATCAATCGAACTCAAACGTTCTAATTCAGTGTTAACATCGGACAATTCACGCAAGGCAATTTCAAGCTCCAATGTGCGTTCGTCAACTCTGTACTCAAGCTGCTCTTGCGCTGCTTGTTGCACATGTAGCAATTCATCCTTAGCGTTAGCTATCGCCTTTTCGCTTGCCAGCAGTTTTGTCTGAGCATTATTGACTTCTTCTCTTTGATCATCAAAGCTCTTAGCTAAAACGAACGCTAATAAAAGTGTTTGAACAATTGCACCTAGTATCAAAAAATAGCTAGAGTCGATGGGCAGGTCAATCCACCCAAAGTTATCTGCACTCACTGATAGTCCGCTTATCAACAGAACGCACAGCGCTACAGTATAGTATTTTGCAATCTGACTGCCGTTATAAGCTATCCAAGAACTCATGCCAACTAACACTGGCATGGTAATGATTAAGCTGAGCAGCAAAAGCTTTACCATCACTGAATAGCCAATTACAAAGGAAAATACTAATCCCGTTAAATAAAAAATGTGGGTAAGTCGCAGGATATTTGAAAATAGTCTGTTGTGTACCTTTAGATTAAGGATTAGCCCTGAAAAGAGTACAACAAAGACCATCATTGAATAACCAAGAATTACTAGCCCGCGCTCTTGTAACCATATACTTTGCGGCCACAAAAACCTGAAGCTAATGCCATGTAAGCTTGCTATTACCAGCGCAAATACCGAGACATAAGCGCTATAGACAATAAAACTTGGCACCTTGGTGGTTACATACAAAAATAGATTGCTCAAGCCCATCGCGATCATATAGCCAAAAAATAGCCCCATAAATAATCGATGCGCAGAAACATATGAAACATAAGACGACTGATCCCATAAGCTAAATTGAGCTTTTAATGCGCCGCTAGTATTAACTTTTGCGTACACCACAAGCTCCGAATCAGTATTGGGCAAAAGAAAAATAAAAGTGTCATGCAAAATCGGTCGCTGTGAGAAAACGTGTTTGTCACCCGTCGCATCATGTTGCAATAGCGTACTGATTGATACATCATCGCTAGCATCATGGCCAATATCTTCAAAGAACCACAGGTCTACATGATCTAATAATGCGTAATTTATCTCTATGAGTCTTTGCTGCTGAGATATATCCGGCGCAATCCTCACGCGCATCCAAAGTGTGTCCGCGTTGAGCCCAAAGTTTTTGGTGTTGTTCGCACGCTGCCAATTATCCGACATGTTAGCGATATCCATAATCGAACGTTTATTTGTATTATCAATATAAACATCAGTTTGCGTTGCCAGTGAACGATTTGCCGACGAAGTTGTCAGTTGAAATGTTACGTAAAACATCAACAAAGCCAAGCCTAACACGACACTGGTGACGACTAATGCGTGTTTGAGGATATTTGATCTCAGTCTCACTTTGACACCCTATCCACTTCAAAAACATGACATGCATTTTTAAACGCAGCCGTTTCAATGTCGGCTAATTCATGATTCATCAACTCGCTCATGGCTGCAGCAATGAAAGGTAAATTTTGTGGCGTGTTTGTACTCTTTCTGGGCTTTAGTGTTTTTGGAAATAAATACGGAGAGTCGGTCTCTAACAAAAGTCTATTCAGGGGTAAGTAAGGGACGGCGGCGCGCAAATCTGCGCCGCGTTTGTCATCACAAAGCCAGCCTGTTATGCCGATGTGGCAGTCCAATGATAAATAGCCCTGTAATTGCTGAAGATTGCCTGTAAAACAGTGTGCTATGACAAATTTTAAGCGGTCTCGATAACGTCTTATTAAGTGCACTTGCTGCTCAAACGCGTCTCTCTCATGCAAATAAACGCCCAAGCCAAACTCAGCGGCTATTTGTAACTGTTTTTCAAAAACACTCAACTGATTTTTAGGGGTTGAAAAGTTGCGATTAAAATCCAAACCACATTCGCCAATAGCACATAGCTTGTTTTCGGCAGCTAACGCGGTTAATTGATCCCAGTCTTGTTCGCTTACATCATCAGCGTAATGAGGATGAATACCGCCGGTGAAGACTAGCTGAGATAGCGTGTCACTTTGATGAGCGTCGTGTTTGTTGAGGCTTTGCACATATCGATGTGCTTGTAGCGTTTGTGCAATATCAGCGCTTATGGCACAAACAGCATCAATCCCATTCGCTTTGCTTTGGGTCAACAGATCGGTGGGCTCAAATCTGGCATCAAACAGATTTACGCCGATATCAAACCAAGCCATTATTTAAACCTTTTTACCCGCGTGCGTCGATTTGCGTCTTCACGACTCATATGAAATGAAGTGACTGCACCTTTTTCTATATAGACAGACTGTCCCTTCTTAAAGCGCAAAGATGAGCGCTCCATTTCTTTCCATATTTGGCCATTATTTAAAGTGAATATGCGCTGTTTTCTCGGGCCCTGCTCAATATCAGCAATAACAGCATTAATTCTATCTAGCTCTTTTTCAGATTCAGACGTTTGCAATCCACTGGCGCCAAACTCGGCAATCTTGTCTTTTATTTTGGCAGCCTGTTCTGACGCATTGGATTCGACTTGTGCGACGCGACTGATATCGTTTAATGAAGTGTTTTCATCGAGGGGCGGAACAAGTGGTGCACCAGCAGAGTTTGCCAATGCTATGGGACGTGCAGGTTTTGGGATGGCTGGCGGGCTAATGCATGCATCACTTTGGCTGGGCTTATTTGCCTGTAGTTCACAGGGCTCTAAATTGACAGTAGCCCCCTCTAGCGCCTGCGCCGAATTAGCAACGGAAAAAGCGCTGTCAAAACAAGCCAAACGCTGTGTATCGTTTTTTATTTGCACACATTGAGACGCTAAACTAGTGGATTCAGCGCCGGCTCTTAGCGAAACAGTGGCAATACATGCGACACTGATAAAAGCAAAACTCATCGTTTTTTGTACTATGCGTGTAAACTGAATCTGCATGTTTAACTCCCTTTTATGGTTTTTTTATAGAGTTCTCGGTGTTGTCGTCCGTTACATTATCGTTAGCAGTGTTCTTATTACTTGAGTTACTAGCCGATTTTTCGGATGAGTCATCATCGTTCTGATCTGTGTTTAGCGTTGATTTACGACTATACATCGCCCCTATCACGACACCCACTTCAAATAGCAACCACATCGGCAGTGCTAGCAGGGTCTGTGAAATTACATCAGGCGGGGTAAGCAACATACCGACAACAAACGCACCAACAAAGACATAGGGGCGTTTTTGACGCAAACTGTCGGCAGTTGTCACCCCCGTCCAGCACATTAATATAATCGCCACTGGGATTTCGAATGCAAGGCCAAAAGCAAAGAATAGTTTGAGCACAAAATTTAAGTAACTGGATATATCAGTGCTAACTAACACGCCTTCTGGCGCGACGCTATTGAAGAAAGCGAATGCCAGCGGAAAAACCACAAAATAGGCAAATGCCATACCTGCATAAAATAATAGGGTACTGGACACCAGTAAGGGCGCTACTAATTTTTTTTCATTACGATACAAACCAGGCGCAATAAATCCCCAAACTTGATACAGGACGACGGGTATTGCAATAAAAAAAGACAATACCAAGGTCAATTTAAACGGTGCAAAAAACGGGGATGCTACATCCGTTGCAATCATCGTGGCGTTCTCGGGCATTGACGCTAACAGCGGCTGCGCTACAAAATGATATAAGTCCTGCGCAAAGTATGCCAAGCACAAAAACACCACAACGACTGATAATAGGGCTTTGAGGATTCTTGATCTGAGTTCTATCAAGTGAGAAACAAACGTACTGTGGTCGCTCATTGAGATTTACTGCTTGGCGTTTGAGAGTCGTGTTTATCAACCGACTTGTGGTGATTGTTACTATCTGGCTCACTGGTTTGAGTCAGGTCAGCCGTGCGTTTTTGTGATGTCTCATCACTACCCGATGATTCGTCGGTGTTGGATGTACTTTCAGAATCTTTTTTTCTGTAAGGACGCTGAACTGACGCGGCTGCTTGTTTTAACTCTTCGACGCTTTTGGCTACCTCTGGACTGACATTTTCAATTCCCATCGCTTCGGCTTTTTTGAGGTTTTCGTGTAACTCGTGCACCTTGAGGTGCTCTTCTACTTCTTGTTTAAAACCTGTCGCCATGCTTTTAACACTTCTTATCGTATTGACAGCACTGCGAATAGCACCTGGCAGTCGTTCAGGACCTAAAACTAAAAGTGCAATCACACCAATTACCAGGATTTCCCAAAAGCCTATATCAAACATAATTTAATCTTTTTCAGCTTTTTGCTTTTCTGCAGATTGCTTGTCAACGCTACCCTGTTCGACCTTTTTTGCTGAAGTTGCTTTGTCTTCAACGGCATCAAAGTCTGCGTCGTTTTGCTGCGTTGACGACGGCTCATCGTCACTCATTGCTTTTTTGAAGCCTTTTAGTGCCCCCCCTAAATCACCACCGATGTTGCGCAGTTTTTTGGTTCCAAAGACTAAAATAACGATCAAAAGGATGATCCCGACTTGCCAAATACTGATTCCCATTTTAAAACTCCAATATTAATCCGTGGCTATTTTTGCTAACTTAAATAACAATCACCGCAAGATTAGGACAATATGACATCTTAGTTTTTGCATTATACGTTGCTTTGACTAAATATCACTGGTTTTCATAAATATGAATGCTACCACGAGTTGTACACACACTAGTATGCATAGATGTAGAAAGTATATCTTTACCTACTGCTGTGTGCTTTTACTCAACTTATCGAGCCTAATGGCAGTCGCTCAAGACGCGCCGGTGATAAAAAGCATTAAGCAAAGTGATCGCCAAGCGTTGTATTATTGCGATTACCCTATTTGGTACGATGACTGGTATTGCAGGTTTAATTCGGGCATGGACAACACCGTCAACAACATGAACCAATGGTTTTTTGTTGACGGCGAATCGCCCGACGCTAGAGCCACCGTAAGCGGAAAGATCAGGTTGGGTTGGGAACCGCGTTCCGGTGATTTAGGGCAATTCGACTCACGCTTTAAAGTGCGTGTAAAATTGCCCGCACTTGAGGACAGAGTAGAACTTCTTTTTACCGACGAAGACGACAATGTTAATCAACAAAGCATCAAAGCGGCTCGTAATAGCGAATTAGGCAATCAAGAAGAGACGACCGTAGCCATTCAATTTAGAGACAAGGCAGACTCCCCGATGAGCTACCGTATTGGCTTTGGAAGAAGCAGTCAGCTTTACGCTCGCGCTAGGTTTCGCCAAAGCCACGAGCTGACTCAAAAAGCCGCTTTTAATTATTTTACCGAAATTAATTATTACTCAGGTGACAAGTTTGGGGCTGAGATAAATGGCATTTACAGTTATGCTTTTAATGATGACAAAGCCATTGAATTTGGCAACAGCTTTCGCTATCGCGATAACAGAGAAGATTGGTTTTGGCGTCATGAACTAAAATACCTTTACATATATGACGCAAAACAGACGTTCCTGTTTACTGCGATGATTGATGGCTTGAGTCAACCCAATTATAGAAAGGAGCAAATGCTAGTCAGCCTAAGGTACAAACGCAATATCCTGCGCCCTTGGCTGTTTATTGAAATTGAGCCCTATGTAATTTGGTTAAGGGAGGAAAACTTTAGGACATCGGCGGGAATTGCGATGCGATTTGAAGTACACTTTCCTGATGATTCGCTTTTGTTAAGATAAGCACCTAACGACTGAATATGTTGACTTACAACCAAACGAACAATGCCATGTCAGCACCGCAAGGCACATTAGATGCTAAAACTCGCCCCGCAGCCGCAGGTTGTTTGCGCATTTGGGTTATTGACTAAAAAGCGTGAACCCTCTAAGCCATCGGTATAATCTACCACGCCACCGACTAAATACTGCAAGCTCATGGGATCAACAACCAAAGTGGCACTTTCTTTCTCTATCGTCATGTCACCTTCATTAACTTTTTCGTCAAAGGTAAACCCATACTGAAATCCAGAACAACCACCACCAGTGACATAAACACGCAGTTTTAGGTTTGGATTTTCTTCTTCGTCAATCAAGACTTTTACTTTTTTTGCTGCCGCTTCCGAAAATTCGATTGGCAAGGCCATTTCTACAGACATAAAAACCTCGTTGAAACGTAAAATATATAAGCTTAGCTTATCTCGGCCGCAGATTATCTAATACCTGAGTGTTTTAATCAAGTATTCACTACTCAGATAACGCATCTTGCCATTTTATTTGGGTTTTGTAAGATCCGCGCTTGCGTTTGTATTTGTAAATGTCCGTACTTATTTCAAGTCTATCCGGAATAAAACCATCCGGCAGCGTTATCCTTGTTTCAACCACTTCAAAATACTTAAAAGCAAATGATAGTTTTTGTTCGGGATCATCTTGTAACTTATCCAATGAGTAACTTGCGGGCTTCCCCTGCAAACTTCCAAATATCGTTACCTCTAGCGTACCTTTTATGGTTGCCTTGATGTTTTCGTGCTGCAACATCATTAACTTGATTGCGTAATTACTATCACTCGCAGTAGCAGATATCTCCGCACTTTCGATCACAAAACCATCTTGCATCATTTCGGGCGCCATCACCTTTTGATAAAAACTAATTTGTTGGCGCAACTCGCTTTCTAAATTCAACCGATTTTTCAAGGTTTGTTGGGCTTGTTCGTTTGCAATGCTTGCGACTTCTAATTCTACTTTCTTGACGTTTAGCTGTGAGTTAATAAGCTGATTTTCGTTCGTCAAATTCTGGATGCTTTGCGCTAGCAACTCATTTTTTGCTGAGAGTATTTCGTTGCGTTTGTTCGCAAATTCGTGGCCCGCATAAAACATACCGGCAAGTACAAAGATAACTAAGCCGTAATATCTGACAAATCCGAGTTGTTCTTTTAACGCTGCTAAATTCAATGAAATGTCGCCTGTAAAGGATTAAGGTAATGCGCAAGATAGTGTTTAATCGGCTTGCTCATGTAAAGCTTAATAAGTGATACCCTGGTTTTATATATGCGAGTTTTTAACAGGGTTCATAAATATCTGAATATGGTAGACTTTATCAAAAGATACGAACTTAGTTTACCGTTATTATGATTTTTCAATCTTTACGCATCGAACTAGCGCATCCACGCACCTCATTCCAATTGTGCCTACTTGGTATCGTCGGCGGGATAAGTGCGGCTTCTTTGATAATTTTGTTTAGATTGAGTATCGAATTTTTACAAATTCAATTATTAGGTGGCATCGCTAATTATCAAGATGCTAACCCAACTCTATTGTTTTGCCTGCCCGTGTTCGCCGTCATTGGCATGTTGTTATTTGCAAAGTTCACACGATTTAAACAGTACAGAATGGGCATCCCTTT
>Ga0115565_10000482_pt1 | contig 34546 bp, 32 predicted proteins | sample COGITO_mtgs_1105_FD_87199 | JGI IMG/M metagenome (GOLD analysis project Ga0115565, IMG submission 87199) | Pelagic marine microbial communities from North Sea - COGITO_mtgs_110530 | ecosystem: Environmental > Aquatic > Marine > Epipelagic | place: Germany:Helgoland, sampling site Kabeltonne... | reverse complement strand
TCTAGAGAAGTTAATTGAAAGTCGTGATCGATAGCACATTCTTGACCTAAAACAGGTGTCGCAAAAGTCATTGTAACTAGCAATATAATGACTTTGATAGCACAGTATGAACATGCTTTGAAAATCCAAACAGTCACCTTATTTTAAAGCTTAATGCTGATCTGAGCTTGCTGGCTCCCCCCAAATTTAATTACTTCTTGAAAGCTAATATTTAAGGTTTCATTTTGAATCTCTTGTGTCAATGGGATCAGCACTTTACGTTGAGGCAAAGGAGTGTATACCGCCACTCCGACGAGCTCTCCCACTACATCGCCACTTTGATTAGTAATCTTGTAGTTGCCATACAACGAGCGATTGCCAGTGCGTGTTTGCCACAGCTCAATATGCGGCACATTGCCACTATATATCAAGCGTGGGTTGAGCAACGTTGTAGTGGCGTCGGTATTACCATGACGCACTATAACCGGCATATTGTAAGACAGCGTAGATTTTAGAGTGACTGCTTCAGGTTGATCCGATGCAAGTGTAGAAGCGATGCTCAATACGGCGCGATACTCACCGTCAGGTAAGTTTGTGGGGCGTCTTATAGAAAAGCGAAGGACTTGCTTTCCACCGGCAGGCACAATACCGCGCTTGGGTGAAAACTTGAGCATCGAAACAGCAGAGTTATCTAAGGCGTCTACTTTTATCAACGTGCCTTGTTCAGTCATTTCAATTAAGCTTAATTCGGTTCGATATTGCATGGCTTGCGTGCCAGCATTTCGCAATTGAACGGCATCTGCACGATCGTGAGCATCAAAAAACAGCCGGTTTTTTGACAAGGTTATATTAGCCTGCGCGTCCACACACAGGCATATAGCGAGTATAAACATAATAATAAAGTGCATTTTTTATCTTCCTGATACGAAATAGGGCTGCAAAAGCAGCCCATATTTGAATGACTAAATTTTATTGGAAAGTAACATCTACTGTATAGTCGGCGGTATAGTTTGAACCGGCCGTAAGGTCTGAATCTACCGTCATGGCGCCGTATACATTAATGGTAAGGTCATCAGCACTTGAGTTAGTGGTAACAGCTGTCAAGGTGCTGTTGGCGATCGCATTGTGAGTACCCGTTGCGTTTTGGATGTCGACAGTCGGAACAAACGTAACGTTACTCCCAGATGCACCCGTAACCGTTACATTAAGTGCTGAACTGGCTAACACGCCAGAAACAGTTACTACACCTAAATTAATGTTAGCGTTTGACGCATCACACGCACCGGTAACTGCACCTGCATTGTCCATGGTGCATACCGAACTCGCCGCCGTTTGTATTGCGCCAAAATGTAACGGTGTGGTCTGAGCAATAGTAGCGTCAGCAACGGCATCAACAGATGCTTGAAAAGTCTGTGTTGCTGCGAAGCTAGCGCTTGATAAAGTCGTCAATACTATAATCGAAGTTAGTCTTAATGTTTTCAAAATAAAATCCTATTTATTTAATTTACAGTCGGGCGTTAGGCATCATTGCGTGGCTCGACCGCTGCGGATTAAATCACATGAAAACTGTTATAATGGTTATAATATCGCATACGTTTGTAAGACGAGCGATGGGCGCTGTCCGTTTGTATGCTAGACCTTCGTATATAATTAGGTATATGAGACAATACGAAAAAATATGCCCGCTAATTCTGAATCAAACGCTAGCCTTTGCCTGCCATGGACTTACATGTTTCAACTGAATTTTGAAAACAATTTAAGAATCTTTAAAAAAAATTCAAATAATTATGTTATTTGCTAACTAATTTATGTTTTTTAATGGCTGATGCTTTTCAGTTACGTAGTTATCAGTCTCAGTTCGGCTTAATCTCTTCTTAAAAAAATCAAAAAAACGTGGTTTGAGACTTGCTAAGCACCGACAGTAGATTGTTTGTTTGTACCTGTTTGTTGTTTGCAATAGCGCCAACACCCGTTAGCAGCAATGATGAATAAAGCCGCACTATCTTTGCATATGTTTACACGATCCTTTTCAATACAAATGATAATTACTCTCATTAATATTGACGAGCTCTATCAAACTCTTTAAAATCCGTTCGAATTTTTAAACCAACCGACTTCGGAGCTACTCTTGACTTTGATTAAAACGCGCTTAGCACTTGCAATAGCCCTAAGCTGTGCGACCATTTTTGCAAATGCTGAAACAGCGATTCCAGACGGTCTTGAACGTATCACTATAAAAGGGGCTTTTTTTGGGCATGCTGCCGCTGATTCTCTCAAAACACCCACAGACTTAGTCAATGTTCCGTCTTCGTTATCGGTAATTGATAGTGCGCAAATTGAGCGCCAAGCCTTTTCGAGTATTGCTGACGTTTTGCAATACACGCCCGGAGCTTCAAGTGGTCAGGGTGAAGATCATCGTGACCAAATGACCATAAGAGGCCAAAACACCACTGCTGACTTCTTTATTGACGGCTTGCGTGATGACGTTCAATACTTCCGCCCGCTTTACAATCTTGATCGCATCGAAATTTTACGCGGATCTAATGCCTTGTTATTCGGACGCGGTGGCGGCGGAGGTATTGTCAATCGTGTGTCAAAAACCGCTAACTTTAAAGAAGACTTCACCACATTCAATGCGGCTTTCGACTCGTTTAGTGCACATTCTGTTGCTATCGATGCAAACCGCAAAATTGATGATGATTCTGGCTTTAGAGTCAATGGATATTTCGAAGCAATTAACAATCATCGAGACCAAAAAGATGGCGAACGATACGCCGTCAATCCCACCTACTCTCTGTTTATTGGTGATGATACCAAACTAACTTTATCGTACGAGTTTGTCAGCGATGATCGCGTGATTGATAGAGGCGTCCCGGCCGACGGCAATCGTCCCCTAACGGGTCAAAACGAGACGTTTTATGGCGACCCAAATTTTAACTTAACGACGTTTGACGGTCATATTGCGCGCTCCGTGGTTGAACACAGTATCAATGATAATTGGTCAGTGAACGGAACACTACAGTATGCTGACTATGATAAGCTTTATCAAAACTACTATCCTGCAGGCTATGATGCAGAAACCGATTTAGTCACAATCGACAACTATATTGACCCTACCGAGCGTGAAAATTTGATTCTTCAAATCAACGTAGTGGGCGATATAAAAACAGGCGATATCGAACACACGATCTTGATGGGTGCCGAATACGGCGACCAGGATAGTATCAATTTGCGCAGAGAGTTGAGGTTTGGTGGTAGTGATAAATTTACCGTCCCTGCGAATGGCTTATTTACGGTTCCTGTCTTAGAACAAGTTCTTACCACGCGTGATAGAGCCTCAAATGTTAAGTTCACGTCGCTATTTTTTCAAGATGAAGTGCTGGTTACGGATTGGCTGATCTTGGTTGCTGGGTTGCGCTATGATAGTTTTGACATCGATGTGATTGACAAGCTTCAGGTCGCTGCCGGCAATCAAGGTAATTTCTCACGAAAAGACACAGAGCTTTCGCCGCGCTTAGGCGCTATTTATAAGCCGGCAGAAAACGTATCATTTTATGTCAGCATGAGTAAATCTTTCTTACCACGCTCTGGAGACCAGTTTTTAACCCTAGATTTAAACAGCGAAGCCTTGGGCCCTGAAGCGTTTGAGAACAGGGAGATTGGTTTTAAGTGGAATCCATCTGATGCGTTGGCGTTTACCGCCTCATTGTTTGAAATAGAACGAGAGAACGGTTCGGTAACTGACCCGCAAAATGTTGAACGCACGTTACTAACAGGTACTCAAACCAAAGGTGTCGAACTTCAGTTGGTGGGTAATCTAAGTGATAAGTGGAGCATAAACGCCGGCTACAGCCATTTAGACGCTGACGAGTTAGGCAGAATAAGTGAAGGAGACGTGCGCAATAGAACGCTTGCACAAGTCCCTGAAACGATGTTTTCATTGTGGAATAACTACGACTTTAATGAAAAACTGACATTTGGTCTGGGTGTGGTGTATCAATCTAAACAGTTTGCCTCGCTAAATAACACCGTCGCACTGCCTAGCTTTACTCGAGTGGATGCAGCCGCGTATTATCAATACAACGAAAAAACACGTATTCAGGTTAATCTTGAAAACATGTTAGATGAAGATTATTTTCCAGCAGCACACAGCGACCATAACATCACTGTTGGGGAACCTATAAACGCTAGAGTAAGTGTGCAATATCAGTTCTAAGGTAATCAGGTTTGGCTGAAAATTGAGTAAAGTGGCATCAGTCTGTCGTTCTTTTAACATACTGATGTCGCTTACGGGCTTTATGAATATGACTTGTAGAAATTTACATCCCTGCTATAGCTTTTTAAGAAGCGTAAACATTTGCTTAATCATGGCTTCAGCAAACGGCTCAAGCGCTGGGCGGTTGAAATAGCCACGTAAGCCTGTAAATTGAACTTGAAAAAAACGCGCATATTCAAGGCCTGTTAAGTGATTATTCAACTCACCGTTGTTTATTGCTTGCGCAAACAAGTCACTCAAATAAAGCTCAAATTTAGCAGCCAAATCCAAACTTAATTCATATAGAACGCTGCTTTTATCTGCAAATTCATTATTCGCTTTTATTAACATACAAATTGCACTTGGGGCGCAATCTTTACTGGCAATTATGACGTTTTCTACAAACGCATGTAAACCACCAATCACAGTATCATAGCGTGACAAAAAACCCTCTATTTGGATTTTCATTTGTACCGTGTAGTCATTTAACGCCTCACTATAGAGCCCTTCTTTAGAGCCAAAAGCCGCATAAATACTACCCGGGCGCATGTTTATGGCTTCTTGCAAATCACGAGTGGAGGTCGCATGGAAACCTTTAGCCCAAAACAAATGGCTCGCCACGCGAATGACATTGTCTCGCTCAAACTTTACTTTATTCGCCATGTACATTGCACCAAACTGAACAGTCGTTCAATATTAACTTGAACGATCGCTCAAAATCAAATAGTATGTTTTCTAAGTTACCTAACACCCTTTACATCATTATTTTTACAGGAGCAAAACGTGGCAGAATTCACCTTATATACTCAAGACAATGCACCAGAAGACGCAAAACCGCTATTAGCCAATTCAGTAGAAGCCTTCGGTATGTTACCTAACTTACATGCGGTAATGGCTGCCGCTCCCACATTGCTTGAAGGCTATCAAGTACTGCATGACTTATTTCAAAAATCATCGTTTAACGCGGAGGAGTTAACCGTTGTGTGGCAAACGATTAATGTTGAACACAATTGTCATTATTGTGTACCAGCACACAGTGGTATTGCAGCGTCTATGAAAGTTAACCAAGATATTGTTGACGCTCTTGTAAACGAAACACCGTTGGCGAACCCCAAGCTAGAGAAATTACGTGAAACGACCTTAGCCATAACGCGCGAACGCGGTGTCATTAGCAACGAACAAATTGAAACGTTTTTTGCCGCGGGTTATGGCAAGCAGCAATTACTCGAAATTATTCTTGGCTTATCGCAAAAAGTGATGAGTAACTACACTAACCACCTTGCTGAAACGCCAATAGACGAGGCCTTTAAAAAATTCGTAAAGAAGTAGTTTTTTATCATACAAAAGGCAGCCCATGTGGCTGTCCCCGCGAGCGCAGACGTGCGGTGTCGCTCAACGCAATCTTTAAGCTATAATAAACCTACGCTCACCTTCAAACTGGTTTCTTTTCAAACGTTTCAAATTGGTTAGGTAAAAATGCCGCGAGCTCACCCGATATCGCAATATACGTTGCTAAGGTCTCAGGAATGCTTTTTGCGATTAACGGTAACTTGTCAGCCAAACCGAACTCACTTCTAACCTGCGCTTGCTCAATCGCCAGCTCAACGTCTGCAAATGTGCTAAAAACCGATAGACAATGTTTGAGTTTTTTTGCCAACTTGGGCGCTTTTTTGGGCGCTTGTGTGGCCATCAGGTCCCATGCACTTTGCCAAACACCTTGCATGGCATGATGAGCGGCTAATAGTCCTTTTAACCACCATGCTAAGGCGTCTCGATGCTCACTGTCATACGATGCATATGCTGGCAAACACGGTTGTAAATTGCGCATATTTTTAAGGCAATGCGTAAAGAAATCAAACAGCTTTTGAGTAATTTCATCCGCTTGCTGGCGGTCGTTCATTTTACCATGATGTTCGATCGCCCACGGCAGCCACTTGTCAGGCATCGGAATTTCAGGCGCTGCAGCAGCGCCGAGCACGACCCCTTCGACGTAAAACCTAGGATATAAAAGGGATGCATTGTCGGGGTTTTCATATAAGCTTAGCAAGTTCATTTGAATGTATGATGAAGAAAATATGCCAAAACAATATCGATTTGTGGCAGTACAGTCAAAAGATTCATCAAAATAGTAAAACAATAATAAAAACAAGGTTACAAGCATGAGATCATCTGCCACAGGGCTTATCATAGCGGCTGCTTTTATCGGCCCAGGTACTGTAACGACGGCGTCGATGGTCGGCGCTCAGCTAGGTTACGGGCTAGTGTGGGCTTTGGTTTTTTCGATTTTATCGACCTGTATTGTACAAGAAATGGCCTCGCGTTTGGGCCTTGTTACCGGCAAAGGTTTGTCCGAGAACATTGTACAAAACATCGAAAATAAAGGCGCGCGAGGCGCCAGTATTATTTTAATCTGTTGTGCCATCGGCCTCGGCAATGCGGCCTATGAAGGTGGCAACATAACAGGTGCCGCTTTGGGATTATCGACTGTTTTGCCAGGTCAATTAGAAACGTGGGCAGTCGTTTTAGGTGCTTGCGCATTAGTCTTGTTACTAAGCAATCGGTATCATCTTTTAGAAAAAGTGCTGATTGCTTTAGTCGTGATAATGAGCTTAGTATTTATCATCATCATGTTCATTGCAGGTATAGAGCTTAGCCTGTTAAAGCAGGGACTGGGCAGTTTGGCTGGTTTTTCTAACACTGCGCTTTTATTAGCGATTATCGGCACAACCATTGTGCCTTACAATTTATTTTTGCATGCTGGACTCAGTGCTAAACACGCTAATAAGTCTAAGTCTGTATCCATCAAACCGAACCAACTGAGACGTCACAGACATCAGCTATTCGCGTCTATTGGCATCGGGGGTTTGATTACCTTTGCAATTATGTCCAGTGCTGTTAGTGCATTTTATGTGACTCAAACGCAGCTTGCGCCCGGTAATATTGCGAATCAGTTGCAACCTGTTTTAGGTGATTACGCCAACTTGTTTTTTGCAATGGGGTTATTTTCCGCTGGGTTGACAAGTGCAATCACGGCTCCCTTAGCCACGAGCTATGCGCTTTGTGGCTTATTTAATCAGACGCCAGATCTCAGTAGTACCCCTTTCAAATTAGTCAGCGCAGCAATTGTTATATTAGGGACGTCAGTCGCGCTTTCTGGTTTCAAACCCTTGAGCATTATAATTTTGGCTCAAGCGTCTAACGCAATTCTGCTGCCGATATCAGTCGTCTTTTTACTATACATGATGAACAAAGCTAAGATAATGGGCTCACATCGAAACAGCTTTGCTAGCAACACTTTGGGGGGGTTGGTGCTGATTACCGTAGTGGCGCTCGGCTTGTATAAACTTATAAGCCTATAGGCTTGTAAGTTAGAACTGTGAGTAGCAAGCGTTTTGTTGAACCCCCCTTTTAGGCTCAGGGCATCCATCAACACTATAACCAATCTTTTTGTATTATCGCTTTATCCAATTTTTACTTAATTGGTTGTCTTTATTTGCTTAACCAAGTTTCGGGGTTCAAGGCTTTTCCCTTGTGCCTTAACTCAAAATAAAGGCCCGCTGAGGACTGACCGCCACTACTGCCGACTAAGCCGATGGTTTCTCCTGCCAACACGGCATGTCCTGGCTCTTTGAGCAAAGCCTGATTGCGGCCATACACGCTCATAAACCCTTTGCCGTGATCAACCACAACAACCAAACCAAAACCTTTTAACCAATCTGCATACAACACTTTGCCGTCATGCACGGCTTTCACAGGAATACCTTCTTTGCTGTTAAAAATGACGCCTTTCCAAACCACTTGCCCTTGCCGACGCTTACCAAAAAGCGATCTCATGCTGCCTGTTGTAGGCCTTGATAATTTGCCTTTGAGTGCCTGCAAACCGTCTAGGTTGACCTCTACATCAGCCTGCTCTTGACGCTCTGCTCGCTCTCGCGCTGCAATTTCTGCACTTTCGATGGCTGATAACAACGAACGTTCTTCTTGTTGCAAAGCATTCACGCGCGCAGTGTCACTTTGAATTTGCTGATCGAGCTGCTGTAGCTTTTTGTGCCTAGATTGCTGCTGTTGCCGCAGTTGCTCGCTCTGTTGTTGTTGTGTTACTAATAGCTTGCTTAAGGCTTGTTCCTTTTCAATTAATTCCTTTTCTACTATTTCTAGCGCAGTGATCAAGCCTGTGAACTCCTGAATTTGAGACTGTCGAGCTTTATTCAAATATTGGTAGTACGTCAATACTCTCTCGAACCGACCCGCATCATCTTGATTGAAGAACATTTTGGCAAAATCATAGTTACCGGCCATATAGGCGCTTTTTAATTGGTTTGCCAACAATCCCTGTTGATTAGCGATTGATGTGCGCAACTCGCCACGTCGTTTTTCCAGTTTAGTCTTTTCGGTTTGTGTTTTAACCAAACCACTATCGGTTTTATTTAAGCGCGTTGCTGTCTGTGCAATTTCAAGTTCAGCTAACTTAAGTTCTTGCTGCAGCCGCTCTGAACTTGCTAGGTTTTTGCTTAACTGAACTTGTGTTTGTTTAATTTGACTCTGAATGCTCTCAAGTTCAGTTTCTTGAGCATGAGCAAATACAATGGACATGTAGCCGATCAAAATACAGAATATACCACCTCGCACACCAAGAATGGCGGGTGAGACGGCTATTTTATCAACGCGATATGTCACAATAATACTAGACCTACTTTAACGTCATGATGGGTGTACCTGTCATTTCATCTGGTTGCGGCATCCCCATCAAATGCAGCATTGTGGGTGCAACATCGCTCAACGTGCCTCCAATACGAACATTTGCATCACGCCCGACGTAAATAAAGGGGACTGGCTCACTTGTATGTGCGGTATGCGCAACTCCCGTCGTTGGGTCAACCATTTGCTCAGCATTGCCATGATCCGCGGTTATCAAACATTCACCACCGCTGTCTTTTAAGGCTTCAACTATGCGCCCAATACAGTGATCTACCGCCTCGCATGCTTTGATCGCTGCCTGCAGATTTCCGGTGTGCCCAACCATGTCACCGTTGGGGTAATTACAAACAATAGCATCATAATCACCTGACTTAATCGCCGCAACTAGCGCGTCTGTTAACATTTCAGAATTCATTTCTGGCTGTAAATCATAGGTTGCTACATCAGGAGAAGGAATCAAAATACGTTTTTCACCTTCATACTCGTCTTCTTTTCCGCCACTATAAAAAAACGTTACGTGGGCGAACTTTTCCGTTTCAGAAATACGCAGTTGAGTTTTATGATGCTTTGCTAGCCACTCTCCCATTACGTTAACTAAGGGGGTTGGTGGGTATGCGCATGGCACGTCAAGATTAGACTCATATTCCGTTAACATCACAAAATGCGTGTTCGGTTTTGCATTGCGTTCAAATCCCGAGAAATCCTTATCGACCATGGCATGTGACATCGCGCGCGCGCGATCTGCTCTAAAATTCATAAATATAACAGTGTCACCTTCTTCAACACCGCTATAACCATCGATGCAAGTAGCACTAACGAACTCGTCGTTTTCGTCACGCTCATAAGCCAAATCTAATGCAGCACTTGCTGACTTAGCCGAGAATTTGGCATTGCCTTCAATAATCAAATCATAAGCTTGTTGCACACGATCCCAGCGATTGTCTCGGTCCATAGCAAAATAACGCCCTACCAAGGTCCCAATTTGTCCAATGCCTAGGTCATCAAACACGGCCTGAGCTTGGTTGATCGGATCACTAGCACTTCTAGGTGGGGTATCTCTACCGTCTAAAAAGCCGTGTAGATATATTTTGGTCGCGCCTTTTTTGGCAGCAAGTCGAATTGCTGCAAACAAATGGTCTTGATGGGAATGAACGCCACCTGGCGATAACAACCCCATAATATGCACCGCTTTATCAGCGCTGACGGCTGCATCAATGGCAGTGCCTATCGCCTCGTTTTGAGAAAATGTATCCTCTTCAATTGCTTTAGTGATGCGCGTAAATTCTTGATACACCACTCTGCCCGCGCCTAAATTGACATGACCAACTTCAGAATTACCCATTTGGCCTTTTGGTAAACCTACATCCAAGCCAGAACCGGAAATAAGTGTGCTTGGCTTGTTCGCAAACAAATGATCTAATACCGGTGTGTTAGCCTGTGCAATCGCATTGTTAGTCGTATCTTCGCGATATCCCCAACCATCCAAAATAATTAAGGCGAGGGTCTTTTTTGTGGTATTCATAGCGGTCCTTTTTTGCTTAGATGGGTCATCTATTAGTTTAAACAACTGATGATAGAAAGTTTACAGCAATCGCCCAATGATTAAATAGGGTTTTGCTTATTAAATGCGCTAAAACACTGCAAATAGTGGTTTTGCACCCGTTTTTCTATATACTTTGCACACTTTATTTGACGTCACACTACTTATTATAGGCTTTGTATGGATCTCATGATCGAATTTGTTAGGGAAAACCTATTATTATCAGGCATTTGGATTGTGTTGGTATTGTTGCTGGTGTATTCATTTGTTAGTGAAATTTTGTCACCGATAAAACAGTTAAACACGCATGAAGCCACTTTATTAATGAACAAAGAAGATGCAATTTTATTGGATATTCGCGCCGCAAAAGAGTTTAAAACAGGACATATTGCAGGTGCGCGCCAGCTTAAAGCAGAAGAAGTAACAAAAGGCGATTTTAAACGGCTTGAAAAAGACAAATCTAAACCCATTATTGTAGCGTGCGCAATGGGCGCTTCTGCTAAAAAGACGGCCGTGCAAATGACAAAAGCTGGATTTGAGAGAGTCACTGTTCTAAAAGGCGGAATGGGGGCTTGGCAACAAGCAAATTTACCATTAACAAAATAACTGACTAACAAGCCTGCTGAAGCGTTCTTAACGCTAGATCAGGCTTTTTGTCACGCAAGACTCAGGTGAGGATATTATTAATATGCAAAAAGTAGAACTATTTACCAAAGGGTATTGCCCTTATTGCAAACGTGCTAAAGCACTTTTATCAGAAAAAGGCATTGACTTTACAGATTTTGAAATCGACAAGCAGCCAGAACTCAGAGACACCATGATTGAGCGCGCCAATGGTCGTCACACCGTACCTCAGATTTTTATCGGTGATACGCATGTCGGTGGATGCGATGATCTTTTTGCATTAGAAGCAAAGGGTACATTGGACGAACTACTCAACGCATAAAACGCGCATATAGTGCACATAATTAATATTTAATTTAAAACACATAACGAAGGAATTCACACATGGCTGACGAACAAGCACCTGCAGCAGTAGAATCTGAGCAGCAGAGCGCTCAATTTAATGTACAACGTATTTATACCAAAGATATTTCATTTGAAACGCCAAACTCACCCGCTATTTTTCAGAAAGAGTGGAAACCAGAAGTTAAGTTGGATATTGATACTCGTACCACTGAACTTAGTGCAAATATGTACGAAGTGGTTTTATCAATAACAGCCACTGCAACGGTAGAAAACGAGACGGCTTTTTTGTGTGAAGTACAACAGGCAGGTATTTTCCAAGTAGGTGAAATGCCAGACCAAAACAAGGCCCACACATTAGGTTCTTTTTGCCCGAACATGCTATTCCCATATGCACGTGAAGCTGTTTCAAATCTTGTTAATCGTGGTACTTTTCCGCAATTGAACTTAGCCCCAGTCAATTTTGACGCTATCTTTAACGCATATATGCAAAAAAGAGCAGAACAAGCTCAAGAAGAAGCGCCGCAACAACTTGACGCGTAATCTTCATAGGCTAGCTGAACAAGCAAACGAGTAAAAGGAAACTGATAAGATGGAAATAAATGACTATCCACTGTCAGTTTCTGTGTTTGGTGCGGGTTCGTATGGCACTGCGCTGTCGTTTTGTCTGGCGCGCAATGGCCAAAAAGTGTTGCTTTGGGGTCGCAGTCAACAACATTGCTTAACCATGAGTAATGAACGCAACAACAATCGATATTTACCTCACTCAAATTTCCCAGATTTACTCCAGATAGAGCATGATATAAAACACGCCGTTTGCGCTAGCAGAGATATCCTTATCGTTGTACCTAGCCATGCGTTTTCAGAAACAATAAGTGCTATCAAACCCCACTTAAAAGCTGACCAACGCGTCACTTGGGCTACCAAAGGGCTTGAGCCAGAGACAGGACGGTTACTACAGGAAGTTGCCATAGAAATACTCGGCAGTGAAATACCCATCGCTGTTTTATCCGGCCCTACCTTTGCCAAAGAAATGGTAGCTGGCTTGCCAACGGCGATTACCCTTTCCTCACAAAACCGCACGCTTGCCGAAGAGTTTTCGGCAAAATTACATAATAAAAAAGGCTTTCGAGTATATTTGAATTCTGATTTAGTTGGCGTACAGTTAGGAGGAGCGGTCAAGAATGTAATCGCGATTGGCGCTGGCTTAGCCGATGGTCTTGGTTTTGGTGCAAACGCCCGCACAGCATTGATCACCAGAGGTTTAGCAGAAATGAGCCGCTTAGGGGCTAGTATGGGTGCCAAACAAGAAACATTTATGGGCATGGCAGGCTTGGGTGACCTCGTTTTAACGTGCACTGATAACCAGTCTAGAAATAGACGATTTGGTTTAGCATTAGGTGGCGGGGCATCTGCCCAAGATGCAATGGACGAAATAGGCCAAGTAGTAGAGGGTTACCGAAACACCTTTGAAGTGAAACAATTAAGCACTCGACAGCACGTCGAAATGCCAATTTGTGAACAAATTTATCAAGTACTATATCAGGCTAAATGCCCAAAAGAAGCCGCAATGAGCTTATTGAGTCGTGATTTAACCACAGAATAAGCACCAATACGTGCATTATAAAAAAAGCACATTGCAAACATATTACGCGCTCAAGAAGGTGGATACACATGAACTTAAAGACGATATCAATGACCGTTTTATTTACATTTCTGGGCATATTGAGTCAGTGTGCCAGTGCGCAGTTATCGCCATCCATCGAAATATACAAAAAGGCGGCGCTAGACATTATCGATAAAGACCAAACAATTTTAACCTTGGGTGAGGGTTATTCTTGGTCTGAAGGCCCTGTTTGGGTGGACGATGGAGAATTTCTATTATTTTCTGATGTCCCCAACAATATTATTTACAAATATAAAGAAGGCGAAGGTGTGCAGCCTTATCTAACGCCGTCAGGCGCAACTGGACTTAGCACCAATGATTCACAGCAGGGGGCAAACGGTCTGCTCATAAACCAACGTGGACAGTTGGTTATTATGCAGCATGGCGACCGGCGCGTTGCGATTATGGACGCTAGTACGTCCGCACCCCAGCCCATATATGAGCCAATTGTGTCCGCATATCAAGGTAAACGTCTCAATAGCCCAAACGACGGTGTGTTTCGCTCCAACGGCGATTTGTATTTTACTGATCCTCCCTATGGTTTAAGAGGCGGTGATGCAGACCCCCACAAGGAAATTCCCTTCCACGGTATTTATCGCTTAGCTAGCACAGGACAACTCTCCTTAGAAGATGACTCTGTCAGCTATCCAAATGGGGTTGTGCTAACGACAGACGAAAGTCGTTTGATAGTAGCGGCATCAGACCAAACTGCGGCGAAGTGGTATCAATATGATGTAAATGAGAAGGGTGAATTATTCAACAAACGCGTTTTTCATGATGCCAGTAGCTTAGTCGGCAAAGATAATGAAAAAGGCCTGCCTGACGGCATGGTGGTTCACTCCAAAGGTTACATCTTTGCAACGGGACCTGGCGGCGTCTTTATATTTGCCGAGTCAGGTCAATTGTTAGCAAAAATCCGAACAGGCAAGGCAACGGCTAATTGCACGCTATCACAGGATGAAAAGACGCTGTACATGACCGCACACGATACACTTATGTCAGTGCGCCTAAAATAGCCCTGGGTTATGGGTTATTTTGCGCCCTCATAACCAAGTTGACGCCAAGCCTCGTAAACAAATACAGATACCGCATTGGACAGATTCATACTCCTACTGTTAGGTAGCATCGGAATTCTCAGTCTCTGCGCGGGCGGTAAACTTTGGATGAACTCGTCGGGTAGCCCCCTCGTCTCTGGTCCAAAAATAAGTGCATCGCCAAGCTTGTAACCTGCCTCACAATGAAATGATTTACCTTTTGTGGTGCAAGCAAACACGCGTTTGGGCTGCCTGTTCTGTATGTAAGCCTCCAAATCCAGATACCGTTGAACGTTCGCAAACTCATGATAATCAAGTCCAGCCCGGCGTACTTTTTTGTCATCCCAGTCAAACCCCAAAGGCTCTATTAAATGAAGACTAAACCCGGAGTTCGCGCATAATCGAATGATATTGCCGGTGTTTGGCGGAATTTCGGGTTGGTATAGAACAATATCTAACATAATTACAAGGTCTCTTAGCGACGCATCAGGTGGACACGTGGGATCATAAAAATTAGTTGTGCAAAAACGCTTCTATAGAATTTAATGTGCGCGTACGAATGTCGTCTTTTTCGAATAGCAACTCGTGTCGAGCACGCTCTACCGTTTGATATGTTACTTTGGGTAGGGCAGCGGCGATAGCATCAATTGCGCCATTGCTTACAACGCTATCATCACCGGCTTTCAGCACTAATGCTGGAATACTGATACTTGAAGCCATTGTTTGAATCTCTTCAATCGCTTGTAAAGCATTGAATACCCATTGACTGGTAACGCCTCCCAACTGCAAGTTCGGATGCTGTGAATAGGTCTGCATAAACAATTGATAACGAGTTTCACTTTGCATTAAGCGATTTTTCTCATATGCAATGGGGACATAGTTGCTACTGCCAACAAAATAGCCGGCTTTGGTCCTCGTCAATTTGTACCACCATAGGCTCACTTTAAGCATTATGGTAGCTAGCCAGAGAGGGACAGGTGACGCGATACCAAACATCGGCGAACAAAATACCACTTTACTAAAAAACGACTCGCGTGTTTTTAGCAGTAATGCCCCTATCGCGGCGCCCATCGAATGACACAGTAAATATCGAGGTACCTGTTGATGCTGATTTTGCGTCACCAAAGGGCTTATAACGTCGTCAATTATGCTGCCAAAATCAGTGACATAGTCACTAAAAACCTCAATGTGTCCATGATGATGATTGTCTGATATTCGGCTAGACTCGCCTTGTCCACGATGATCGTGTATAAACACGGAGTAACCATTGTGATACAAGTCATACAAAAGTTCTGCGTATTTCCTAGCTGATTCGACACGGCCCGTTGACAAAACAATTAAGCCCTTGGCGTTATCACAAAAGGCACTATAGTAAACAATCTTTATATCACTACAATGATGCCAGACACCACGTTGCATTACATGCTCAAAAAACGGCAGAATGCGGTTTTGGTAAGCGTTATTTAAATCAAATTCGTTTATTAAGTTCATGCTGTGATGATATGTCTAAAGCTATCCTGATGACAACTTTTAGTCCGCCTAAGGTGGATGATTCCGCGCTTATTTTACCTTTATGTGCCTCGATCGCCGCTTTTGCAATCGCAAGCCCTAAACCCGCTCCTTCATGTTGATTGTTATCCGGATTTTGTGCTCGGTAAAATGGTTCAAAGATTTCTTGAAGCTGCTGGGTTGGTATACCTACACCATCGTCTTCAACTGAAATATAAAGAGTGCAGATGCCATCTACTAACACTTCGTTCAAACACACCCTGACGTTTGTTTTTGCGTATCGCAACGCGTTACGTAAGATATTCTCCAAAGCAGAACTAAAGGTAGCGTGATCCAACGGCAACGCTATGTCTGTCGTTGTAACTAATTCGATACTAACGTTTAGACTGTTAGACTCCAAGTTAGAATCATCTATCAAGTCTTGTACGATCGTAACAATAGGCGTCATTTGCAACCTAAGTTTAGAATTATCAGTGGAAATTTTTGCAATGTTCAAAACTTGATGAATCATCGCATCCATTTTTTGAATATCTCTTTCTAACCTTTGCAAATTAACGTGTGCTGCTTTGTTATGTATTTCTTGACCATCTTTGAGGGCATTTTCGATCAATGCGATAGCCAATTGCATGCGCGTGAGTGGTGTTCGAAGTTCATGCGAAACATTCGCCATTAGCACCTTTTGACTGTTCAAAATAGTTTCTATTTTGACCGCCATTTGATTGAAGTCTTCACCTAGTTTTCCTAATTCATCTTGGCGATTATCGAGCCCACTTACTCTGCTATTTAGCTTACCTAAAGCAAATAAGCGGCTGGCTTTGCTAATTTGCTTAATTGGCTTAGTCAAATTCCAAACCAATACGAAACAAAACAAGCTGCCCAGCATCGCCGCACCTATGCCTGCATATACAAGCGCAAACGTTTGAGAGTCTGAACTACCCCTTGGCATCAATTTGCCTACAAACACAGATTTGTCACCCTGCTCACTGGTCCAATCAAATGGTCCTAAAAATTGGGTGTTTCTATGGGTCGTAACAACCGGACTTTGCAGGTCTAGATAGTCTTTCAATCGGTTCGCATGCGGCGCAAGAGGTCTCGGAAAGCCCATATTAATCTGCTTTGAGTTTTTATCGAACACCACGATCAGACGTTTTCCGCGTTGGTTCGCACGTCTGATCGATTTATCTTCATCAAACCCCATCTGCTGGTATCTCGTGAGCGACTGGACCACACGAGTACCAAGTGCTAACTGCTGTTCAGATGCCGCCTCGACTTCAAATCGCTCTGAAAACTGCTTAGCAATTAATAATGCAGCAAAAAGCATTAGCCCTGTTGCTAGCCAAAACCAAACAAAAATGCGCCCAAACAGCGAGTTGAATGGATTTAGTTTTGCCAATAAATGATAGGGTTTGCGGCTCAAACTGACTCACCTTTGAACAAATAGCCATTTCCACGTACCGTTTTTATCAAGTCCAACAAACCAAAAGGGGAAAGCTTTTTACGAATGTTACTAATATGCATGTCTAAACTGCGGTCAAATGCACTTAAACGTCGGCCCAATGCAGCTTCCGTCAATTTTTCTTTTGTGATTAAGGTACCCGCATTTCGCATTAGCAATGATAATAGTTGAAATTCAGTGCCTGTTAACTCAATAGTTTGTCCCGAAACTTGCGCGGTTTGGGTCGCTGTGTCTAAGACTATTCCGTGTAAAGTAATACGACTTTGACGCTTAATGCTGCCATCTTCGCCAAATCGGCGGATAATAGCGTTGATTCTGGCTAATAACTCGCGATGATTGAAAGGCTTCGCCAAGTAGTCGTCTGCACCTAATTCTAAACCCAGTATCTTGTCGTAGTCATCGCCCTTTGCTGTCAGCATAATGACCGGAATATCACTAAAACCTCTTAGTTTTTTTAATGTTTCAAAACCATCAAGGCCGGGCATCATCACGTCTAATAAAACCAAGTCAGCGTCGTTTAGTTTCAAATATTCTAAAGCGAACAAAGCTTGATTAAACACCACAACGTTTAAGTCACTTTGAGTCAAGTACTCATTAAGCATTTGTGTCAAGGGGATATCATCGTCAATAATTATTAATTTACTCATATTTGGTATCTCTGTGTACGCTTGTCGGGCGTTGCCGTATCGCATTAATAAATTGCTACATGGTGTTTGATTCCTTGATGATGACATTCACTTTGATCAGTGACCACAATGTTTTAGCCATCTTTACACAAGCTTTACACTTACTTGGCGTTTCTTTGCATTGAAGGATATAGACTTAACATTGTCAACAACGTCAATAGGCAAAAGAATGAAAAACTTAATTACCAGCGTCACCTTGGCCGCTCTCGTAGTATGCAGCCCACTAGCACTTGCAAAACACGGAATGGCAGATCACGGATTGTTAGGACTCAAACAATTGGACTTAAGTGCGGAGCAAAAACGGTCCCTTAAAGCAATTATGCAAAATAGCAGAGAAGAGTTAGCATTGTATTCTGAAGACCGTCAAAATGTTAAGCAAGAGCTGCTAGCACTAATGGCTCTGCCTCAATGGGATGTAGAAACGGTATCGGCTGCTATTCAGCAGAGTATTGATAGCGAGAAACAAAGCAAGCTAATTGCAGCCAGAACCAAACATTTGGCCTATCAAGTATTAAGTCAAGAGCAGAAGGCTGAGCTTGACGTTTATCGCGACAAAAAAAATCGTCAATCTGAGTCGAAAAATGGCCAAAAACCTTTAAAAAACGATAAAAAGCGCAAGTTAAACATGCAAAAAATGTTCGCTAAACTTGATTTGAGCGAGCAGCAAAAAGCAGAATTAGCGACGCTTCGCGCGGCAGCCAAGTCACACATGGAGAACCATAAGGCCCAGCATATTACTAGTAGAAATGCAGAGAATACCATTATCCAAGCCACTACATTTGACCAAGATGCTTGGCTTAGTCTGTATGAATCAAATCGAGACATCATGCTGGAAGTCGGCTTGCAAAGAGCAAAGAATAAGTATGATTCGTTAGCGCTGTTAAACGCTGAGCAACGTTTAAAATTGGCTAAGTTGATGCAAAGAAGTCAACAAAAATACGTAAAAAAGCGCGACAAGCAAACACTTCAAAGCTAACCCTAGGATCGCTATCGTTATACTACGATTACAACTAGTTGGATATAAAGCGCCTTTTCAAAGGCGCTGTTTTGTGTGATAAGATACAAAACATAAATGCTATCAACAAACTTAAGGTTTATATGACACTGGACGAAAATTTAGATAATGAGCATTTGTTAGAATTAAGGCATTTACGCACTTCTGACTATCAAGACATCAAAGAATTGATGGATGTTGTTTATGAAAAAGTTGGCGGCGCTTGGCCGTTAAAAAATTATCAAGCACAACTCAATGTATTCCCAGATGGTCAAATTTGCATTGAAGATAAAGGTAAAGTCATTGCCGCAGCATTTTCAGTTATTGTTGATTACGATAAATTTGGAAATAAGCATACCTATGACGAAATTACAGGTGACGCTTATTTATCCACTCACGATCCAAAAGGTGACGTGCTTTACGGTGTGGATATTTTTGTATCGTCAGAGTATCGAGGCTTGCGTCTAGGTCGTCGTTTGTATGAAGCTCGCAAAGAGTTATGCCGTAACCTTAACCTAAAATCTATAATGGCCGGCGGCAGAATCCCCAAATATGCTGAGTATGCTAAGCAATTAACGCCATACGAGTATATAGAGCAGGTAAAAAGCAAAGACATTTATGACCCAACGTTAACGTTTCAAATTTCTAATGGCTTTGAAGTAAAACAGATAATGAAGGCCTATCTGCCTGAAGACGAAGCAAGTCTCGGGTACGCGACCTTACTACAATGGCACAATATTTATTTTGATGCTAACAAGCCAGATTTATTGTCGAGTCGACGTGATTCAGCAAGAATTGGTTGCGTGCAATGGCAAATGCGCTATTTTGAAAATGTCGGCGAGTTACTGCAACAAGTAGAGTATTTTGTTGATGCCTTGTCTGATTATAAATGCGACATTGCCTTATTCCCAGAATTTTTTAATGCGCCGCTGATGGGCTTAAGTCAGTCTGATACGTCGATTGATGCTATCTGGCATTTGGCAAGCTACACCGAGGAAATTCTTAGCGCCGTTTCAAAACTAGCAGTATCATATAATATCAACATTATTGCTGGTTCTATGCCGATCGTTGAGGACGATGAATTGTATAACGTCAGCTATTTGTGTCATCGAGACGGTTCGTTAGAGTCCCAGTACAAGCTTCACCCAACCCCTCATGAAAAATCGGACTGGATAATGAAGGGTGGCAACAAGCTAAAGGTCTTTGATACGGACTTTGGTAAAATTGGAGTTCTGATTTGTTACGATGTCGAATTCCCAGAATTAGCGCGGATATTAGCGGATCAAGAAATGCAGGTATTGTTTGTGCCATTTTGGACGGATACTAAAAACGGGTACCTACGCGTTAGACGCTGCGCTCAAGCCAGAGCCATTGAGAACGAATGTTATGTGGCAATAGCCGGCAGTGTCGGTAACTTACCAAAAGTTGACAACGTGGATATTCAGTATGGTCAAACAGCCGTGTTTTCACCTTCTGACTTTGCTTTTCCGCATGATGCCATTGTATCTGAGACCACCCCCAACACCGAAATGACATTAATTGTTGATCTCGACTTGGACAAACTTAAAAAGCTTCAAAATGAAGGTTCTGTCAGAAATTATTTAGATCGTCGCAGAGACTTATATCGCGTTGAATGGTTGGGCGAAAAGGACGCTTAAATAGCGTCTTCGTTTTGGCAATAACATCCTTTAGCTTCGGTTCTAATCGTCGCCAAAGGGTGTTTAGCCGTTTCGAAATACGGCTTAATCGCGGCATCAACAAACCCCTCGCTTTGTAAGCATCCAGCCCCTTGTGAATATGGACCAAAATAGACCAGCTGCATATTCCGGCGCAACGTGAACACCCATTCCCGCTATTTTTCAAGTAAGTTGTCGCATTTTGTAATTAAGCAACATCTTTTCTTTCAGGATTTAGTGACACTTCGTCAATATAATCCCAATTTCTAATATCGTTGCGCCATCTATTAGGGTTTTTCTGTTGTGCAGCCATGTAAGTTTCTCTCCTTTTTTGAAGTAACTCACCATCTAAACCGTTGTGACGTTGTTCTGGCGTAACATATTTAATGCCGCTGTGTTTGTGAATATTGTTGTACCAATAAGTGAAGTTATTCACCCATTCTCGCGCTTCTGCAATATTTTTAAAACCATCTTTCGGCCATGAATGATGGTACTTTGTTGTTCTAAACAGCGACTCTGAATATGGGTTATCATTGCTTACTCGCGGCCGTGAATAAGAGCTGGCAACGCACTTCTCGCTCCAGACGGCTCGCTGGAGAACATCAGCCGCCAATTCACCCAGCTCTTGGTCAAACACTTCTGCACCGACTATTTTTCGACTAAATATATCGACTATCATATATAGATAATAATGCTGGCCGCGTGTCAATGTGGCTAGATAACTAATATCCCAAGTCCATAATTCGTTGGGTTTTGTTGCTACCTTTTCCTTCGGTTTGCTATTATTGACGCGTAATTTAGTGGGTGCACGTTGCGCTAATTGACCACTCTCATTTAACACGCGATAAAAGCTTGATTCAGAGCCGATATACAGACCATCATCAGCCAATGTTGGCACAATATAGCCAGGCGGGTAACTGGCATATTCATTTGAGTTGCATGTCTCTAAAATCAGCGCTCGTTCTTCTACTGATAACTTGTTTGCGGGTGTTGGCCGATTAGCGGTTGGCCGCTCGTCTTCAAACACTTGCTTACTTTTATCATTATACCAACGCTGAATAGTACGAACTGACACCCCAATTGTTTTGCAAGCTATGGCTTTGCGTGCGCCACTGGAAATGGCAGAATTAATTAGGCTCACGATTTTATGCCGCTCTGGAAGAGGAGTTAGTCTACCTCGCTGTTGTCCCAGAGGGCATTGTACTTTTCCCGCAATACTAACAGCGCAGCGGTTTCAGCAAGTGCTTTTTCTTTTCTGACAAGCTCTTTTTCAAGCGTTTTAATTTTCTTTTTATCGGCTCGTCTCACACTATCAAGTTTATACTGGCTCTCTTGTTTTGTTGTATGAGCCGCAATCGATAATGCCTTCCATTGCTTTACATGCTCAACATACATACCGTGCTCTCGGCAATAACCCGCCAATTCATGTTCAGACAACAGTGCAGTTTCAATCACTGCTGCAAACTTTTGTTCGGCGGAAAAACTATTGTCTTCAACCCTATTACTTTCAAGTTCCTGCCCGCTATCAACCAATTGCTGTCTCCACTTCTGAACCGTTGCTATACCAACCTCCAATTCACTGGCTATTTGCCTTATTGAATAAGAATACGGCGGTAGTAACCACGTTTGAGCTTGTTGTTTAGTTTCTAAGTCTACTGCATGTGCTGGCATAAGTGCCTCCATTTCTAAAAAAATGAGGCGACAACAATCCTGACATAGCGGGGGTACAGGTGTTCACCATCACCGGAATATGCAAATACTTCGACATCCGTCAAATGCTTCTCGTCTAAGTCTATTAAGCCATCTTTGCCCATGATATTTCGTACGGTTGTTTTGAGAAGTTCGGCCCCAACCGCTTCGTTGTGAGATTTGCGTGCCATAAAGCCCAAAACTACACCTTCTGCTACGGCAAAAACAGCATGGATAATCAGGATTGAGAACATAACTCTGCCTTCTTCAAATGCAACAAAACTTCCGATTTGATAATACTGAAGAGCAAAAAAACCAATGTGATGCACAGCAACAACGACGACACTGGATACAACCACTTTCCAATCTCTAAAAAAGAATAAAAATGCTAGCAGCACAAATATTGCAAAATGCATTTCGGTCATACCGAAGGTTTGTTGAATATGTAGCGCGGCCATCAACTGCGTAGCAATACCTACTGCATGCCTGCTGATAGGATGATGGGGCATATTGATGCCCAAGAAAATGGGCACAGAGACGATAACGAGCGCAATGACGACCGCCATAAGGAGATCACCGAATATAACGCCAATAAGTATCGAAATAGCAACTTGGGCCAATAAAATCCATTTGAAAACATTGTGCGCTTGCGTTGTCCACGGATATTCAGGATGCATTTTCATTAGTTGAGTGGCCTTCATAGTCGTAAAATTTACTTCTTCTTAGCAATATGTCGGCACAAACATCGATGGCTTTAGTTAGTAGTTGGGTACCTCACGATTCTCATGCTCCGACTCGAAAAGCGGCGAAGAAATCAGTAAATTCGCCGTCGACAGGTTGCAAGCAACCGGAATATTCCAGACCGAACACAGCCTCAATAATGCTTTAACATCAGGGTCGTGAGGTGCAGGATTTAGTGGATCCCAAAAAAACACCAATAAATCTAGGCGCTGCTCAGCGATTAATGCACCAATTTGCTGATCCCCGCCTAGTGGCCCACTTTTATAGCAATGCACATCTAAGCCAACCTGCTTCGTCAGCAAACTACCTGTAGTGCCGGTTGCCACTAACCTGTGCGGCGCTAATATCTGTTTATGCAAGGTTGCCCACTTTACTAAATCGGGTTTTTTGTGATCGTGCGCGACTAACGCGATAGTTTTGGACATGCTAACTCCTCAGATTAAATACCGAGGTGTATCATACGGCCATTTCAGCAAAGACCATAATAGAATATAAATACATTTATCTTGAATATATATTCACATAAGTGTAATCTCTGTTGATAACACCTCCCTGATGGCGCTATATTATGGTTTAAAGGTGTTAAAGGTGAGAACCAGACACATAACACACACATTAAATAGCGGCTTAGCCTTTGATATGACATTATTTGTCGTTCAAGGGCTTTTTTCTTAATGAGCATAATGAGAAACAATTTAAAAATGATTAGATGTTGTATCGTAGGGGCAAGTGGTTACACAGGCGCTGAACTGGTCAAACTGATTAAAAGGCATCCAAAGATGCAACTTGACGCGTGCTTCGTGTCCGAAAATAGCGATGATGCGAACAAGTCAATCGGCCTTGTTCATGCCGAACTACAAGGAATATGCGACATTGTCACGCAGCCTATCAATACGGGTGTTATTGCTTCGTTAGCAGACGAATTTGACGCTATCTTTTTAGCGACGCCTCATGAGGCAAGTCATGATTGGGCGGATGATTTAGCGTTTAAACACGCAAAAGTATTTGACTTATCTGGTGCATTTAGACTGTCCGATGTCGCGATTTTTAAACAATTCTATGGATTTGAGCACTCTCAACCGACTGTGCTGCAAGAATCTGTTTATGGTTTGGCTGAGTGGAATGCGGATATTATCAAAACGGCTAAATTCGTTGCCATACCCGGCTGCTATCCAACTGCCTCTCTGTTGGCCATTAAACCGTTGATGGTCAAAGGCTTAATTGCAGAAGGGCACTACCCTATTATTAATGCAACGTCTGGCGTTTCTGGCGCGGGAAAGAAACTCGCATTAGGCAGCCATTTTTGCAGCGTTAGCTTGCAGGCATACGGTGTGCTTGGCCATCGACATACCCCAGAAATCAACGAGCATGCTGGCGCAGACGTCATATTCACGCCACACTTAGGTCAATACAAGCGAGGTATTCTGGCAACTGTCACGATGAAGTTGAAACGTTCGAGTTCGGAGTCGGATGTCGTCGACGCATTTCAATCAGCGTATGCCGACAAAGCGATGATTCGGCTAAAAAATACCTGGCCAAAAATCGATGATGTCGCGCACACGGCATTTTGTGACATTGCTTGGAAATACGACGCAAACAGCCATTATCTTGTCGTCTCTACGGCAATCGATAATCTTTTAAAAGGTGCGGCTTCGCAAGCAATTCAATGTGCTAATTTGGCATTTGGATTCGAATCTAGCGAGGGCCTATTGTGATTAACAAACCTCTGGTGTTAAAGGTAGGTGGTAGCTTCTTCGATGATAACAACGCTCAACAGGATTTTTTTGCCGCGTTGTCAATGCTGCTTGCAAAAGGTAGACGGATCGTGGTCGTACATGGTGGTGGCAATCAAGTGCAAAACCAGCTGCAAGCATTGGGCTTTGCTAGTTCAAAGCACAAAGGCTTAAGAGTTACCCCAGATGAACACATGCCAACCGTAACAGGCGTGCTGGCCGGGACACTAAACAAATCTTTAGTAATAGCGGCGCAGCAACAAAGTATTGCTGCCGTAGGTCTATCGCTAGCGGATGGTGATATGTGCATTTGTTCACAAATCGATCCACTGTTAGGCGCCGTTGGAATGCCGCATCCGCAAAATGCTACTTTATTAAATTTGCTGATTGATGCTCATTACTTGCCTGTCATCAGTTCGATTGGGCGCGATAATAATGGGAATTTGTTCAATGTTAACGCAGACCAAGCGGCCACCTGCGTTGCACAACTTTTAGATGCCGAACTATACCTCTTATCTGATGTGCCTGGGGTCTTAAACGAACATAAAGTCTTGGTCGATTCGCTAAGCACCGAGCTAGCAAAAGCAATGATCGATGCCGGCGTTATTACTGATGGCATGATTGTTAAAGTAGAGGCGGCTCAAGCAGCAGCAAATGAACTCAAACGGCCAGTTGTCGTTGGGAGTTGGGCGGCGATGTCGCATATCGTTACTACCAAATTAAATCACGTTGGCACGCTTATTACACCGAAGTTTGCGCCTAATAACACACCAGACGACGGCTCAGCAGCAAACAGCATCGACAACAAAACACACGTATGATGATAGTATAAGGGATTATTTATGCACAAAAGCCTCTTGACCTTCAAAGACTGGTCCCCTGAATCGCTTCAAAGCCTGCTCGAATTAGCTTTGGACATCAAACAAAATCCGCAAAAGTATTCACAGACGCTTGCGGGTAAGTCAATTGTAGGTTTATTCGAAAAACCATCCTTACGCACGCGCGTCAGTTTTGACATCGGTGTTAATAAACTAGGTGGTCACATGGTCTACGTTGACAGTCAGGGAGAACCACTCAAAAATAGAGAAAACCCCGTCGATGTTGGTGCCAACGTAGCGTGTTGGGCAGACGGCATTGTTGCGCGTGTTTTCGAACACAGTACATTGCTTGATCTTGATAACGGCGCTAACATTCCGGTTATTAATGCCTTGTGCGATCTCTATCATCCTTGTCAGGCACTGGCCGATTACTTGGGTATCTATGAGACACTGGGCAATGTAAAAGGCAGTACTTTAGCCTATGTGGGTGATGGCAATAATGTCACGAATTCGCTATTAATTACGGGCATATTACTCGGCTGTCACCAAGTGGTGGTGACACCACCTGGGTTTGAAATTAACGCAAAAATGCGGGACTTAGTCGAGAAAATGGCAAAAAAACACCATGTTGACGTTATCTTTGCAACCAATATTAAAGAATTGAAAAAAGCCGATGTTATTTACACGGATACATGGATCTCGATGGGTGATAAAACACCGCTCGCTCGCATCAAAGAAAGATTTGCTCCTTATCAAGTCAATCAAGCATTGATGACACAGGCCGGCGCTAGGTTTGTAATGCATTGTCAGCCTGCACATCGAGACTTAGAAATCACAGGTGATTTAATGGACTCCGAGCAATCTTTGCTGATGTTGCAAGCAGAGAATAGAATGCACGCTCAAAATGCTATTATGGCGCACTTAATCGGCAAGATCGAACTGTAAAATCAGTGTATAAATTAGCAATAAGCCACCCAAATATTTTAGCCACTATCAACCAATAGGTTATCAATGAACGCGAACAAACAATCAGTCAAAAAAGTAGTACTAGCCTATTCTGGCGGCCTAGATACTTCTGCCATCATTCCATGGCTCAAAGAGAATTACGAATGTGAGGTTATCGCCTTTGCGGCTGACGTCGGGCAAGGCGACGAAGAATTAAAAGGACTTCACGACAAAGCAATTGCTACTGGCGCTAGCGAATGCTATATCGTTGATTTAAAAGAAGAGTTTGTCAGTGATTTCATTTTCCCTACAATCACAACGGGCGCGGTTTATGAAGGAGAGTACTTGCTGGGTACGTCTATGGCTCGTCCAGTAATTGCCAAAGCACAAGTAGACATTGCACGAAAAGTAGGCGCTGATGCCTTATGCCACGGCTGCACGGGCAAAGGCAACGATCAGGTCAGGTTTGAGGGCGCGTTTGCTGCTCTCGCGCCAGATTTGCACGTGATCGCTCCTTGGCGCGAATGGGATATGGTATCTCGCGAAGACCTGCTGGATTATCTTGCGGAACGAAAAATTGAAACTAGTGCGTCCGCGACCAAAATTTACTCTAGAGACGCTAACGCTTGGCATATTTCCCATGAAGGCGGCGAATTAGAAGATCCTTGGTGCGAACCATCAAAACAGGTATGGACCTTAACAGCAGATCCAGAGGATGCCCCAGATAAAGCGGAACGGGTTTCTCTTTCTTTTCATGAAGGCCGGTTAACCCATGTTAATCAAAACAGTGTTACCCCTTACCAGGGCTTAACCGCTTTAAATGACTTAGCGGCTCCCCACGGTGTAGGCCGCATAGATATTGTCGAAAACAGACTGGTTGGCATGAAGTCTCGTGGTTGTTATGAAACACCTGGAGGCACTGTGCTAGTAAAAGCATACAAGGCCCTAGAGTGCCTAGTGCTTGATAAATCGGCGTTAAAATTTCGTGAGCAACTGGGCTTAGAGTTCGCCCATGTCATGTACGATGGTCGCTGGTTTACCGCGCTTAATGATGCCTTACTGGCAGGCGCAGCCAGCTTTGCCAAGTTGGTTACGGGTGAAATAGTGGTAAAACTGTATAAAGGTCAGGCGACTGTTGTGCAGCGCAAATCAGTCAATAGCCTGTATTCAGAAGATTTTGCGACTTTTGGTGCGGATGATGTTTATAACCAGCAGCATGCAGAAGGTTTTATTCGATTATTTAGTCTTTCGAGCAGAATTAAAGCGCTTAAACAGCAAGAAGGAAAATAGTCATGGCTTTGTGGGGTGGGCGGTTTGCAAACGGCAGCAGTGACATGTTTAAACAAGTCAATGACTCTCTGCCATTTGACTATGTGATGGCCGAACAAGATATATTTGGCTCTATTGTTTGGTCGAGAGCGTTAAAAAATGCAGGTGTACTGAGCGCAAAAGAACAGCAAGACCTAGAAAATGCGCTAGAGAAACTTAAAGCAAGCGTCATTGCAGGCAAAATTGACTTTGCGGCATCCAATGAAGAGGATATTCATAGCTTTGTTGAAGCCGCTTTAACCGAAACCTTGGGCGATACTGCGCGCAAGTTACACACAGGTCGTAGCCGCAACGATCAAGTGGCCACTGACTTTAGGCTGTGGTGTAAGGAGCATCTCGTTTCGTTAAAGCGAGATTGCTATGCAGTTATAAAGGCATTGCTTAACACGGCGTCTCGCCATGAAAGCGTCATAATACCTGGTTACACGCACTTGCAGCGGGCGCAGCCGATTTATTTCGCTCACTGGTGTTTGGCGTATGTCGAAATGTTAAAGCGCGACGTCAGTCGAATCGATGATTTACTAGTACGAATGAATCAATGTCCATTGGGCAGTGGCGCACTAGCCGGCACAACGTTTGGCGTAGACAGACAGCAAATCGCCATCGAACTAGGCTTTGATAGCCCCTGTATAAATAGCCTGGATGCTGTGTCAGATAGAGACTTTGTGCTTGAATTGTTATTCGTCGCGAGCACAAGCATGATGCATATCTCTCGTATGGCAGAGGATCTTATTTTTTACAACTCGGGCGAAGCAGGATTTTTGACCCTAGGTGACAGTGTAACCTCCGGCTCATCGCTCATGCCACAAAAGAAAAACCCAGATGCATTGGAGCTTATGCGGGGCAAATGTGGACGTGTATTTGGTAATTTGCAGGCGCTTTTAGTGACGATGAAAGGCTTGCCGCTAGCGTACAACAAAGATATGCAAGAGGACAAAGAAGGCGCTATCGACACAGTCAATCAATGGCATATCTGTTTATGCATCAGCGTCGAAGTACTCGATACGCTAAGCCTCAACGACGAACGTTGTCGAACTGCTGCGCAACAAGGCTACGCAAATGCAACTGAATTAGCTGACTACTTAGTCGCGAAAAACATTCCGTTCAGAACCGCCCATGATTTGGCAGGACAAGCTGTTGTAAAAGCAATCGCTAAAAACTGTGCCTTGGAAGACCTAAGCGTCGATGAATTAAAGCAAATAAATCCATTAATCGAGGATGATGTTTACCCGACATTGGCATTAGAAGCAGTGTTAAACAAACGCAACATATTGGGTGGGACGAGTAAAGAGACGGTGACAAGCGCACTGTATCTCGAGCTTGAGAAACTTGATCAGATAATTAATGGGCAAGGAATTTAGGCAATAATGGCACTTTCACACGAAGATAGCATCAAGCTGTTTAGAAGCTCTGCTCCTTACATAAATGCACACAGAGGGAAAACCTTTGTGATTATGTTTGGTGGCGAAGCGATTGAAGACGAAAACTTTGCAAAGATTATCCAAGACATCGCTCTGTTGAGTAGTTTGGGCGTGCGCTTAGTAATTGTGCACGGCGCCCGTCCACAGATAGACCATCGGCTATCGCTGCGCCAAAAGCAATCTATATTTCACCAAACAACACGCGTGACTGACAAAGATACCCTTGAATGTGTAAAAGACGCCGCGGGCTCTTTGCGCAGTCAAATTGAAGCATTATTAACGATGGGTTTACCAAACTCACCTATGCACGGCGCTCAAATTCGTGTGTGTTCAGGCAATTTAGTAGTCGCTAGACCTATCGGCGTGAAAGATGGCTTGGATTTTGAAAACACTGGATTGGTGCGACGTATAGACGCAGAGGGTATAAATGATCATCTAAATGATGGCTCAATCGTCCTGCTTTCGCCAATGGGGTATTCGCCTACGGGCGAAGTCTTTAATCTGTCACATGAAGACGTCGCAACGCAGGCCGCAATTGCACTCAAAGCGGATAAAATAATCACGCTATCTCAAGCCGATGGTATTTTTGACAAGGACAATAACTTGTTAAGAACGAGCGAACTTAATCAAATTAAGAAGCTGCGGGATGAGGGGCTGCTAGAAGTTGAAGATACTTGCTTATACGCAATGATTGCTAGCGTTGAAGCGGGTATTCAGCGCGCACACTGCGTAAGTTACAAAATAGACGGTTCTATCCTAAAAGAGCTTTTCACCCGGGACGGGACCGGCTCACTGATAATGCAAAACCACTATGAACAATTACGCACTGCAACCATTGATGATGTCGGCGGTATTCTTAACCTAATAAAACCATTGGAAGAAAATGGCACCTTGGTCAAACGCTCTCGTGAGCGCTTAGAAAACGAGATAACTCAGTTTACGGTGATAGTAAGGGACGGTATGATTATCGGCTGTGCTGCTTTGTACATGTTTCCTGATGATGCTAGCGGTGAAATAGCGTGTGTCGCCACCCATAGAGATTACCGAGGTAAAAACCGTGGCGAGCGATTGCTTGAAGAACTTAAAAAGAAAGCTGTATTGCATGGACTGGAACGATTATTTGTTTTGACTACTGTCACAGGTCACTGGTTTTTAGAGCATGGATTTGAACAAACAGGGATTGATTCCCTACCTGGTAGCAAAAAAGAAATGTACAACTACACACGCAACTCCAAAGTCTTTATGTTGTCTTTGTATCCAAGTTAAACAATCGCAAAGCACCTGCTCATGAAGCTAGAGCAGGTGTTTGACTGAGGCGCAATAACGTAAGTCCACGGTATCCGTTTAGATTGATACGCGTTTGTATGAACGATACTCAGCCTTCCAAAAGTTACTTTCAATTTTTTGCAACAATAAATCATCTGGCAACGGCAAAGCTAATGATTGTTCCATCGCGACTTTTGCTACTGCGAATGCAATTTTACGGCTTAACTCACCAATTTGAGTTAATGGCGGTAACAACTCTCCATGTTCTGGATCTAATGCCATTGGCGATGCGTCAGCGAGCGCATTGCTCGCCGCCATTAACATTTCATCGCTTATCAAACGTGCTTTTGCAGCAATTACCCCTAAGCCGATCCCAGGAAAGATATAACTATTATTACACTGTGCGATGGGATAAGTCTTTCCATTATATTCAACTGGGTTAAAAGGACTACCGGTAGCAATAACCACCTCACCATCAGTCCATTCAATAACCTGTTCTGGCCGCGCTTCGACCTGGCGTGATGGATTACTCAATGGAAAAATAATCGGTTTTGCGCAGTGTAGTTTCATACTGGTGACAACTTGCTCAGTAAAGAGTCCAGGTTGACCAGACACTCCGATCAAAATATCAGGTTTTGCACAGTTAACGACATCCAGCAAAGACGGAAATTCGCCACTAAATGCCCATTCAGCAATTGCATCTTGAGCCTGTTGTAGCGCCTGCTGAAAATCCCGTAAATCCAGCATTCCTTGTGTTAGCAGACCAAAGCGGTCGACCATAAAGACGCGTGCTCGCGCTGAGGCCTCATCCAAACCTTCAAATACCATCTGCTGTACTAGCATTTCGGCAATTCCGCAGCCTGCTGATCCCGCCCCAACAAACACCACATTCATATCTGAAAGTTTGGCTTTTCGCGCGCGACATGCTGACAAAATGGTGCCCAGCGTCACGGCGGCCGTACCTTGGATATCGTCATTAAAGCAACACACACGACTACGATACTTATTCAAAAGCGGCATTGCGTTGGGCTGTGCAAAGTCTTCGAACTGAATCATCACTTCTGGCCAGCGTTTTTGGGCCGCATCAATAAACATATCAACAAACTCGTTGTACTGCTCTTGGCCAATGCGCTCGTGACGGGCACCCATGTACATTGGGTCGTTTAAGAGCTTGCGATTGTTAGTGCCCACATCCAGCATTACTGGCAAGGTATAAGCGGGACTAATACCGCCACACGCTGTGTACAAACTCAGTTTACCAATCGGAATTCCCATACCACCAATGCCTTGGTCACCCAAACCAAGAATTCTCTCACCGTCAGTGACCACGATTACTTTTACTTTGCGCTTGGTCGCATTACGCAAAATATCGTCCATCAAATGGCGCTCTTCATAGCTGATAAAAAGACCACGAGAGCTACGATATATGTCAGAAAAACTTTCGCACGCATCACCTACCGTTGGGGTGTAAATGATAGGCATCATTTCTTCGATATGCTGTTGCACCAATCGATAATACAAAGTCTCGTTGTTATCCTGAATCGCCCGCAAGTAAATATGTTTGTTGAGTGGGTTGGTAAAGCTCGTATACTGTTTATAAGCGCGACTTACCTGTTCCTCAATAGATTCGTATCGGGGCGGTAAAAGTCCTAATAAGTTAAAGCTTTTACGCTCTTTTTCAGTAAAGGCGCTGCCTTTATTTAACAAGGGCGTTTCGAGCAATGCGGGTCCTGCATGCGGTATGTATAGATGTTTTTGCTGACTAGAGTCGCTCATGTATGCTGTCTGCCTATTTAAATATTTTTATTATTTAAGGTTAAATTCATCGGTACTAAGCGAAACGCTTGTAACGCTTAGTACTTAGCTAAGATGTTGAATTAAAAAATATCATCAACCAAGGGCGCACCCTCTTCTTGTTCTTGCTGTTCAATCTCTACTGGCAATGATAACTCATCTTCTAGTACATAAGTGGTTGGTTCAGTTCCTTTTTTGAAGTATTCGAACATACTTGTATGGTCAAATTTTTCAGTCAACTTGCCAGTTGCTCTGTCTATCCGCACACGAACAATACCCTGCGGGATTGGTTTGGGCTGTTCTGGAGTGTCTTTTAGAGCCGCTTGCATAAACCTAATCCACGCAGGTTGTGCGCCTTTTGCTCCGTCCTCAACACCAATCATTGCATTGCCAATCCAATTGAATTTTTCAGGATTTTTGTTAATCAGATTTTGGTTTCTGGTTACTCTTCCTAGCTGACGTGCAGGATCATCAAATCCCACCCAAGCTGTGGCGACAAGATCGCCTGCATAGCCACTAAACCAAGTATCTCTTGAATCATTTGTCGTTCCAGTTTTGCCGCCAATGTCATCCCGCTGCAATAAGTTACGGGCGCGCCAACCCGTGCCAAGCCAATAGGTTTTGTTATTCCAACTACCATTTGCCCTAACCGCCGTACGCATCATATCCTTGACTAAAAATGCCGTTTGTTCAGAAATAACCTGCTCCGCAAGCAATTTTTCTGGACCAGACTGCACAGCCGAATCGATACTTGGAAGTGAGCTTGAATTGGCTAACTCAGCAGCAAATAAAGCTTCCAGATCTTGTTCCTGCAATTCGGCCTGCGTCACATTGTCATCCTGCCCCGCGTCATCTTTTGTCATACAAGGGTTGCACGCATGAACAGGATTAGCCCGCCAAATAACTTCGTTTTTATCGTTTTCTATTCGATCAATAAAATATGGTAACACCGCATACCCGCCATTAAAGATAGTTGCGAAGCCTGTCGCAACTTCCAATGGTGTATGCGAACCGGACCCTAGAGACAGCGTTTCATCTCGCGGAATTTCATCTTTTAGGAATCCAAAGCGGTGCACATAGTCCACCATTTCATTCAAACCAACGCCCCGCAGCAACCGCACCGACACCACGTTTTTGGATTTGCCAAGTGCAACCCTCATACGGATCGGGCCGTCATAGATAGCGGGAGAATTTTGAGGACGCCAAGCAACGCCGGAGTTTGCATCCCATTGATTAATGGGCGCGTCGTTGATGATGCTAGCGAGGGTATACCCATTGTCAACGGCGCCTGCATATATAAACGGTTTAATATTAGAACCAACTTGCCTTTTCGCTTGTGTCGCGCGGTTAAATTGGCTTTCATAAAAACTATAACCCCCTACAACTGCCTTTACCGCTCCATCGTCTGGAGACATGGCGACCAATGCTCCCGTAGCATCAGGAAACTGACCCAACTGCCAAACACTATCACTTGGTCGCTGACGCACATAAACTAGCATACCTTCGGATAGAATATCACTGGCGACCTTGGGTTCGGGACCTTGTGCGTGATCACTAATGTAAGGTCTCGCCCAGTCCAAGCCATCCCACTCAATAACCTGCTCTCGCAGCTTAATTTGATTATCTTCAATCTGTTTGAGCTTGACCACCACACTGCGCTCTGCAACGGACATAACTACGGCTGGAATCAAGCGATTGATGCGATTGTATTGAGCCAGTTGTTCAATAATTTGCTCATCGTTCAAGGCTTGATAAAAACCGACTGACTTTTGATACTCAGTCGCTTTTTCAACAGACAGAGGTAAAGTTAGATCTGTGTCTGCTAATGAATTAGGATCTCTAGGTTGCCAAAGCTGTGCGATTGGTCCACGAAAACCATGACGCTCGTCATAATCATGAAGGTTTTGCATAACCGCTTCTTGCGCGGCCAATTGCGTTGCATAGTCTGGCGTAGCATAGACATTAAACCCACTTGTCTCGGCAATATCTTTGCCGTAAATTTCTACCATCTCGTTATAAACTAGATCAGCTAGGTAAGGCGCATCTAAATCAAGCTCTGCGCCATGTTTTTTGGCAGTCACAGGAGCCGAAGCGGCCTCATCAAATTGCTGACGAGTAATATATCCCTCGTCCAACATCCTTAACAATACAATTCTTCTGCGTTCGACAGAGCGCTCAGGCCTGCTTATCGGGTTGAGCACTGAAGGGGCTTGCGGAAGTCCAGCAATCGTCGCAATTTCAGCAAGACTCAACTCCTTGAGTGTTTTGCCATAGTAGACTTGTGCGGCAGCACCGACACCGAAGGCACGATGTCCAAGTTCAACTTTATTTAAATATAATTCTAATATTTT
>Ga0115565_10000479_pt1 | contig 34660 bp, 29 predicted proteins | sample COGITO_mtgs_1105_FD_87199 | JGI IMG/M metagenome (GOLD analysis project Ga0115565, IMG submission 87199) | Pelagic marine microbial communities from North Sea - COGITO_mtgs_110530 | ecosystem: Environmental > Aquatic > Marine > Epipelagic | place: Germany:Helgoland, sampling site Kabeltonne... | reverse complement strand
ATTTCAGAAGTTAACGCGCGTTTTACCCTTGATGCAATGCCGGGTAAACAAATGGCGATAGATGCCGATTTGAATGCAGGCTACATAGACCAAGATCAAGCGCGCAAAAGACGTGAGGAAATTACGACTGAAGCAGATTTTTATGGGTCGATGGACGGTGCGTCAAAATTTGTAAAAGGAGATGCTATTGCGGGCCTGTTTATCATGTTGATCAACATCGTCGGCGGTTTGTTTGTGGGCATGTATCAGCATTCACTGGGTTTTGGCGAAGCCATGGAAGTGTACACAATTTTGACTATCGGTGATGGTTTAGTGGCGCAAATTCCATCGCTGCTATTATCAGTGGCAACCGCCATTATTGTCACGCGAGAAAACAATACACAAGAAATGGGTTTTGAGATACGCGAACAACTTGCTAATCGCAAGGCTTTATATATTACCAGCGCAATTTTATTTGTGATGGGAATCGTCCCAGGCATGCCGCACTTCGCTTTTTTGACGTTTTCTGCAGCCGTGGGCGGCTACGCCTATTTTAGAGACTGGAGTAAGAAGAAAGAAGCACAAGAAGCTGCTTTAGTAGAGACTATGCCTGCGCAATCAAATGCTAATCTTCCTATCAAGGAGCTTGATTGGGATGACGTTCAACAGGTTGATACGATTGGTTTAGAAGTAGGTTATCGATTGATTCCGCTTGTCGATAAATCGCAAGGTGGCGAGTTACTGACGCGCATTAAAGGCGTCCGTAAAAAGCTTTCTCAAGAACTTGGCTTCCTAATTCCACCCGTACACATTCGTGATAATTTAGACTTTTCGCCTAATTCTTACAATATTTCAATGATGGGCGTTGCCATTGGAGAGTCAGAAATCAGTCACGACAACGAATTGGCGATCAATCCGGGTCAAGTCTTTGGCAAGCTTGATGGAACGCCAACCAAAGATCCCGCATTCGGCTTGGATGCAGTCTGGATTAAACCTAGCCAGCGTGATCATGCTCAAACGCTTGGTTACACAGTGGTTGATTCTGCGACAGTTGTTGCCACCCACCTTAGTCAATTGCTAACGACAAATGCCTATCAGTTACTCGGCCATGAAGAAGTTCAGCAATTGCTTGAAATGCTCGAAAAAACCAATCCAAAACTGGTCGAGGGCCTTGTGCCAGACGTGCTGTCGCTGAGTACGATGGTAAAAGTTTTGCAAACGCTATTATATGAAGGCGTTCCTATCCGAGATATGCGAACCATTTGCCAAACCCTCAGTGAATATGGTCCCAAGAGCCAAGACCCTGATGTATTGGTGTCTGCACTGAGGATTGCACTCAAGCGTTTGATTGTGCAAGAAATAACCAGTGGCGCAAATGAAATTCCTGTCATTACTTTAGCGCCAGAATTGGAACAGATGTTGCATCAGTCCCTACAAGCAGGTGGAGAAGACGGGTCTGGGATTGAACCAGGCTTGGCAGAGAGGTTACAAGAATCACTTTCCGAGGCAAGCCAGCAACAAGAGTTAGCGGGTGAACCTTCAGTCTTGTTGACATCGGGAATGTTACGCCCCGTGTTATCACGATTTTTGAAAAATGCAGTGTCAGGACTACACGTTCTGTCATACCAAGAAATTCCAGATGATAAGCAAATTAAAATAGTGTCATCAGTGGGACAGTAAACCGATATTAAATACTCATTATCGAGGGCATCATGAAGATTAGACGATTTTTTGGCAAAGATATGCGAGAAGCACTCAAGCAAGTTAAGGACGAACTTGGCGGTGACGCTGTCATTATGTCTAACAAAAAAGTAAATGGCGGTATAGAGTTGGTTGTTGCTGTTGACAAAAGTACAGAGGACCAAGCATCTACACACCGTATTTCTCTTGCTCAACAAAGTAGTCATGGTGTTAACAGCCAAGGACGTAAGACGCCGACCTTAAGCGAGATTATAGGTGATGACGGCCCTGATAGCCTCAAAGCATTGTTGGATAAGCAAAATGCACACATTCAACACCAGCATTCGAATAACGAGTATTACACTCACAAAGAATTGAATAGAGGTCCAAACAGCAACCTCAGTAATAATATCAACTTAGATGATCGAGAGGATCTTCGTCAAGAACAACCAAAATTAACCAACGACTATGTGAGAACGCCGGTTAGCAGACATGGTGACTCGCTCGACACTAACTTGCAGTCTAGTCAAGCTTCTGATTTGCTTGTTGACCCAGATAAGCTGCACAGCAATGATGAATTAAATTCGATCAAAGAAGAATTAGCTTCTATCAGAAATGTGCTGCAGTTCCAAGTCTCTAATCTATCTGATGAAAAAAAGAAGAGAAGCAATCCACTACAAGCGTTCCTTGCCAGTAAACTGCACGGAATGGGTATCAGTCAAGATTTAACCGAACAGTTAGTTGGATTTGTGCCCAAGAACATTGAAGAAAATAAGGGGTGGCTGTATACGCTTAATCTTCTTTCAAATCGTTTACAAGTGGGTGGTAACGAAATTCTACAACAGTCCGGCATTGTCGCACTTGTCGGGCCAACAGGCACCGGTAAAACGACGACAGTAGCCAAATTAGCCGCAAAATATGCCCAAAAATTTGGCGCAGATCAAGTGGCGATGGTGACAATCGACACTTATCGAATCGCCGCTTATGAACAACTTGCGACTTATGGAAAGATTATTGGTTGCGTGGTTAAAAAAGCGCAGAACACCGATGAATTAAATCATTATTTACATCAACTTAGACACAAAAAATTAGTCCTAATTGACACTGCTGGCTTTAGCCAACGCGATGAAAGACTTATTTCACAATTAAGTGAGTACGAAAAAGACTTGTCAATTCACGTGAAAAAGTATCTAGTACTCCCAGCAGGCGCTCAATATCAGGTTTTAAATCAGACAATTAGCGCGTACCAAGACGTTGAATTAAACGGTTGTATCTTAAGCAAACTAGACGAATGTTACAGTCTTGGTGAAGCGCTTAGCGTTGTCATTGAAAATGACTTGCCATTGAACTACGTTACTGACGGCCAAAGAGTGCCAGAAGATATTAAACTCGCAGATGCGAAAAATTTAACGATGGTGGCGGCAAAACTTTATAAAAAGTATGGTTTGACGCATACTACTGTTTCAAAACGTACTGAGGCGGTAAGAGCGGTATGATTGTGGATCAAGCGAGCAGCTTAAGAAAAATGAATAAAAACAAATTAATCAAGGTAATTGCAGTTACTGGCGGAAAAGGCGGGGTTGGCAAAACCAATATCACGCTCAATACAGCAATTGCGCTGGCTAAGCAGGGCCGAAAGGTAATGGTTCTCGATGCTGATTTAGGTCTTGCAAATGTGGATGTTCTGTTAGGCCTCAGAGTGGATAAAAATCTATCGCATGTGCTCAACGGTGAGTGTACATTAGACGAGGTCCTGGTAACAGGGCCTCACGGGGTCAAAATAGCGCCAGCGACATCGGGTAAGCAATCAATGGCGGAGCTTAGTCCAATTGAGCATGCTGGGCTTATCCGAGCATTCAGTGAGTTGCGTACCGAAATCGATACTCTTATGGTGGATACTGCTGCGGGCATATCAGACATGGTTATGAGCTTTTCTAGGGCTGCTCAAGATGTTGTGGTTGTGGTATGTGACGAGCCAACGTCTTTGACAGATGCATATGCGTTGATCAAGATTCTTAACCGCGAACACGGTGTTTTTAAATTTAAAATTGTTGCAAACATGGTGCGCAGCAATAAAGAGGGAAAGGAGCTTTTTAGTAAACTTTCCAAAGTAACCGGTCGATTTTTAGACGTGGCGCTCGAACTAGTTGGTGTGATACCGTTCGACGAAAATGTGCGTAAATCTGTCCGAAAACAAGCGGCTGTAGTGGACGCATTTCCATCTTCTCCAGCAGCAGAGGCGATAACTGAATTTTCGCATAAAGTAGCTTCTTGGCCCATACCATCTCAACCAGGTGGGCATTTAGAGTTCTTTATAGAGCAATTAGTATCGAGAAACGAATAGGTAATGTATCAGTGAGTAACAAAGCGGCAGTCTATCAACAACAAATTGATAAAAATCAACTAGTGGAACGTCATGCGCCTTTGGTAAAACGAATTGCGCATCACCTAATGGCCCGATTACCTGCAAGTGTGTTGGTGGATGATTTGATCCAAGCAGGTATGATTGGTTTGTTAGAGGCGGCGAAAAACTTTGATGGTTCAAAAGGAGCGAGTTTCGAGACCTTTGCCGGTATACGGATTCGTGGAGCGATGCTTGACGAAATACGCAAAGGTGATTGGACTCCGCGTTCAGTTCACAAAAACAGTCGCGCGATTACAGACGCTATCAATAGAGTCGAAAAGGCCACTGGGCGAGATGCACGAGACACTGACGTAGCAGAAATGCTGCAGGTGAGCGTGCAAGACTATCACCAAATGTTGAATGAAGTTAATGCCGGTAAACTCATCGGAATTGAAGACTTAGGTGTCAGCGAAGATGTGCTCAGTAATGAAGAAACCAAGGGTTCTGACACGCCATATGAAGAAATGGTGCAAGGATCATTTCAGAAAGCGCTCGCGCGGGCGATAACAACATTACCAGAGAGAGAAGCAATCGTTCTTTCTTTGTATTACGACGAAGAATTAAATTTGCGTGAAATAGGCGAAGTCCTTGAAGTAAGTGAGTCGAGGGTTAGCCAAATTCATAGTCAAGCCATGTTGAAATTGAAATCAAAAATGCAGTCGTGGCGAGTTGTTGACTAATTTTTGAGTTATTTGCTTATTAATAATTTAAACCTCAGTGGAGGCGGTTTTGGATAAAAATATGAAAATTCTGGTTGTTGACGATTTTTCAACAATGAGACGGATCATCAAAAATCTATTGAAAGATTTGGGCTTTGGTAACATTCAAGAAGCAGATGATGGAAATACTGCGTTACCGATGCTACAAAATGGCGACTTTGATTTTGTAGTAACGGATTGGAACATGCCAGGCATGCAAGGTATTGATTTGTTGAGAGCGATAAGAGCTGATGACAATTTAAAACACTTGCCTGTATTAATGGTAACGGCTGAAGCCAAAAAAGAGCAAATTGTGGCAGCAGCTCAAGCGGGTGTTAACGGTTACGTTGTAAAGCCATTTACGGCTGCAACGCTCAAAGAGAAACTAGACAAAATATTCGAACGTCTTGGTTAACAACGATATTTCCTTTATTAAGTGAGGTAACGTTGGATGACAGCGACTACCAAAGAGCAAATCTCGCTAGACGAAGCCAGATTGCTTGTTGAATATTTAGAAAACAATGACCAGGCATCAGCTAACGCGATGATTGATGTCATTGCTGCGCGAGAATCGACGGTGCTGTTTACCGAAGTAGGGAAACTTACTAGGCAACTGCACGACTCTCTAAATACATTCCAGTTCGACGATCGCATCATGAATCTTACCAAAGATGAAATCCCCGATGCGCAATCTCGGCTAAATTACGTCATAGAAGAAACAGAAAAAGCCGCGAATGCTACGATGGATGCTGTCGAACGCAGCATGCCGCTGGCAGAAAAGATGAATGACCGTTTAAATCATATCATGCCTGAATGGGATAAATTAATGGGGCGTCAAATTGAATTGGGTGAATTTAAACACTTATGCATTGAATTAGACGAAATATTAAAAAACACCACTAAAGACTCAGCGCAACTTAATTCCTTGCTAACCGAGGTATTAATGGCGCAAGGCTATCAAGATCTTACTGGACAGGTAATACGTCGTGTTATTGAACTGGTAAAACAGGTTGAAGAGAGCCTCGTCACGATGTTATCCGCCTTTGGTGAACAAGAAAGCAAAGATAATACTCAAAGATCCGAAAAAGAATCCGATACAGTTAAAGCCGAAGGGCCGATTATCGATGCAGCCGTCAGAGATGATGTCGTCAGTGGACAAGATGATGTCGACGACTTGCTGTCAAGTTTAGGGTTTTAAGGGAGCCACCAAATGTCGTTTGAAGTTGACGAGGACATATTACAAGATTTCTTGGTTGAGGCCGGGGAAATCCTTGAGCTGCTACAAGAACAACTGGTTGATTTAGAAAACAATCCAGACAACGGCGATTTGCTCAACGCTATATTTCGTGGCTACCACACGGTAAAAGGCGGGGCAGGTTTCTTGGCGCTGGGAGAACTAGTCGACATTTGTCATGGTGCCGAAAACGTCTTTGACACGATGCGAAACAGGCAACGTACTTTGACACCAGAGCTGATGGATGTGATTCTACAAGCCACTGATGTTGTGGTTGAGATGTTTGAAAAAGTCAAATTAAGGGAGCCCCTTGAAGCCGCACCCGCAGAGCTTATTGAAATACTGCACAAACTAAGTAAGCCAGAAACGGCAGATGAACAATTGTTTGCTAGCAGTGAACCAGCGACGGGTGATGCGCAAGAAAGTGAAACAGTTGTCGCTGAAGATGAAATGTCAGAGCTTGTCAGCGAAGAGGATATCACCCTTGACGCAGACGAATCCGCAATCGATGAAATTACTGAAGACGAATTCGAGGCACTGCTAGACGAACTTCATGGCAAAGACGGAGCTTCATCAGACACTAAACAACAAGCGGCAAAGCCAGCAGCACCTGCAGCTTCTGCTAGCGTTGATGATGATGATGACAGTATCACCGATGACGAGTTCGAAGCATTACTAGACAATTTGCACGGTCAAGGCAGTTTTTCAACAAAAGATAGTGATGTTTCAACTCCAACACCAGCATCAACACCAACACCAGTATCGTCTGTATCCGATAGCGACGAAATAACTGATGACGAGTTTGAAGCTTTGTTAGATCAACTTCATGGTCAAGGCAAAGCACCAGTGCTGAAAGATAGTGTTGCAGAAAAACCAAAAGCAGATGCAAAAGTAGTTGAAAAACCGACTGACAAGCCGGCGGTTGACAAACCTTCTGCTGCTACCAAATCACCTGATGCGAATGCAAACAAAGAGGTTGCGGCAAAACCTGCCGCTGCCAAGCCAGCGCCCGTGCCAGCAGCAAAACCAGCGCCAGCTAAAAAAGATGAAAAGAAGCAAGCGTCAGCGGCGCCACAAGCAGAAACGACCGTGCGAGTCGACACCAAACGCCTAGATCAAATTATGAACATGGTGGGTGAGTTAGTGCTAGTGCGCAATCGTTTGTTGAGTTTAGGAATTGCTAACGCTGACGAAAGTATGTCAAAAGCGATCGCGAACTTAGATGTCGTTACGGGAGACTTGCAGGGCGCGGTAATGAAAACCCGCATGCAGCCAATCAAAAAAGTATTTGGACGGTTTCCTCGCGTTGTGCGCGATTTGGCACGTACGCTCAAAAAAGAGATTACGCTTGAGCTTGAAGGGGAAGAAACTGACTTAGATAAGAACTTGGTTGAAGCCTTGGCTGATCCATTGGTCCATTTAGTTAGAAACTCGGTTGATCACGGCATAGAGATGCCAGATGAGCGCGAAGCTTCAAACAAACCCAGAATGGGCATTGTAAAGTTGTCGGCATCTCAAGAGGGTGACCACATCCTGCTTACCATCAAAGATGATGGTAAGGGAATGGATCCAGAGAAATTAAAAGAAATTGCGATAAGCCGCGGTGTCTTAGACGCTGACGCAGCCGCTAGAATGTCAGATGTTGAAGCCTTTAATTTGATTTTTGCACCTGGTTTCTCTACCAAGGTTGAGATCAGTGATATTTCTGGTCGTGGTGTCGGAATGGACGTTGTTAAGACCAAGATAAACCAGCTCAATGGCTCTGTTAGTATTGATTCTGAGTTGGGTAAAGGCACTACCCTAGAAATTAAAGTGCCGCTTACCTTGGCAATATTGCCTACTTTGATGATTGTTGTGGGCAAGCAAACGTTCGCGTTGCCACTGGGTTCAGTTAACGAGATTATCAACATGGATATTGGTAAGACCAATACAGTCGATGGTCAACTAACCATGATAGTGCGTTCAAAAGCAATTCCATTGTTCTATTTGGGCCAGTGGCTAAATAATGGTAAGTCGACCTCGGATCGCACCAAAGGCCATGTTGTTGTCGTACAAATTGGTACTCAACAAGTTGGCTTTGTCGTTGACTCTTTGATAGGTCAAGAGGAAGTTGTCATCAAACCATTGGATGCATTGCTGCAAGGCACTGCGGGTATGGCCGGTGCAACCATTACGTCAGACGGTGGGATAGCACTGATACTAGATATTCCTAGCCTGCTTAAGCGGTACGCTTAAGCAAATTCAAACCGAATTAACGTCACTTAGCCGCGAGGATGCCCTAAAGAAATGCCTTATACAGTCGTTGTAGTTGATGATTCAAATTTTTATCGTCGACGTTTGACGTCGCTATTACAAGAAAGTAGCGAATTAGAGGTGGTTGGCCAGGCAAGAGATGGAAAAGAGGCTGTCGAATTGGCCGTTAAACTCAGGCCAGATGTGATGACGATGGACGTTGAAATGCCAAACATGAATGGCGTTGATGCGGTTTCTGAGATTATGCGTGTTTGTCCAACCTCTATTTTGATGATCTCCTCTTTGACGCAAGACGGCGCGCAAGCAACGCTGGCTTCGTTAGAGGCAGGTGCTTTAGATTACATTGCCAAAAATTTTGACGACATATGTGAATCACGTCGAGATGCTATATCCCATATTCAAGAAAAAGTAATTGCGCTTGCGAGGGCAAACAAGCGTTCTTTGGGGCACCAGCAAACTAAACTGCGCCGCGTCGTTGAGCGCGGCACAGCGGCAACGTTGGGTCGTACTGCACCCTTCAAACCAGCAGAATCCAACACCCCAGCGCGGTCATTTGATGGTCGCAAACGTTACAAGCTGTTAACCATTGCCGCAAGTACCGGTGGTCCACAAGCACTACAAGACCTAATTGCTCAACTTCCCCAAGACTTTGATTATCCCATTTTATTGCTCCAGCACATGCCAGGCACGTTTACAGAAGCCTTTGCTAAGCGCTTAGATCAAACCGCCAACGTACGCGTAAAACTTGCGCAGGATGGTGATATACTCTCGCCAGGCGTTGCTTATTTGGCGCCAGGCGGTTTTCAAACGAGAATCAGCGGCCGAGGCCGCTTTGCACGTCTGATTATTGAGCCATCACCAACGCATAAGAAATTAGTGTTTGAGCCAAGTATTGATTATACATTTGAATCAATTGCGAGCAGCTTTGATGGTGACGTGCTTGCCATTATTTTGACTGGAATGGGCAACGATGGCACAGCGGGCGCTGGCGTACTCAAAAAGCAAGGTGCAACTATTTGGACGCAAGATGAGGCGAGTTGCGTTGTGTATGGCATGCCAAAAGCCGTATTATTATCTGGAAACTCGGATAGAGTCATTCAATTGTCAGAGATGGCGCGTGACTTGCTTCTAGAAATGTCTAACTAGCTAGCTATGAAAAACAAGCACAAATAAATGCATATCTGGACAATCGCGAATCAAAAAGGTGGGGTGGGTAAAACAACGACTACCGTCTCATTGGCAGGTGTGCTGGCTAGCATGAATAAAAAAGTATTGGTTGTAGATACTGATCCCCATGCGTCTCTGTCGGCCTACTTTGGCATTGAGTCTGAAAAGCTCGAATGTACAATATATGATGTATTTACAGCGGATACGATTGATACAAATCGGTTTATTAGACAGGCAATACAACCGTCACATGTTGATAATATTAGTATATTGCCAGCTAGTATGGCACTGTCGACGTTGGATCGCGCCATGGGCACGGAAAATGGTAAAGGCCTTATTTTGAAAAAAGGCTTAGCAAGCTTGTCTGATCAATTTGACTATATTGTGATTGATTGTCCTCCGATTTTAGGTATTTTAATGGTTAACGCGTTGGTTGCATGTGAACGTATAATAATTCCAGTGCAAACAGAGTTTTTAGCTTTGAAGGGCTTAGAAAGAATGATGAGAACCGTTCAAATAATGTCAAAAAACCTGCCCAGTACAAGCATGTTCTGCATTGTTCCAACAATGTTTGACCGGCGAGTAAATGCCTGTATCAAAATGTACAAAACGCTGTGCGAAGATTACAAAGGTTTGGTATGGCGTGGCTTTGTTCCAGTAGATACCAAGTTTAGAGATGCAAGTTATGCACAATTGCCGATCAGCCATTTTAGCCCAAAAGCAAGAGGTGCGTTTGCTTACGAGAAACTTTGTAAGGATTTGATCAATGACTCGGCATGATCCTTTTTTCAAAGAAAAGGTTGTTGAGGACTATTTATCCAGTTTGTTGACTGAGCCAAAACTGCCAGACACAGATATTAGGCAGAACACGGACGCAACGCCTAACGAAGTGATGGATAAGCAAGCTGATAATGCCAAAGAAAAAAAGGGGATACGTGCTAAATTTCTGTCTGAACAAGACATAAAATTAGCGGCAGCGTCAGAATTGCTGCGCAAAGCAAATTTAGTACAACTTTCTGATCCCATAAATGCTGATAATTCACTAAAAACTGAACTTCATCATAAAGAAATTCATGTTGAGGTCGAAAACAATAAAGAAGCAATGGTTAGAAAACCTGAGCTATCAAAACTACAAGATAGACTTGACAAAAATTTTCAGGCTTTGTTTTTTGATGTGGCGGGAATGACGCTTGCGGTACCATTAGTAGAATTGGGTGGTATTCACCAAATTACGAATATCAGCCATATCATCGGCAAGCCTGCTTGGTTTAAAGGCGTGATGATAAAAGGCGCTGAAACCTTTAGTTGTGTTGATTCTGCGCAGTGGATAATGCCTAAACCAATTGATATTGACTATAATTATTTGGTTATGTTAGGCAAAACCCCATGGGGATTAATGTGTGAAGCGCTTATTAACACGCAAGAGCTAAGCCAAGATGAGGTAAAGTGGCGAACGGATACCACAAAAAGGCCATGGTTAGCGGGAATGGTCAAAGAAAAGATGTGTGCGTTAATTGACGTTGCTAACTTTGTACAAATGTTAGAATCGGGAATGCCGCGCAAATAGTTTAATTAGTAATGCCCAATTACGGGTGTATCGGAGTATTTTACATGAGCGATGATAGAGCAAAGACAACTGCGGGTGACTCTAGCGATGAAGTCTTGCAGTGGGTAACCTATCGACTTGACGAAGAAACGTATGGTATCAACGTAATGCAAGTTCAAGAAGTGCTGCGTTATACCGAAATAGCTCCGGTACCAGGTGCCCCTGATTATGTGTTGGGGATCATTAATCTTCGCGGTAACGTAGTCACGGTCATTGATACTCGCGCCAGATTTGGTTTGCCGCCGACTGAAACTAGTGACAATACGCGCATTGTGATTATTGAATCGGATGAGCAAGTTGTGGGCATTCTCGTCGATAGTGTGGCTGAAGTGGTGTACTTGCGCTCTTCTGAAATTGACAGTGCTCCTAACGTTGGCACCGAAGAAAGTGCTAAGTTCATTCAAGGTGTGAGTAATCGTGGTGACCAATTACTGATCTTGGTTGATTTAAATAAGCTTCTCAGTGATGACGAGTGGGATGATGTCGGCATGATGTAATGCCCAATAGTCTCTTCTCTTTTGCATTGCAGCTATAGTTTTATATGCAACAGGCAGCGTCTTTAACATAAAGCCTTGACAGGAAATTATGTTAAAGACGCTGCCTGTTGCATCATGCTATTCGACGTTCGAAAAATCCGACACAAAATTTACAGATTTGGTTTATCGACGTTTTACGAATATACTCGGAATAAGTGTCGCACTATAAAAATAATAAAAGCACCTTATGGATCCTTTAAGTCTTACCACCGTTTTAATGCTCGCCCTAAGTTGCACCGCCATAGGCCTTGCTGTCATTGCCATGATGGCTGCCAGAACACTGAACAAAAAATTTCAGCAATCTTTAGAGTTGATTAAAGGTTTGCACAAGCACGTGCAACAAAAGGACGAGCGTCTGACAACGCTCGAAGCACAAGTCAAAGAATATCACCAGGCTGCCCTGCATCTTGCGAGTGAGCAAACAACTCAAGGTACAAAGTTGGATGACTTGGATCGCACCGTTAGCATAGAATTCGATAAACTTGAGCAGCAAATTCAAGATAGCATGTTGCAAGACCCTATAACCAAACAATACCAGCGCGCTAATCAACTATTACTCGACGGAAATTCTATTCAGGAAGTTATGGAAGTGTGTGAACTACCAAGGGCTGAGGTTGATATTTTGGTTGGGCTTTTGAGAAAGTAAACAAAAAACAGGCAAAATCATTTGGACGTCTAGACGTAAAGATGTTGACTTTTTACTAAGATTAATCAAAATAACCTCAAGACCAATCATGAGGTGCCATAATGCCGATAAAAATTCCTGCAGATCTACCTGCTCTAGATGTATTGGAGTCGGAAAATATCTTTGCCATGGACAGCACGCGTGCAGATAGTCAAAATATTCGACCTCTCGAGGTAGGGATATTGAATCTCATGCCAAATAAAATAGAAACCGAAGTACAAATACTGCGGCAACTATCGAATACCCCGATTCAGATAAATGTTGATCTTATACGTATTGACGAAACTGCGCCTAAAAATACGCCAAAATCCCATATGGATGCGTTTTATCACGACTTTAGTGATATTCAAGATAAAAACTACGATGGTTTGATCGTGACCGGGGCGCCGCTGGGAATGATGGATTACGAAGACGTAAAGTACTGGTCTAACATGACGCATATTTTGGATTGGGCCAAAGATAATGTGCAATCTACGATGTTTTTGTGTTGGGCAGCGCACGCTGCTCTTTACCACTATTATGGTTTGCAACGTGTGTTGCGTGCAGAGAAGTTGTCAGGTGTCTTCGAACATACGGTTGACGCGCCACAAGATGAACTGTTGCGAGGGTTTGATCCGATTTTTTGGGCGCCTCACTCCAGAGTAGGTGAGGTGAGTCTAGGGGATTATGAAAGTGTGCCGCAGTTGCAATTACTTGCCAGTTCTGCTGACGCTGGTGCTTATATAAGCGCAACGCACGACAAACGTCTCGTGTTTGTTACGGGACATCCCGAATATGATCCCTTGACCCTAGATCAAGAATATAAAAGAGACGTCGAGTCAGGATTAAACCCAACGGTCCCTGAACATTATTATCCAAATGATGATGTAAACAGCACGCCGATGGTACGTTGGAAGTCGCACGGTAGTTTATTATTGACCAACTGGCTAAACTACTATGTATATCAAACTACGCCTTATGACTTAAGTACTCTAGGCTAATGGGCAAACGAATTAACGTTCACATTTATACTTATATGAGTTGAAATAACATTGCAAACTAAACAAACAGACGCCTTAAAAGCATCGATAAAAGCCCTGCAGTCCGCGCTTAAAAAGCGCATTCTTATTTTGGACGGTGCGATGGGTACGATGATTCAAGAATACAAATTAAATGAAGCTGACTATCGCGGCAGTCAATTTAGTGATTGGCATTGTGATGTAAAAGGGAATAACGATCTGTTGGCAATTACTCAGCCACAGATCATCAAAGATATCCATATAGCCTATTTAGAGGCGGGTGCAGATATCATTGAAACCAATACGTTTAACGCGACCAGTATATCTATGTCTGACTATGACATGCAGGATATATCTAAAGATATAAACACGGCGGCGGCAATGCTAGCACGCCAAGCTGCGGACGAATTAACGGCGCTAACGCCTGACAAACCTCGGTTTGTTGCAGGCGTCCTAGGACCTACATCTCGTACTGCTTCTATTTCTCCAGATGTTAATGATCCGGGCAAGCGCAACGTGCAGTTTGATCAGCTAGTCAAGGCATACACCGAGTCAACGTTGGCGCTTGTAGAGGGCGGTGTTGATATTATAATGGTTGAAACCATTTTCGATACCCTAAACGCCAAGGCTGCATTATTTGCGGTAGATGAAGTATTTGAAAGCATTGGGTTTAGCCTGCCAGTCATGATTTCAGGGACTATTACGGATGCGTCTGGACGCACGTTGTCAGGTCAAACGACAGAGGCATTTTATTATTCGATGCGCCATCTCAAACCATTTTCTATCGGCTTAAACTGCGCTTTGGGTCCTGATTTGTTGCGTCAGTATGTCGCTGAATTGTCACGAATTGCTGAGTGTGCCGTGTCTGCTCATCCTAACGCTGGGTTGCCGAACGAATTTGGTGAATACGACATGCAGGCTGATGAAATGGCAGAGCATATCGAAGAATGGGCAACCTCTGGCTTGTTAAATATTGTGGGTGGCTGTTGTGGCAGCACGCCGGCCCATATAAAAGCCCTGGCTGATGTAACTCGCCAATCAAGCCCCCGTCAATTACCTGATATAGCGACTAAAATGCGTCTATCAGGTTTAGAACCATTTGTGCATTAAGGAATCATTTTGAGCGCTGAATTTTCAAGTTTTATAAACGTAGGTGAACGCACCAATGTGACCGGTTCTGCAATGTTCAAACGTCTCATATTAGGTGAAGACTACGAAGCTGCATTAGATGTTGCTCGGCAACAGGTCGAGAATGGCGCGCAGATAATCGATATCAACATGGACGAAGCTATGTTGGATTCCGAAGCGGCGATGGTGCGTTTCTTAAATCTAATTGCATCTGAACCTGATATTTCGCGGGTTCCTATTATGATCGATTCATCCAAGTGGTCGGTCATCGAGGCTGGGCTAAAGTGCGTACAGGGTAAATCGATTGTCAACTCAATTAGTCTAAAAGAGGGGGAAGCTCCTTTTATTGAACAAGCGACTAAGATCAAACGCTATGGCGCGGCAACCGTAGTGATGGCATTTGATGAAACGGGGCAGGCTGACACCCAAGCGCGCAAATTTGAAATATGCAAGCGCAGTTACGACATATTGGTAAATAAGGTCGGTTTTCCACCCGAGGACATTGTTTTTGATCCCAATATATTTGCGGTGGCGACCGGCATCGAGCAGCACAATAATTATGCCGTGGACTTTATCGAAGCTACACGGCAAATAAGACAAGAGTTGCCGCATTGCCACGTGTCAGGGGGCTTATCTAATATCTCATTTTCTTTTCGTGGCAACAATCCAGTACGTGAGGCCATGCACTCAGTGTTTTTGTATTATGCGATAAGAGCGGGCATGGACATGGGTATTGTCAATGCAGGGCAGTTGGAGGTTTATGATCAAATTCCGACTGAACTTAGAGATGCGGTCGAAGATGTGATATTGAACAAACATCCCGGCGCAACGGACCGCTTATTGGAGCTAGCGCCAAAATACCAAGGCGATGGCAAAGCGGCTGCGGTCGAAGATTTAAAATGGCGCGAACAAGATGTAAATAAGCGCCTAGAACACGCCCTCGTTAAAGGCATTACTGACTATATTATTGACGACACCGAAGAGGCTAGACTTTCTGCCGTAAGACCTCTTCATGTCATTGAAGGTCCTTTAATGGATGGCATGAATGTGGTAGGTGACTTGTTTGGTGAAGGTAAAATGTTTTTACCTCAGGTTGTAAAGTCTGCTCGGGTAATGAAAAAAGCAGTGGCACACTTACAACCATATATCGAAGCTGAAAAGGACGGTGTGAGACAGTCCAATGGTAAAATTATCATGGCGACTGTCAAAGGTGATGTGCATGATATTGGCAAAAATATCGTCGGTGTTGTATTACAATGTAATAATTTTGAAGTGATTGATTTGGGCGTTATGGTGCCTGCTGCCAAGATTATACAAACTGCGATCGATGAAAAAGCCGACATGATCGGTTTATCTGGATTAATCACACCCTCACTAGATGAAATGGTCCAAGTGGCTAAAGAAATGCAGCGCTTAAAACTAGATCTACCCTTATTAATTGGCGGGGCCACCACCTCTAAAGCACATACTGCGGTTAAAATAGAACAAAATTATGAGCATCCCGTGGTCTATGTGCCTAACGCAAGTCGTGCCGTAGGTGTGTGTCAAAAACTAATAAGCCAAGAGCACAAAGAGCAATACGCAAAAACTATCTCTGCTGAATACGAGAAAGTGCGCGAGCAACACGCCCGTAAAACGCCTCGCACCAAATCAATTGACTTTCAAGATGCGAAGACCAATAAGTTTAGTGATGATTGGGATAACTTCGAACCCGTCAAACCTAATTTTTTAGGTACAAAAACAATCGAAGTTGAGCTACATGAGTTGCGAGATTATATTGACTGGACTCCGTTTTTCTTGACGTGGTCATTGGCCGGTAAATATCCGCGCATCCTAAACGATGAAGTCGTCGGTGAGGAAGCCAAGTCTTTATTCGCAGATGCTAATCAAATGATTGATGACTTATGCAAAAGTAAAAAACTAAAAGCCAAGGGTCGGGTCGGTATTTTCCCGGCTAACAGTCGAGGCGAGGATGTGTTGGTATTTGATCCAACCGATCCTAATATCTTGATTGGTACCGCCCATCATTTGCGTCAACAAACTCATAAACCCAAAGGCCCAAATTATTGTTTAAGTGACTTTATCATGCCTGCCACACAAAACCGTTTTGATTACATGGGCGCGTTTGCAGTCACGGCTGGTATTGGCGAGGATGACATTGCGCGAGAGTACGAAGCGGATGGAGACGATTACAATTCAATTATGAGCAAAGCCATTGCGGATCGATTCGCGGAAGCGTTTGCTGAGTATTTGCATCAACAAGTTCGTAAAGATCTATGGGGATACGCGGCTGATGAAACATTGGACAATGAGCAACTAATTGCTGAAAAATATCAAGGTATCAGACCGGCACCTGGCTATGCGGCTTGTCCTGAGCACACAGAAAAACAGCTTATCTGGGACCTCTTAGACGTCGAGCAGAGTATTGGTATGAAGTTAACGTCTAGCTATGCGATGTGGCCAGGCGCGGCGGTGTCAGGATGGTATTTTGCGCATCCGAGTACGCGTTATTTTGCAGTGGCTAAAATACAGCAGGATCAGCTTAAAAATTATGCGCAGCGCAAACAATGGACACTAGAGACTGCAGAAAAATGGCTTATGCCCAATTTACAGGATTAAATGATAGAGATGTCCGAATTATTGCCGTTCGAAAAGCCATTTAGCCAAGCGTGTGAGAATAATAAACAGGCCATTGCGACGTTACTTAAAAAGGCATTAGTTGACACCCGACATGTGTTAGAAGTAGGTTCTGGTACTGGCCAACATGCTGTATATTTTGCGCGGCAACTACCTCACTTGATGTGGCACTGCTCAGATGTTGAAGATTATCATCAAGGTATCAACCAATGGATAGATGAATATCCGAGTGAAAACTTGATGAGACCGCAAACCCTCAAACTGTCCAGAGATGAATGGTTGCAACAAACACCGACGGGCCAGCCTTTTGATGGCGTTTTTACCGCCAACACTGCGCACATTATGCTCAAACATGAGATAAAGTTACTCATGCAGTCGATTAATAGTCATTTGCCGAACCAAGGTGTGTTTTGCCAATACGGTCCGTTTAAAGTAGACGGTAAATTTACCAGTCAGAGTAATGCCGAGTTTCATAATAAGCTGATAGACAGCGGCCGTGGAGGTTATCGCGACTTGGACGAGTTGCGTTTTTGGGCGCCAGATCTAGCGCTGGTCAGTATCACAAATATGCCTGCGCATAATCTAATGTTAACTTGGCGCAAAAAATGCTTATAAAACAAACAGCATCGTAGAGAAAGCAGTCACGCAAGTGACTGCAGTATTCATAAGGACTGTAGCATTTGTATAGTAAAGCAACCGTATTAATTGTCGAAGATGATATTACTAGTGCTGCGTTCATTTCTGAGTCACTTGCAGATAAATATCTAACGCATATTGTAAATTCAGGCGAAGATGCCCTAGCGTTTTGCAGCTCTACCCCTCCTGATCTAATTTTAATGGATATCAATATGCCGTCAATGGACGGCGTTGCCGCTTGCAGACATCTCAAAGACAGTTTCGAGACAGAGCACATACCGGTTGTTTTTTTAACTGCCTGCACCGAATTAGAATACGAAGATTTAGCATGGGAAGCAGGGTGTGCAGACTTTGTGACAAAACCTTTCTCTCCTTCAGCTTTAATGCGTCGCATCAATCACCACTTAGAGGTAAAACTCTTAACAGACAAACTTAAAAGACAAGCAAATATTGACGGTTTGACTGGCGTCAAAAACAGGAGAGCGTTTGATCTAGCAATACAGGAGCAAGTGAAGCTAGGTCAACGTATTGGGTGGTCAATTGGCTTATTAATGATTGATATCGATTATTTTAAACAATACAACGATACCTATGGTCACCTCAAAGGGGATGATTGCTTGGTCACTATAGCCACAATATTAACGTCTGTCGTGGTGCGTCCTACCGACCATGTGGCGCGCTATGGTGGCGAAGAGTTTGTGGTATTGCTGCCAGATACTGACAAACATGGGATGAAACACGTAGCCGAAAACATAATGTCAGCAATTCGTGCTCGTAAAATCGAACACAAAACATCCCCGTTACATATTCTTACGGTGAGTATTGGTGGAATATCTGAACTGGCTAAGAATACAGATGAAAAAGTAGTGGTAAAACAGGCTGATAAGCTGCTTTATAAGGCAAAAGAAAGCGGCCGAAACTGCATAAAAACAGCCAACGGCTAGGTCGGCTGTTAATCGAAGTCATACAACAACGCCACGCTCACGGCTTGATGCTTGAGATTTTCGTGAGGTGCCAAGTCTGTCCTTGGCTGGCGTCTCAATTAGCTTACGTTTGATATTTTACTACCAAATTCTAACACGGTCCTCTGGCGCTAAATACAAGGCATCGCCCGGTTGAACGTCAAATGCTTTGTACCAAGCATCGTGATTACGCGGGGCTTGCGCACGATATCTGCCAGGTGCATGCGTTCCCGCGCGCAATTGATTGAGCATGCTCTCTTCTGTTCGCTTTTCGCGCCACACTTGTGCCCATGCCAAGAAAAAACACTGGTCGCCTGTTAAGCCATCGATTATAGGGGCTTCCTTACCATTTAAGCTAAGCTGATAAGCGTGATAAGCCATCGCTAGTCCACCCACATCACCAATGTTTTCGCCCAGACTATTACGGCCATTCACAAAGTTGCCCTCGATCGGTTCGTACTGGTCGTATTGCGCCGCGAGCGCATCTGCTTTTAATTCAAATGCTGCGCGATCAGCATCAGTCCACCAGTTGCGTTGCACACCCATTGCATCAGACTTGGACCCTTGGTCATCAAATCCATGGCCCATTTCGTGACCAATTACTGCGCCAATCGCACCATAGTTGACCGCGTCATCGGCATTTGGATCAAAAAATGGCGGTTGTAATATAGCCGCAGGAAACACAATCTCATTGAACGAGCTATTGTAATAAGCATTGACGCGTTGAGGCGTCATTCCCCAGCGTTCCCTGTCGGTTTTTTTCAACTCACGATCGACGCTTTGCGCTTGGAAAAAACGACGTAGGTTATGAATATTACCCACTAAGTCAGTCGATGATATTTCAAGTCCTGAAAAATCCTGCCACTCATCTGGATAGCCAATTTTAGGCCTAAACGCCATCAGTTTTTCTTTTGCATTGACTTTAGTTTCTGCGCTCATCCAATCTAAATTGTCGATACGCTGGTCTAACGCGGCTCTTAAGTTTTCGACGAGTTCAGCCATTTGCGCTTTTGAGCTTTCAGGAAAATATTTGTCCACGTAAACCTGCCCAATTGCAAATCCAAGTGAATCTGTTCCGGCCATTTCGGCGACAGCGCGCTTCCAACGCACTTCTGGCTCTTGCTGACCGTTTAATACGGTACCGAAGAATTCAAAGTTGGCGTTGTAAATATCTTCAGCTAACAAGTCAGCATTATTACGAATCGTATGGTATATCAGATAGTCCTTCCATACGCTTAGTGGTTCAGCATTTATGAGCGCAATTGCATCTTTGACTGGTCCAGGTTGCGTGATATTTATCTCAGGCAGCGAATACCCAGTTGATTCAAAGAATGTATCCCAATCAAAGTTTGCATATTCTTTACTCAGGTTTTCCCTTGATATTTGATTCAGGCTGAGATCTCGATTTCGGCGTTTTTCTCGCGGCCATTGCAGCTCAGCAATCTTTGTTTCTAATGCAATAATGGCATCTGCTTTGTCCTCAGCGATAGCTGCAAAGCCAAGCATGGTAATTATCGACTTTCGATACTCTGCCAAAATATTTTGAAAGCGTTCTGAATCGGTCAGATAGTAAGACCGGTCGGGCAAGCCCAAACCGCCTACGCCTAACGATAGCTGATATTCGTTAGGATCCAAGCGATTGAATCACATTCCACCGCCAATAAGACTTTCAGTATCGGTTAGCCAAGCCTTTCCAAACGTCGCGGTTAGATCGGTGACATTTGAAATTTGATTAATGTCATCAAGTATTGGCTGAATTGGCGTTAAGCCAAGCTGATTAATGCGTTCGACATTCATATAAGCATTATAAAAATCGGCGATCAGATTTTCTTCTGCGCTCAGTTCGGTCGCCGAGCTGATATTCTCGATTATTTCTTTCACGCGCTCTTCGCTGCGTTCTGCCAGCGCTGTGAATGCACCGAAACGGGTCTTGTCGGCAGGCATTTTAAAATTGTCATACCAAGTGCCACTAGCGTACATAAAAAAGTCATCGCCAGGTTTGACGGCTAAATTTCTAGCATCTAATTCGACGCCAAAAGAACCTAATTCGGCTTTGCCCGATTGCGCGTCTACCTTAGCAGCAACCGATGCTTGTGGTTCAGGCTCAGTCACTTGTTTTGAACATGCTGAAAGCGCGAACACGCTAGCAATTGATATTGCGATTAAAGATCGTTTCATTTTTTCCTCTGTCGTTATTTTTATGGTTTTTTTTGTCTAATGTTAATCGTGATTCTTGCGCAGGTACCATGCTGATTGTCATAGAAATGACTGCTGACCTAAGACACTAGGGTTAAAATGACGAGGCCTTAAAGCATCAGTAATAATTAACCGCCAGCCCCCATTTATACGCATTAAAGCTGAAGCTCTTTATTAATACTAAAGCTGAAGCTCTTTATATGGCAACACGCTCGACGCTCTATTTTTATAGTCCATCATGGCTAGCGATTCGTGTTTTAAAAAGTCTTCGATTGCGCGCCTAAACTCGATATTCACCATGTAATGCACAGAATAGCAAAGTGTTGGCGAAAAGCCGCGCAAAATTTTGTGCTCGCCTTGGGTGCCTGGATTAAATTGTTGAATGGACTTTTCTATTGCGAATTCGATGCCTTGATAGTAGCAACACTCAAAATGGAGTCCCGGAATATCACGAAGTCCACCCCAGTATCGTCCAAACAATTGAGTTTTATTATAAAAGAACAGCGCGGAGGCGGCTATCTCCCCGTTATGGGTTGCCGTGACCACCATAATATTGTCACGCATCACTGTAAAAAGGTGTTCAAAAAAAGCTTGATTTAGATAGCCTTCGTGGCCACTTCGTTTCATATATGTTTGTCGATAGCAAAGGTAAAAAGCGGTCTTTACATCGTCTGTAAGTGCTTCTCCAGTGCAGCGTTTGATGCTTACATGTTGATTGGTAACAGCCTGACGTTCTTTTCTTATTGAGCGGCGACGTCTAGAGGTAAGCGTCGCCGTAAAATCTTCGTAACATGAGTAGTCATTATTTTGCCACACAAATTGCACACTCAATCGTTGCAGCCATAATGCTTTTTTATCGTCAGCATCTGATGAGTGAACGCTTGACTGGATTAGCGCTTGTGCATCACTTTGTGGTAAAAACAAAGCATGGCACGATGATGCCTTTAAGTGCGAGCATATATCGTTAATAGAAGCGCTTAAAAAATTTAAAGCTTGTGATGAAGTAATGTTAGGGTGAATCAAAAAACGATTGCCGGTAACAGGGGTAAAGGGAATGCCAATCACCAGCTTGGGGTAGTACTCGAGCCCGTGATGATGGTAGGCATTAGCCCAGCTGTGATCAAATATGTATTCGCCATACGAATCGGTTTTGAGGTAGCAAGGAAAAAACGCGACTAGCTGATGTTGCCGATAAAAGAGAATGTGGTTTTGTTGCCAGCCGGTTTGAACGGGACCAACGCAGTTCGAGCTTTCGAGTAGCGCCAAAAATTTATGGCTCAAAAAAGGACTTGAATGTGTGGTATCAGGGTCGATTAACTGTGATAAAGCTTTGGTGTCAAGTTCTTCTATATCTTTACACAGTTGCCAAGTAAAATTTGTCATGAATACAATCGTTGTTTTAATTTAACCATTAAGTAAATAATCGCCTTTATGCAACTAGATAACACTTGCCCTGATAAAACGCCAGAAGAGACCACAAAGATCATAAAGCACGCTATTATGCGATTGCTGGCACGTCGAGACTACAGCGTTTGTGAAATTCTCGCAAAGCTAAAACAGAAAGACCTACCAATCGAACTTACGCTACCTGTGATAAAAGAATTCCAAGAAGCTAACTTGCAATCTGATGAACGCTATTCTCAAGCCTTGGTTCGTGGGGCATATAACAAAGGCAAAGGGCCGGCGTTTATTCGACGGACTCTGCAGCAAAACAATGTAGAACCAGTTAGTGTTGATGCATATATGCTGGAGGAGCGATTCGATTGGTATGAATTAGCCAAACAAGTTCGTCAAAAAAAGTTTGGTGAAACACAATCCACAGACTTTAACGAACAGCAAAAACAAAAGCGCTTTTTGTATTACAGAGGTTTCGACGACGAACAGATTCGATACGCGGTTTATCAGCAATAATTATTTCGGTAAAAGCCTGCTAAAATAGCAGCGATAGGCTTAACATTGCGGCCCTTTACATGCTATCTTTCCGCTTACTAAACTATCGTAATCGATTGAATAATAAATCCAAATTGATGCTAAGGCGATGACTTCTTACGCAGTCATACCATCAGTATTGCATCACAACATATTAGGACAACACATGACCCGCTCAACTGCTGATATTCGCCGTGCTTTTTTAGACTTCTTTGGCAAGCAACAGCACCAAGAAGTTTCTAGCTGTTCCCTTGTTCCGCACGATGATCCTACTTTGCTATTCATAAATGCGGGTATGAATCAGTTTAAGGATATTTTTTTGGGATCGGAAAAACGTGATTACACCAGAGCAACAAGTGCTCAGCGATGCGTGCGCGCCGGCGGCAAACACAATGACTTAGAAAATGTCGGCTATACCGCTCGTCATCATACTTTTTTTGAAATGCTAGGTAATTTTAGCTTTGGCGATTACTTCAAAGAACAAGCGATAAAGTATGCGTGGCAATTTTTAACGGTAGAATTGGGGCTGTCAAAAGATAAGCTGCTAGTGACGGTTTACCATGAAGATGATGAAGCGTTTGAGATTTGGGAAAAGCAAATTGGTATTCCCAAAGAAAAAATAATTCGTATATCAACCTCTGATAATTTTTGGTCAATGGGTGACACAGGGCCTTGCGGTCCTTGTTCAGAAATATTTTATGACCATGGCGAACACATTTGGGGAGGTCCTCCCGGCAGCCCAGATGAAGACGGCGACCGTTTTATAGAAATATGGAATTTGGTATTTATGCAGTTCAATCGTCAAAAAGACGGCGAAATGCTGGCATTACCAAAGCCATCTATCGATACAGGCATGGGCTTAGAACGCATATCCGCCATCCTACAAAACGTGCATAGCAACTATGAGATTGATCTCTTTCAACGTCTGATCGCGTCGGCTGCCAAAATTGTGGGGACACAGGATTTGTCTAACAAATCCTTGAGGGTCATAGCCGACCACATACGGTCATGTGGGTTTTTGGTATGTGATGGCATTATTCCATCTAACGAAGGTCGTGGCTATGTGCTGCGTCGTATTATTCGCCGAGCCGTAAGACATGGTTACAAGCTGGGCGCGAGCGACATTTTCTTTTATCGTTTAGTCAGCCAACTTGTGGCGGAAATGGGCGATGCATATCCTGAACTAAAGCAAAACCAAGCAATGATAGAAAAAGTACTACGAGCAGAAGAAGAGCAATTTTCAAGCACCTTAGCGCGCGGTATGAATATCCTAAACGATGCTCTACAAGATATAGAGGGAAAGGTGGTGCCCGGTGACGTGGTTTTTAAACTGTATGATACCTATGGTTTCCCTGCAGATTTAACCGCAGATGTGGCGCGCGAACAGGGTTTTAGTATCGACGAAGCGGGATTTGACGAAGCCATGCAAGCGCAAAAAACACGTGCCCAATCGGCAAGCAAATTTGGCGCAGACTATGCCAATGTTGTCAAAATAGACCATCAGACCGAGTTTACAGGTTACTCAGAGGTCGTTGGCACTAGCACGGTGTTAGAAATTATCGTTGACAGCAAGAGTGTTGATTCAGTGGCTGATGCCAAAGCAACTATCGTGCTTCAGCAAACGCCTTTTTATGCAGAGTCGGGTGGGCAGGCTGGTGATACAGGCACTATGGTAACGCAACATGCGACTATTACGGTTGTCGATACGGTCAAAATTAGCAAAGCATTTGCGCACCAATCATCCGTATCTGGCAAGCTTAACGTGGGTGACACCGTCGAGTTGACAGTTAATCGCGGGCGTCGAGATGCTATTCGTAACAACCATAGTGCGACGCATTTATTGCACGCTGCGCTGCGCGAATATTTGGGCGAACATGTTACCCAAAAAGGCTCGTTGGTTGAGGCTGACAAATTTAGGTTCGACTTTTCACATTTTGAATCAATTGATCAACAGCAAATAATAGACATTGAGAATATTGTCAACGCTCAGGTTAGGCAAAATCATCTGCTTACCACCAATCTAATGAATTTGGAGCAAGCCAAAGCATCTGGTGCGATGGCGCTTTTTGGTGAAAAATACGACGAAAAAGTACGTGTTGTGCAAATGGGTGAGTTTTCGACCGAACTATGTGGCGGCACGCATGTCAAACGAACAGGGGATATAGGTTTGTTTAAAATCTTGTCAGAAGGCGGCATTGCCTCTGGCGTTAGGCGTATCGAAGCAACGACGGGTGAGCACGCGCTGCAGTTTGTAACGCAAGACTCAAATACCTTGTTTGCAGTGGCCAATGCCCTCAAATCTGATAAAAGCAACGTGCTAGAAAAACTCAATCAAACGCTAACGCAACTTAAAGCAACAGAAAAAGAATTGACCCAGATAAAGCAATCGATGGCGGGTGCAAAAAGCAAAGATATAATCAGCACTGCTATCGATGTCAAAGGCATCAAAGTGTTAGTGGCAGCATTAGACGGTATCGACGCAAAAGAACTACGCGGCATGATGGATAATTTAAAAAATCAACTCGGTAGCGGAGTGGTTGCGCTAGGACTTGCAGGTGACGGCAAAGTAAACCTAATTACCGGTGTGACTAAGGATTTAGTAGCGAGCATAAAAGCAGGCGAATTAGTAAATCATCTAGCGTCGCAAGTCGGTGGCAAGGGCGGAGGTCGTCCAGATATGGCTCAAGCAGGTGGCAGTCAGCCAGAGAATTTGCCCGCCGCTTTAGCGTCAGTGGAAGCTTGGGTAAACAGCAAACTATCGTAAAAATAAGAGACTTTAGTCTCGTAGCTATTTACAATTTTATATATTGATACTAAGGTCTAGTAAATATCGGTGTTTTAGACATGTACTATGCTTTTCCCTCGGTAAGCATTCGATTAATGCGAAGTATCTTAGTTTTGTTGCTATTTACAGAGACTTTAACTATATCTCTACATGAATTATTGATAATCTTCGGCTCGTAGCTCAAGAGTTGAGACAAACATAAAGGTTTAAGGAGAATCCAGTGTTAATATTAACCAGACGCGTAGGTGAAACATTGATGGTTGGTGACAATGTGACGGTCACCGTACTAGGTGTTAAAGGCAATCAAGTAAGAATTGGCGTTAATGCACCAAAGGAAGTATCTGTTCACCGTGAAGAAATATATATGCGTATTCAAGCTGAAAAGGGCCAAGGTGCGTCCACCGACGAATAGGTGTCAGCTTGAGATTAGGTGACGTCAACTGTTACATTTCAAAAAAAACTCAACTATCAGTTGAGTTTTTTCGTTTCAAAGCTTAATAATATCTATGTTGATAACTCAAATTTTGAACGTGTTTTTCATTTGGTTTTGGGTGTTTAAGCGTAACGATGAAGCGATTGTTCAAAAAACTATCGCTTAGTCAAAGATTACTAAAAAACCATTGACTTATAATATCGATTCAGTAAACTTCGCTCCCACATTTGAAGAGGTCTATAGGCTATTTCGATTGCTTGTAGTTTGTTCAATGTAGACAGATATTTGATGTTCCGGAGAGGTGGGTGAGTGGCTGAAACCAGTTCCCTGCTAAGGAACCGTACGTTAACTCGTACCGAGGGTTCGAATCCCTCCCTCTCCGCCATTCAGTATCTTGTTTTGAAAGCGTCTTTTTGTAAGACACAGTGCGCATGTAGCTCAGCTGGATAGAGTACCTGGCTACGAACCAGGCGGTCGGAGGTTCGAATCCTTCCATGCGCGCCATATCGATAAAAGCCCGAACATGCATGTTCGGGCTTTTTTATGCCTGCCGCGCCCACTTTCATAAATATCTAAAAAATAACGTAATAGTGAATAAAAATCGGTTTTTTGCAAAAATAAATGAATATTTATTGGTTTTATTGTTGCCGCACTGTGTTTTTTCATTGTTTTTTATCTGTCTTCGTGCAATTATCACTGCCATTAATTTGACACTAGTGTGTCGTGCTGTTTACAGCCTTGGCTAAAAAAGTAAAAAGGAATCTTAGATGGCAGATCAATTATCCGAAGCCGGTATCTTGTTAGCGGTGGGCATGACGGTTGTTTTTGCGTTTTTGAGTCTTCTTATCGGTGGTATCCATTCAATTGCCTGGTTTTGCAGAGCGTTTCCATCTGCTGAAGTCGCACAGTCTGGTCCACCGCGCTTGCCCAATAATAACAGTAAAATCTCACCTACGACGACAGTAAGCCCACAAATCAAAGCTGCTATTCAAACAGCGGTGAATTTACACAGACACAATAAAAAGTAGGGAATACACATGTCAAACCCATTAAAAATTACGGAGCTTGTGCTGCGTGATGCGCATCAATCATTGCTTGCCACTCGTATGCGTTTGGACGATATGCTGCCAATTGCTGAGCAACTCGATAGCGTTGGCTATTGGTCGGTAGAATCATGGGGAGGAGCAACTTTTGACGCCTGCATTCGATATTTAGGTGAGGACCCTTGGGAGCGTATCAGAGCACTCAAAAAAGCGATGCCCAAGACTAAGCAACAAATGCTGTTACGCGGTCAGAACTTGCTTGGATATCGTCACTATGCGGATGATGTGGTCGAAAAATTTGTCGAAAGAGCGCATGCCAATGGCGTTGATGTGTTTCGTATTTTTGACGCCATGAATGACGTTAGGAACTTACAAACAGCCGTCAAGTCTGCCATTGCGGTAGGCGCACATGCACAAGGCACTATTTCATATACCGTTTCGCCAGTCCATTCATTGTCACTGTGGTTAGATATGGCAAAACAAATCGAAGATATGGGTGTACATTCCATCTGTATCAAAGACATGGCGGGTCTGTTAAAGCCCTATGATTGCGAAGAACTCATTACCGAACTTAAGCGCACAGTCAAAGTTCCGATTGCTATGCAGTGTCATGCCACAACGGGACTCAGTACCGCGACCTATCAAAAAGCGGTCGATGCAGGCATCGATATGTTGGATACAGCCGTTTCGTCGATGAGCATGACATATGGACATACCGCGACCGAAACGATGGTCGCAATCGTTGAATGCACCCAACGTGATACTGGACTAGACATTGAAAAACTAGCAGACATTTCGGCCTACTTTAGAGAGATACGCAAAAAGTACGCGGCGTTTGAAGGCAGCCTCAAAGGCGTTGACCCTCGTATATTAATTGCACAAGTGCCAGGCGGTATGCTGACCAATATGGAAAGCCAGTTAAAAGAGCAAAACGCTGAAGACAAATTCGACGAAGTACTAAAAGAAATTCCGCGTGTCAGAGAAGATTTGGGCTTTATTCCCCTGGTCACGCCAACTTCTCAAATTGTAGGCTCTCAGTCAGTGCTTAATGTATTAACTGGCGAGCGCTACAAAAGTATTACCAAAGAGACAGCCGGTGTGCTCAAAGGTGAATATGGCGCCACAGCCGCGCCAGTGAACAAACAACTGCAAGCGCGTGTGTTGGATGGCGCAGCACCCATAACGTGCCGTCCTGCGGATATAATAGAACCTGAGTTGGTTAATTTAGAAGCTGAACTAGATCAGTTGGTCAAACAGAAGTCACTGCGTATCGCAAAAGACAAAGTGGACGACGTGCTGACTTACGCTCTGTTCCCACAAATTGGTTTGAAGTTTTTAGAAAATAGAGACGATCCCAGTGCGTTTGAGCCCATGCCCAAACAGCCAAGTGATATTACAAACGCCTCTGAATCAGGTCTTATTGCAGGCGGTGCAGCAGCGTATCAAGTAAAAGTAGACGGTGTCGTGTACGACGTAGAAGTGTCTGATAACGGCGAAGTCACACACATTTCTGCCGGTGGCGATGCAAAACACAGCAGTCAATCTAATGCCCAGTCGCAGCAAAGCAATCGCGCACTCAGCGGGTCATCAGGCGAAGGCCAAGACGTGCCAGCCCCTTTATCAGGCAATATATTTAAGCTCAACGTTAAGCAGGGGCAGCAAGTGCAAGAGGGCGACGTCATTTTGATATTAGAAGCAATGAAAATGGAAACAGAGGTCAGAACCGCGACATCTGGAACCGTCCAACAAGTGCTTGTTAATGAAGGCGACGCGGTCCAGTCAGGCCAAACAATCATGGTCATAGGTTAGGGAGTTAGTATCATGGATAAGTTACTGACGCTATGGAATAGCACGGCCATTCCGCACTTTGAAGCGGGCCAAATCATCATGATGATTGTTGGTGGTATTTTATTATATTTGGCTATTGTTAAAAAGTTCGAACCTTTGCTACTGATTCCAATTGGCTTTGGTGCGCTGTTAACTAACATACCATTGGCAGGGTTTAGCGATGCCGGTGGTTTGTTACATTATATATATTATATTGGCATCGATACCGGGGTGTTCCCTTTACTTATCTTTATGGGAGTAGGGGCGATGACCGATTTTAGCGCATTGATCGCCAACCCTCGTATGCTGTTGTTGGGGGCGGCGGCTCAGTTTGGTATATTTGCGACGCTGTTTGGGGCTATTTTATTGAACGGCGTACCGGGGTTTAATTTTACCCTGCAGGATGCATCTGCCATCGCTATTATAGGCGGAGCGGATGGACCCACTGCGATTTTCTTGGCGTCAAAATTAGCACCAGAACTTTTGGGCGCGATTGCAGTCGCTGCTTACTCATACATGGCACTGGTGCCGATTATTCAGCCGCCGATCATGAAAGCGCTAACCACGCCAGAAGAACGTCAAATAAAAATGGCACAGTTGCGTGTGGTGTCAAAAAAAGAAAAGATATTGTTTCCACTAGCGGTGCTGTTAGCTACTCTGATTTTTTTACCAGCGGCGACACCGCTCGTAGGCATGTTTTGCTTTGGCAACTTGCTCAAAGAATGTGGCGTGGTTGACCGTCTTAGCAACACGGCACAAAACGAACTAATAAATATCGTCACTATCTTTTTGGGCTTGGGCGTCGGCTCAAAACTTAGCGCTGATGCATTTCTAAACGTAGAAACCTTGGGTATTCTCGCTCTTGGCGCAGTCGCTTTTAGCATTGGCACTGCCGCTGGTGTGCTGATGGCTAAGCTAATGAATAAGCTTAGTAAAGACGCTATCAATCCTCTGGTCGGCGCCGCTGGTGTATCTGCAGTGCCGATGGCGGCTCGAGTCGTCAATAAAGTGGGACTTGACGCCAACCCGCATAATTTCTTACTGATGCACGCCATGGGGCCAAATGTTGCCGGAGTATTAGGTTCTGCGGTTGCCGCCGGTATCTTGTTAGCCTTGGTGGGTAATTAATATTTTGTAAAACCAAAAAAGCCCGCATAGCGGGCTTTGTTTGACGTCTTATTAACGCATTTAAACGTTTAAATGCGATTTAGTAGTTTACCGTAACAGTATAAGTACCTGAGTACTCGCCATCATCAAAATCGAAGTCAGTTGCGACTGGCGTCAACGTGCCTCCCATTTTAAAACCAACAGCACCTGCAAGGTCAGTGCGCATGTTGATTCCGTTGTAGGCTACTTCAGTACCATCAGAATTAACCACTAGTACGTCAGCGTTGACAAATGCAGCGTTAAATACCGCTGTCGCTGGCGTTAATGGAGATGACAATGGTTGAGCACCAGCCGGGACAGTTAGGGTCATACGAGTATTCGGCGCTGCGGTATCGATTGTATATTCCGCGAAAGAACCTGCTGCGATAATACTAATGACAGATGTTCCAGTAGCATCAGTGCCTGTTGAGACTGTTGATACAGCGCCAGTTGGCAAAATTCTGATGGTAGCAGGAGTATCTATTGAGCCATCTCCAGATGTACCGTCAGCTTGAGCAACTGTTATAGAACCGAAGTTCAAAGGCGCTACTTCAAGCAAGTTAAAAGCGTTTTGAACTGTAACTGTTACGTCACTCTCAACTTCTTGTGGAGTTTGCGCGTTTGCAGCAAATGTTCCCACTAATAGAGCTGACGTTACTAATGATGTATAAATATGATTGCGTTTGTACATGGAATTTCTCCGTTTTTCATAAAATCTTACGACACAGCAACGTACTAAAATGTGGTACGACTCTGCCCAACTTATCGAGTATCTGTAACTCGAGAAAGCAAACAAGTTTGTGCTTACAAAAATGTTATCGACGCATAAAAAACTTTCTTTAATTGTTTTTCACAAATATTTCAGACTGTGTTTGATTCGTGATTACGTCCAGGTATACCACCCTGATATTACGTGGTTGGCTGTCCATGACGTCCTTAGGTATGTTTAGATCAAATGTCATCAAAGTGCTTTCTCTGAATATATTCACGCCATTGAGGTAATCAAGTCGTTTGTCTTGTCCATTTATCGTTCCCCAAATTTCTAAACGGCCAAAAATACTGGATAATCCGTTTTTGCTGATATTGACAGATAGCGCATCTTTAGTTTCCCATGTAACCGCCTCAATCTGTGCACGGCTAGAATCATTGCCGACTTTAAATATAACGGGAATACTATAATTAATTAGCGATTCCAGTCTTATACTGATGCCGCTCTGAGTTTCTTGTGAAGCACCGGATTCTCTTGGCAAAACGGTAAAGTTTAAATGACTTCGATAGTCTCCTCGGTCTAAAGCGTTGACATTGCGTTTTAGTATTTTGATTACTTGCCTCTCGCCAGCCGCAAGTTTGACCTGACGAGGAGAAAATCGAAGATGCGGCGCCGCAGAATATGGGTAGTTTTGTACTTCATCTTCATAATTACCATTTGCTAGTTGCCGCTTATCTTCCCAAGACAGACGATACGTTCTGGTTTCATTACTGGTATTAATAAGAATAACCTCTTTATCCCGATCATTTGTATCAAACATAGCGTAGGTCGGAGAGATTAATAGACTTGCACTAGCCTGGTAACTGACTAACACGATAAAACATAGGATTGATAGGTATTTCATTTTTCTACTCTTCAATAATTAACGGAAAAACTAAATGTGCCAGCTAAGGGCGACACACCAAAATTAATTGAGCCATCGCCATTCGTGGCAATCGTGCCCCCCACTGGAACGATTACTTCACCGTTTGCATCAGTGCGAAAAACAGTCAGAGATTCCAAACTCTCAAAATTGAACTGGTCAGTATTGAACTCTGGGGACCTCAAGGTAAGGTCTGCAATCGTAGTGGTGATGAATACATTTTGATTAGACGGCAAGTTAAACAGCCTAAAAAGTCCTCGTGTACCATTGCTAAAAATAACTATGTTGGATGATGCATTGTTATTACCTTCTTTTGAAATCGTGTAGCGTTCAATTCGGTTATTTGACTTTATAGCAACGGTGCCAAAATCCAGTGTTTGTAATATTTCAATATCAGCAGATACCGCTGATGCATAGCACGCCAGAGCCGCCGCCACAATTGTTCTGCTGTTCATAAAGGCTGCCCTATGTATTCAGTCACGCCACAGTAGCTGCCGTTACCGCGTATTTGACTGCACATCGCATTGGCATCGTTGATAGAATATGGGCCAACTCTTAGACTAAAATAATCTTTGTCTTTAACCCTGACTATTTCAAATAAGGGAGACATATCTTTAGATACGTTCGGGTATTTGCGCAAAATCTCTTTCCAAGCATCAGTCAATCCATCCTTTTTAGACGTGGACACTAAATGTATGGCTTTGATAATTGAAGATTGAGTGTCAGTGTTTAAGGCTGAAGTATTGCGAGCGCTTGGGTTGAAACTAGCATTACCACTGACATCCTGTGAGGTGAATTTACGGTTATCTACTTGTGCGTTAAGCGTTTGAACTTGTGTTGTACTTGGATTTTGAACGCTAACGTTGCTTCCTGAAAATTTAGCATCGTTGACAACACTATTATTAGAGGCTAGGTCTCTAGCGGCAGGGGCGCTTGGCAGAGGTCTGGCGACACCAAGCTCTATGACTGCACCGGATGCCCTCGGTATCGAGTTCTGCATACCGGCGGACGGCATACCGGTCGATGGCAGACTGACAGAGGGAGTGTTCATAAACTGCCTGTCACTTATCGTCGTGGCTTGATTTGCCGACTTGGCAGCAAATAGTCGATCAGACATGCCGCTTGTATTCGAGATTACCTCTAAGAAATATTGAATGTCTTCCTCTAATGCAACCAGCCGATTGACATCTTGCTTGATTTCACTGACTTGCGAGCGCATATTTTGAATATCGTCATTGGTGCGCGCTTCATTGTTCTCAATTAAGCGTTTCACATTCGTGGTTTTTTCAGCAAAAGGTATAATCGAATCGGGTATGTATGACTTAATCGATGAGCATGCGGAAAGCACGACGGTATAAAAGATAAGACTAAGTACTTGAAAAAATTTCATTTTGATAATCGCCAATAAATAGACACTACTAACCGATTAGCAAATACTGTACCAATTAACCTCTGATCTTTTCGTGGTGGACTTTGACCTCGCATTTGGTGCCTTCTATCTCAAACTGTAAACAAACCAAACTCGCATCTGCTTCATCTGTGAAGAATCCCAAATTCAATTCAAATTCTTTGGCGTCATTCTCAACAAAGAATATGGGGTATTCTTTAACGGGGCCGATATTGTTTGTGACTAAGGTTGCCCAGTAGACATCTACAAACTTTTTGTTTCTAAACTTTGCTAAATTGACCGTGTATCCTTGATCGTAGGTTGCTCTGGTCAGTGCCAAATTTGGTAAGGTTCTAAAATCATCTCCCGGCGCAATCTGAAAATCTAGAAAGACTGACGCGGCAAGATCTAGCCTCTTTTCTGCCTCAGGTGTTAGAGCGATTCTGTAGTCACCGGGAAATATTTCGTCAATATAAAAGTAACCATCAAACTGAGTGCTGAATGACTTTACTGTCTCTCCTTTTGCATTAAGCAACAGCATTGCGATGCCGTTTAATGACTGCTCAGAGCCGTCTATCTCAATCGTAGCAAACCCCTCGACTTCACTAACCGTTAACAAGGGGTAATCAATATAATCGATGTGACTTGTTTTTGGCAACACTGAAACACCTTGCAAAGGTGCTTTGAGAAATGGCACATCTACTGACGATTCATCGACAGTGATGTCAGTGCGTTTAGCAGTAGACAATCCTAGTAGGGTCGCAATTCCCTCATTGTTAGTTTTTGCCCGCGCAACGGACTGAATGGACCTGACCTTGACATTTTCTAAAACTGTTTCGCCCTCGTCGAACTCATAGTTTGCATTTTTGTCATGAAAAACTCTGACAACCACCGAACCAGAACTTGATAGTGTGCGATTCGTAAAAAACACATCTCCGCTAAACGGCTCACCCCCCAAACTGAATCTTGCCGATAGGCCAGCACGAGAGCCGATGGCATCAGAGTGCGATAAAAATCCGGAAAAATTGAAGGTATCTGTTTGATAGCCCACGTCAATACGTGAGGTCCAATCTTCGCTAGTCGGCGTGTACGAAGTTAATAAGCGAGTGCGTAGATTGGCGGTGGGCGACCATGCTAAGTCGATCGCGTAGTTTTGAATGTCAAAATCCTGCTCTGCATTTTCTAAATAGGAAACCGTGCCTCTTGTTGATACCGGGCCTATTCGCGCGCGCACGCTAAGTGCGCCTTGCAAGCGGTCAACGACCGTATTGGTATTTTTGTTCTCGTCACGCTGATAGTCAATTGAGTGACTTATCAATCCCCAGCTAGAGCCAATCCCCGTGGTGTTTGTAATTATGGTAGAGTTCTGATTGTTTGAGTTGATGCTGTGGCTCACAGAGTTTTCATAGCTCATTCGAGTTGTGCGCCCAAGATCAAAATCGCCGCGCATGTTTAAGGCTATTCCAGACGTTTGCATATCGTTTTTAAAATCTTCATGAGTAGCGGTGAGGTTAATATCTGTATTTTTTAATTTTGCGCGAGCATCGATGCTGGCGAATACAGAGTTCTCATTGATTATAATATCCGAAGAAGCCCGCAGTCTATCGGTGAATGCCGTGGATGCCCCTAAAGAAAGACTGTTTAATCCAACGTCAGCTGATTGCAAGGTCCAGCCCAGAT
>Ga0115565_10000477_pt1 | contig 34730 bp, 29 predicted proteins | sample COGITO_mtgs_1105_FD_87199 | JGI IMG/M metagenome (GOLD analysis project Ga0115565, IMG submission 87199) | Pelagic marine microbial communities from North Sea - COGITO_mtgs_110530 | ecosystem: Environmental > Aquatic > Marine > Epipelagic | place: Germany:Helgoland, sampling site Kabeltonne... | reverse complement strand
GTTTTTATATTATAATTTAAAGTTTAATACCATAAATATAACAAATAAAATATACTAAATTAATAAAAATAGTATAAAAAAAGAATAAAAAAACATAAATTTAGCATAAGAAATATGGTCTTAAAAATACAAAAAGAATAAAAAGAATAAAAAAGAATAAAAAAGAATAAAAAAGAATAAAAAAAGAATAAAAAAGAATAAAAAAGAATAAAAAAGAATAAAAAAAGAATAAAATAATATTTAAGAAATTAAAAATATATTATAATTATATATATTATGGTTTTATATTCTTGTGAATGTTGTATTTTTACTACTAATTTAAAATCTAATTATAAACGACACCTTAAAACAAAGAAACATTTAGACAATATTGACAATAATGTTATATCTATGGTAAAGACCCAAAAAGACCCAGAAAAGACCCAAAAAGACCCACAAAAGACCCAAAAAGACCCGCAAAAGACCCAATCTGAATCTACAGATGAAGCTAAATTTTTTTGTGACTTTTGCTTTGTTACATTCTCATCTTTTGCACATAAACGAAGACATGAACTACATAGATGTAAGCAAAACAAACATATTGCACATACTATAATTAATGAAAAAAATAAACAAATAAAAAAGTTAGAAAAAACCGTTGATAAATTAATAGACAAGGCTGGAAATACAACCATCAATAATATTAAAAGTACGCAAAATCAACAACAAAACATAAAGCTTAACAACTATGGTAGCGAAGATTTGAGCCATATAACAGATTTCTTCAAGACCAATTTATTATCTTTGCCACACGGCATGATTCCCAAAATGATAGAGGCTGTGCATTTTAATAACGATAAACCCGAAAACAAAAATATTTTGCTGCCAAATAAAAAAGATAATAAAATGAAGGTATTTAGTGGTGACAAATGGGTCTATAAAGATAAAAATGAAACTCTTAACGACTTAATGGATGGCAAATATTTTATAATGGATACCCACTATGAATCTATATGCGAAACCACAGACAAAAACTTCACTTTGTTTAAACGGTTTCAAGAACTATTTGATAAACGCAACAAAATAATAGTTGAAGCGCAGAAGAAGGAATGTGAACTGTTGCTACTAAATAATAGGTAATATACTTTTTAAAAAAACCAATTAAATTAAAATATAATAAAAAATAATAGTTGAAGCGCAGAAGAAGGAGTGTGAACTATTGCTACTAAATAATAGGTAATATACTTTTTAGAAAAAAGTAAAATCAAAAAATAATAGTTTTTTGTCTAAACTTTTTCTTAAAAAGTTTGTTTAAAGAATTAACACTTAGTTTATACTAAATGAATACAAAGGAATTAATGGATAAATATCGTGATTTAGTGTGGTTAGCACGTAAAAAGCCTGAAGATTTTGATAATCCTATTATTAAATTACAAATAGATAAAGTATGTAATAAATACCCTGAAGAATCACAACAATTATTAGAGGGTGAAAACACCAATTGGGAACATGGGTTTAATTCTGGAATGTTGGCTTGTTTACGATTAGTTAGTTGTGCTCGAATTTATCCTGAAAATATGGAAGAATTTCCTTTTTTAGATACTTAACTACCTGTACCATATTCAATAATACCTTTACTATTAACTTCCAATGATTCTAAAAAACAATGGTTGCAGTCTAACGTAAAATCTTGCTTTATTAATTCATTAATGATGTATCTACGCGTCATTGGTTTATTAGATTTAATTATAAATGTTTTTGTTGGTAGTGGTGATGTATCATAACAATAACAATTAAAAGTTTGTATTAATGTGACTTTCTTTTTAGATGTAATTACTTTATGTAAATCATTAAAATCCATACAAATAGAAAACTTGACATTTGGAAATAGTTCTTCTATTATTTTCATTTTAAATTCAAAATTTTTATATTCTTTGTCTTCGTCTTCATATTCTATATTTAAAACCATACATTTAAATCCATCTAATGTTGATTCCATTTTATTTATATTTTTTTCTATTTCATCCAAATCAGTATAGAGTTGGTTAAACGTAGTATCATATATTTTATCTTGTTCACACCGATTGACTTTATTTTCTATAGTTTTTATATTATCGGATTTATTTCTCGCTTGTATTTGACTTAAACTCATATTAGAGTTTTCATATGCTAGATCACCACCAAAAGATTTATCATTTTCATCAAAATATAAAATATCAAAAATTTTAGTATTATCACTATTAACGACTGTAGTATGATAATCGCTGTTAATAACTATCCATTTTTCATTCGGCATTACAATATTAGCCAATGTTAAACAAAAAGTAGGATTCCACCAATGACAACCACCTATTAAACAATAGGAGTCCATGTGTGTTTTTTTATAATTATTAATAAACGGTTCTAAAATAGGATTTAAATATTCTTCTCGATATTCTTCATATTCTAATTCTGGATTTGTATTTTTGTGTTTTTCTTCATCATAGTTGTCCCACGGAAAAGGGTTTATCATATTATGTCGTTCTAAGGTATCTATTAGTTCATTCTCCCATTCCATTTCTTTATCTGAACTACAACTGGAATAATCAGCTGGAGAACTATTTTTATTTAAATAGTATTTACCATGTATATTATCTAAATAATCATAAATATTTTGATAGGATTTAAACTTGACATCTGGATCAATATTATTATTCATATAACCTAAGATACCCTTTTTAATGGCATTTTTAACTTTTGGAGTATTTAATAGTGGTACAATCACATTATACCAATTTTCTTTAAAATTATAATTAGTAGGCATTATTTATAGTAAAACTAATAATCTTTAAATAATCTAAACTTTTTTTTAAAGTTTAGACCAAAATAAAGCTTTTAGAAAAAAGCTTTAACAAAACATAACTTAAAAATTTAACTAGAATATCTAATAGAATTATGCGTCTAAAAAGCGAACTGTACAAAAAAGAACAAGAAGAAATGTGTGATAAAATTATAGAAATATTAGATTTACCAGAAACTAATACTATTACTTTATATGAATTAGATAATGATAAAGAAAAACAAGAAAAAATAATAGAATTAATACCAGATATTCGTAAATATTTTAGTTTTAATAGTATAAAGGCTGTTGGAGAACCACATAGAATTAAGCGTCCATGGTTGTCTATTATAAAACAAATAACCAAGCTAAAATATACTATTACAGAAAAAGACTATAGAATTAAAGTTGGTGATAAAGTAGAGAGGACTATCCTCTATAGTATAATTACTTTAAATAATAAATAATAAAATTGATTATTCAAATGATTTAAGAAGCATAACAATATCCGAGATTTCACTATGTCTGAAACAAATACACCTAAATTTAAATTTAATGTTAACAAAGTCTTGGAAAAAAGTGATGTAATTCCTACAGAATTATTGGATAATTTTGAAAAAACAATATTTGAATTTAGTCAATATGATACAACTATAACTAAATCTGGATCTACAAATTATTTACTGTTCGGACCTGAAAAAAGTCGTCAATCTATTAATATTAAAATGGGGAAAATTCTTGGAGAAGATTTACCTAAATTATTAATTAATAACAGCACCCAAGAACTTGAAGAATGTGGTATTTTAAAATTACAAAATAGTGAAACAAAAAAAGATTTTGATTTAATTTGGATTAATAAAGAAAGTAAAATAGTTTATTATAGAGAATGTAAAGGAAATATGGATCTTGATACTGAAAAATTACCGGCAACAATTGAAAAAGTAAAGGCACTAGAAATAGAACTAACAAAAAAATATCCTGAACATGAAATTAATGCTGGAATATTTAACTGGAATATATATGAACGAAGTGATGCGGATGGTGGATTAACAAAAATAAAAACATGTGAAAAAAATGGTGTAAAAGTGGATCATTTTAAAGATTTTCTCGATATACTAAAATATAAATGGACGAACGAGCAATATACTTCTTATTTTAGAAAATTGGGACGCATATTGATTAATATACCCTAATAGTTTTTAATAACTAAATGTTTTGTATTAATTTCATCACCTATTCTCCCAGAATGTAATTTAAATCTATATTTTTTATCATATTCTTCTACTATATAATCTTTATATAAGTCGCTTATAAAAGTTGTTTTTCCAATAATCATTAAACATTTTATATTTGTATTTTTAAAATAATCAGCTAATTTTTTATGCTCTTCTTTTCCAAAAGAACAGTAACCATAATCTGTAAATTTACTATCATATGGTGGATCTAAAAACATAAAGTTATTTGAACTATTATAATTTTCAAAAATATATGAGAAATCTTTACATTCTACAATAGTGTTATTTAATAATTCTTCATATTTTTTATTTTTTAATATATCAAAATTATATGTTTTGTATCTTCCAAAAGGAATATTAAATTTTCCTGATGAGTTATATCTTAGCATTCCTCTAAAACAAGTTTTTCGTTGGTAGAAAAATCTTTTAGCACTATCTAAATAATTATTTATCTGCATATTATCTCTAATATTGTAATAAGTCTCTTCGTCATTTGGGTGATTTTCCATAAATGTAAATATTTCTAATGATTTTTTATTTTTAATTGCTTTATAAAGATTTATAAGATCCGGATGAACATCTGTAATCACTGCTTTTTTTGGTACAGTATTAAAATATACAGCACCACCACCAATAAATGGCTCAAGATAAGTATCGTATTCATTTGGAATATAATGTTTAAATTTGTTTATTTCATCTTTTTTCCCTCCACTCCATTTAATTATTGGCTTCAATGGTTCAATTGGTTCAGTCTGTTCAATTGGTTCAGCCTGTCCAATTGGTTCTATTGAATTATTTTCACTTTTTTTCTTATTTTTCTTTTTAATCTTAAATTTAATTTTAGGTTTAGTTTGAATTTGAAAACTATTTTCAGACATTTTATATTTATAAATTATTATTATATTTTAAAATCAATTTTTAAAATTAATATTTGCGTAAAAATACTTAAAATAAAAATATTATAATAAAATTAATTATGAAATAACCACTAGATAAATACCAATATTACTATAAATGTGTAAAAGTTCCATTGAAAAATGTAGTAAAAATTATTATATTAACCATCTTTATATAAATTTTAAATAATAAAAAAAATACTTTTTATGATAAAGTAAAATCAAAAAATTAATTAAAAATAATAGTTCTTATGTTTTTTCTTTGGTCTAAGCTTTCTTTCTAAGAAAGCTTAAAGAAATCTGTAATTCTCACTAATTAGAGATTTTGAAGAAGTCGGTAATTCTCACTAATTAGAGACTTTAAAGAAATCTGTAATTGAATCGAAGATTAATTAGCGATTTTGAAGAAGTCGGTAATTCTCACTAATTGCCGATTTTGAAAAAATCTGTAATTTCACGAGCTTTATTTTTCCGATTTTCTGCTACCCTTATAACTTCACCAAATACTATATCACACGCATCTTTGAATTTTAATGCTGTTATTTTATTTTTGGCTTTCTCTGGTGTTAATGTATTAATTAGCGATTTATATTTGCTTTCATAGTAATTTTCAGGATACTTGAATCCATCTAATTTTTCAACAATAAGTGAATAAATCTGTCCAACAGGCTTCATAATTTGGTTGGTAATGTAGAATTTGTAATCCGGTTTCAGTCCCATTTCTCTAATATAATCAGGATGTTCAATCCGGTCTCCTTGCAACACATTAATATTTTTACGTTCCTTTACTTCTACATAAGCATACGGAATCCGGTCATTTGAGCTTGGTTTATTACCTGGATCTCGAACACCCATTCTGTCAGCAAGCACTTTGTGTGCGATTGAACCAGGATTCTTGTAATAGCCTCTAAGACTTTTCGTTACAATTAACATTTCCATTCCGAATTTACCATTCAATAGTTTAAACAGTTCTTCACGAAGAAATGATATAGATAATTCAAGGTTTTTCTGGTTCATCAAAATATCAATCACACCACCATACACATGCTTAACTATTTCGGCATTATCTCGGCGTTTCAACACAATACCCATACTGGTTTGCTTATAATCATCTTCACCGGTTTTAAACTCGTATTTATTGCCGATGTACCGCTTCTTAGAAAACAATATAAATGGCCAAAATGTCTTTTCATACTCTAATTTATGTGGCGGTTTCAAGAATGGTTGAATATATTCTTGAGCTAAAACACCCATTTCAATAGAAGATTCCAATCCAGCTTTATTTTTCAGCGGATTTCCCGCTCCATCTTTAGGGTTAAAATTAATAAATACAGAGTCTGTATTTTTAACAATTAATGGAAATCCAGTATTAAAATCTCCTTCGCTTGTTTCAATATCATATACATATTCTTCAAAATTAGTATTACGTACATATTCTATTTTTTTAATTTCATTCTCATTTTTACGCATAGTATTAAAACTACATGTTATTTTTATTATATTACGTTTATCACTTCTGGTATTAATTGAAGCATTAAATCCAAGTGATCGAACTAAATAATATAACATAGATGACCCTATTTTACCTTTATTAGTCAATATAATATTTTTTGATTTTGAATTTTTACATTTATATCCGTCAGCTGCATAATATCCACATAAGAAAGCTTTTCTTATTTCATATGAACCATTCATAATATTATTAGGAATAATTTTATATTTATCTTTGTTATAAAATTGTTGTCTATAATCTACAGCGTATTTTTTAATATTTCCAACAGGCACAATTTTATATACACCTGAACTATTTATAGTATCTAATATTTTAAACTCATTATCATATACTTCAAAAAGCAATGATTGTAATATTAAACATAAATCTAAATCCTGATTGTTTAATGCCCAACTATATTTAATATCACTTTTATATTTATAAACACCACAACTTCCATCTCCATAGAAGAAACCATACATGTATGCTTTCTTATTTTCTAATGATTCGCATGATATATTGTATTCATTAATATCTTTTAAAGTAATTTTAGATTTTATCTCATTTTTCATATCAAAATCTATATAATTATGTAGTAATTTATCACCAACTTTTAAATCTATTGGTTTAATTTGATTTTTATTCATATCTAATAAACTATGATCTTCAGTAACATCAACCATACTTGTATGTGTAGTAATTCTATAAATTTTTTTATTTGTTTTATGTCTAATAATTTTTCGCATTGGTTTCCATCCATTACTTGTTTGAATTAAATAATTAGAATTAAATGATTTTTGTTTATCATATAAATCATCAGTAAATGGTTTAAAATTATCATATTTAGACCATTCTAAATCATTTATATCATCAATTTGTTTAATTACAATATCGCCTGTATTTATATTTTTTAATAAAATTGGAGTATCACCTGTTACACTATCCCCATACACAATCTTAGCCCCATCAAAATGTTCTTCTACTTTGTCTTTGGCCAAATACAATAATTTACGCCCCGTTGCGGTCGTAGAAGCTGCAATATCTTTTAAGTAAATTTGACTTGTTGCCGCACCGAGCTGACCATATAGAGAATTGGCTGTCATTTTGAAAGCGAGTTGCAAACCATCAAAAACTGATTTCTCAAAATCATTATAAGTATCTTTAATAGATTTAACTAATGATGTGTCAAATGATTCGGAAGAACCGTCTACTTGCGTCAAGGTGTAAACACCATCTTTTTCATCTAACAATCCTGATTTTGAGTCCATATTTTTCTCGGTGAACTCTAAAGTCTTAAATTTAATTAATTTCCGTGTGTTCTTACGAGCTTTAAGCAATGAACGCAATTTATTTGGAATGACTCCTTTAGAACCATCTAATGGTTGGACAAACCGACACACTTTTTTACCATTTTTTCGCTTACCTTTGCTTTTCACCTTTGGATCTACCCACACATATACATCATGTTCAATATCTTCATAACCGTATCCTATTTCTTTAAGAAGTTCAGCTCCTTTTTCACCTAAATATTTGGCTGATTCCGGAATATCTTCTAATATAATAGAGTCATGAGACAGATTTTCACTAATCATTGAAGATGGATACAGAGATGCATAATCTAAAACTGTAACTGGTGTATCAAGGTAAATACCTGGCTGAGGTTTTAAAACAATAGCACCTTCATAGCCATCATTATTGGCTTCTACTTCAGCCTCATCATCTTCGCCATAGTCAAACATATCAACATTTGTATCTGTCATAGCAATTATATTATTCCTTGCTGTTTTAGATACTTCCTTTTCATATTTGATAACCGGAATTAAAAAGCCTTCGTTTCTACACTGCTGAGACACCAGACTAAAGATTTTAACACCTTGTCCTCGCAAAAACAAATACGACAGTGGAACACTACACACATTGGCCATACCAATATTATTAGTAATAATCTTCAATTTATCTATAAGATTATTACATAGCGCACAATCCTGAATACAGTATGTCGCCACAATGCAACGGTCATCGGCACTTCCATCTTGTAGCCTAAAAATATCTTGAGGGCTCACATCATCTTTTGCCAATGTCCATTTAGGTTTTAAGTCCATAATTGAGGGGTCAATAGATTCATTTAATGTAATAGTATTATCTTCTAAAGAAACGGCTATAATCTTAAATTTTTTATCCTTATATTTCTTATCAAATCCATAATTTATAGTAATAAAATGTCCTACATTCATTATTTCAATTCCTTTAATTTTCAGTTTAGCGCCATTAATGTCTGTTATTTTATCATTAATAAATGTTTCAGCCACATAATCTAACTTATAGGACACTAAATTAAAATCTTTCTGGACGATTTTAAATAAATCCATAACTATACGACCTTCCATCGTAATATATTTTAAAATATTATCGCCAAGCGCCGAAGAAGCCAATTTTTTTTCTTCCATTCTACTATTTTTAATCATATTTTCACCTTCTTTAGTATTAATCCTAATGCGACCAAGCTTAGAGAATTCACCATATGGAATTTCATTATAACCACCTTCATCATAGCCAAATAATTCTTTAGCACGCTCCCACATAAACGAGAAATCAAACCCAAAGATATTGTAACCCGTTATAATATCTGGATCCAGCTTCTGGATAAATTTAGTCCAAGCCAATAACACTTCTGCTTCTGTTTCATACGCTTCTACTACAGCTCCTGGAATAGGAGAACACGACTTAAGTGTTATTATATGTTTCAAATAACATTCAGGTTCACCGTAGCGCTGCACCGTAGTGCCGATTTGAATTACTTTATCGCCTTCAACTTCAGGAAACTCATTATCTAATGAACTTATAATACGGTTACAATAGGTGTCTCGTCCATCATCTATTTCTGGAAATTGTTCATCAAAATAGGAATACAACATATTTATACAAAGACTAATATTATTTACAATTACAGGTGCATAATTAGTTTGAGCATCATGTGAATCATTATCAAACTCAAATTCTTCATTAATTTTATTTATTTTTACTAAATCATTATCTGTATAATGTGATAAATAAATATCCACAAAATCATTAATACTATTATTATCAATATCACAATCATTTTTAATAAATAATTTTTTAATTTTTTTAAAGAGCAAGTATATTTGTTTTAATGCTTTTTTTGCTATAGCTTCAATAATCCTTTTAGCAGGTTTCTTATCTGTTTTGGTATAAATAGTTTTAACAATAATTTTTTCGCGTTTATTATACAAATTTCTATTACTCTTTTCCTTCAGTTTTTTAATGCTTGTAGGTGTAAATGAATCTTCAATAATGTTGGAAATTCGTTTACTATAATATGTTTGGAAAGTATGAATATCATTTTTTTCTGTGCTAAAGAAATATTTCAAAATTTCAGTTGCCATAATCTTATAGTTTTCATCTGTGCGCAAAATAGAATGAATATCATTAATGACTTTAGTTTTAGATTTTGGAGATGGAATTTCTTCTTCTTTTGTATAGACACAATGAATATCCGCCGATTTTGATTTATTTTCTATATCAAATGCTAACTCTATACAATCTTTAAGATAATCAACCTGTTCTGTTTTACTTTGTTTTTTTTCACTATTAAATAGCTTGTAACCATCATATATTTCACACCCCAACTTCTTATAATTCTTTCTTGGAAGGGGAAAATCACCATGACTACTGCTACATTCTATATCAAAAGAAGCAATCAACATTGGTGCAATTGCATTATTGTCAATAGGTTCAATCGAGTCAAAATCAATATCAACGTCAATTTGGCACTGCGACGTCTTTTCTGATTTTCTATTAACAATATATGAGCCTCCAGGAATCTTCACCCACCCCGCAGCCGACAATTCTTTTGTATGAATAAACCGGATAAATGGACTAATATTTGACTCATAGATTTTAAATTTAATTGGAATATTATTATTAAATGATTTAATAGTTATGCCTTCCTTAATAAGCTGATTCACTTTATTCATAGCCATAGTGTTACGAAATGTAATTTTAATAAAACTAAATAGTTTATTATTATTAAACCCATAAAAATCTTTACGTTTTACTAATTCTAAAAATAAGACATCGTTAGAATAAGAACTAAATTGTTTTTTTTCTTTTGATTCTTTATCTAATCCCAGTTTAATAGCTTCAAACAATTTAACTTTGTGTAAGTCCGTAAATGATTTGGTAACTTTAATGAAGAAATAGGGCTTAAAATCATTATTATTTACAGATACTGAATATCCTTCTTTAGTAACACCATAGAGTTTAACAACATGCTTTCTATTTCTAATAAATTTCTTATGACTTCCCTGATCCGGATTCAATTCTTGCTTCATTTCATTTGTACCAAACCATTCTAGACACTGAAATATAATATCATTCTTAGCATTTATTTTTATAGGATTGTTTCCTCGTAATGTATCCATGATGATTACAATTTAATTAATATACATGCGGTAATTTTAAATCAATTTTAAAAACCTTTTTAAGAAAAAGAACCTTTTTAAGAAAAAGGTTGACCAAAAATAAATAGTAGTTTTTTTTTTATAGTTTTTGTCTAAACTTTTTTTTAAAAAGGAAGCTTTTCAAAAAGCTTAGACCAAAACTTATTATTTTTATTTATTTTGATTTACTTTTATTAAAAGTATTATAGTTTTTGGTCAACCTTTTTTTTAAAAAGGTTCTTTTTCTTAAAAAGGTTATGGATATGATTATTTTACTTCATATGTTACATTCTTATCTAACTTACTAAGATTATTGTCAAATAATTCTAATATCTTAGATAATGTACAGTAAAAAATATCTTTTTCATCGTCAGTTTTTAATTTCTCTCTTATTTTTTCTAAATCTTTAAAAACGTTCTTTGTTAACTTATGAATATTAATTTTATACTTTTTTTGTATATGATTTATTATATCAGAGAAAATCATTTTCATAACTTCATCACTTGTTGAATTATTAAATGAATATTGAAAAATATTATCCCAAAATGAAGTATTTCTTACTTCATCTATTATATTATTTTGTTCGGTTTGATTATAGCTTTTAAAACCATATTTATTATACCATGTGCGTCCATTTAATAATATATTATATAGTCTTAAACTTATTGAACACTTATTATCTGGATCTTGTGAATTAAAATAAGTTATACTTGATACATCATATAGATTAATATATTTATAATTTAATCTATGAGCTATTTTAATAATATTTGTTAGATTTTTTCGGCCATTTAATTCACATTTAGACAAATTTTCTATATATATTTCTTTTTTTTTAGTATTAAATTCCAATTGAAAACATGTTTTATATGGATATGATTTAGATCCATTACCACTACTTATACTATATATTATAGCTTTTGATTTCTCTATTCTAAAAAAATAAACGTAATGATTAGTTTTTGAAGGTGGATAAAATTCTTCTAATAATAATTTTATTTTATTTTCAATAGATTCATTAAAATTACGTTTTCTTATAGATATTATTTTGTTTTTTTTTTCACTATTTTTTTTTTTATTAATTCCAAAGAATTTTTTAGTAGACTTCATTAATAATATAAGACTAATTTTATTTTACAGATAAACTTTTAAAAAAAAACTTTTTCATAAAAGTTTAAATATTATATAATATTAGATGGAAGATTTTACTACTTTTTTTTTTATATTGATTTGTGCTTCAGTATTTTATGTGTATCTTGAGAATAAGGCTTCAGATGTAACATATGTACGGCTAAATAAAATAGAATATTTAGTGAGGAATTTACCTGATAAGGAAGAAGCTGCATTATTACTATCAAAAATAAGAGATAGATTAACTAGTATTGTAGACAAAGTATGTTCTAATATTGATTCTAAAGATAATTCTAAAGAACATAATGCCTCTTTAAAACGGTTAAAAAAGAATTTTAAACCAAATAATATAACTGAAAGTTCACCAGGTAATAAATATACTTCGTACTCAATTAATAAAGGTGATAAAATTGTGTTTTGTTTAAGAGCTAAAGATGGATCAAATGATTTAGTAGATATAAATACGATGATGTTTGTTGCAATTCATGAATTAGCCCATCTTATGACTAAATCAATTGGTCATACTACCGAATTCTGGGATAATATGCGATTTCTTTTAAAAGTGGGGATTGAAATAGGGGTTTATAAAAAACAAGATTTTAATAGTAATCCGGTTGATTATTGTGGAACAAAAATTACTGATACACCATTAAATAATTAAATAATTAAATAATAAGTTTAATAATTTTTTTTTGTAAATTTATAATAATGAAACTAACTCATTATGGTTTATTTAGTGGAATAGGGGTACTCATATCTTTAAGTATAATAAGGTATATTGATTTTAAATTAGCGCTAATTTTTATTTTAGCTATTACAGCACAAACAAAAATTAGCTCTAAAAATGAATCTACATACAGTTTAATATCGTATCTTTCAATAATACCAATATTAGTAATTATATTTAACAAATGTTATAGAACTAAGGAACTCTTAGTTGGAGCTAGTATTATGTTAGCTGTTGGACGTATAGGTTGTTATTATGCAGGATGTTGTAGTGGTAAAATAGCACACAATCATTCTTATTTCAATCTATCATACAATAAAAATAAATATATAGATAAAGATACAAAAGTAACAGTTTATCCAACTATTATTATAGAAATAGTAATCCAATTTTTAATTGCATTCATTATTTACAAATCAGATTATGCTATTGTATGGTTTGGCATACTAAATGCAGTATTAGCGTATTTTACAACAATATGGCGCAAAGATGAACGTATTAATACACTATCTATACCTATAGCGTCATTATTACTGGTTTCATTAATTGGTTATTTAAAGTGCGGACAAATTAAAAATTATAAATTAAAAGTTCAATTATCGTGGTGGATGTTTATCTTTGTTATAATGATGAGCCTCATAGTAAGCAACGATATAAATGTAAAATCATTTAAGACCAATTAATTTTTTCTAGCATTATATTAATGTCTTTTTACAATTTAATAAATGTTGTAACAAAACAACATTATTTATTTATTCAGGGCGAGTCCCCATTTAAAAAAAAATTATCTCCAGATCAGGTTGAATCACTACACAAACAGTATAAAGTACCCAAAAAAATTATATCAAATGCTACTCATATTTTTAATTATGATATTAAAAACTATAGTATAAGAGATTTGAAGAAGTTAATATTTGTATTAATAGGTGTGCCGTTTGAGAAACAACATTTATGGATTAATAACAAATCACCATCAAATGATATAGTTAATAGTATTATGCGAAGAAATAAATATGATGAAACCGTATTTAATACAGGTGTTTTCAAGAATTTCCCACAAACATTAGGATATTTATATAAGGGTGAAGAAGGTATTAAATATTATAATCCAAACTTATTAGAATTAGATTATGACGATATTACCCATAAGGAGGCTAGTGATTTATATATTGATTTACATGCGAATATAATAGGCGAGTATGAAAATATAAGTAATACTATTTACTTTATTGATTATGATTCATTTAAAACTTTAGGCATAGATGATTCTTCAGAGTTTAATTTTGATAGCATATATTTTTCTAATTTAAGATCATTAAATGACGATGAACTTCCTATAAAATTAAAGGAATATGGTGAAATTTACAAAAATTTAAATAATAATAGTATTGACTTTCAAAAAATAGATAATGAAAAAATAAGTGCTAAATTCAAATTAAAATTTGAAAGTATAGAGTTAAGTAACTTAGTTATTTATATAAATCCCAACAATTATGATGAATTAAAACTTGAACAGTTGTATAGTAATATTGAACCTAATGATAAAAACAATATAATATTTATTAAATATAGAAATATTATTCGTAATGAGAACTATAAATTAAATAAAAATGCATTGTATAAAATAAAAAAAAAAGGATTTTCTATTGGAATTTCGAATCATAATAATTATTTTGTAAAATACGAACATAATAAATATGAACCAATTATTTCACTTAAGCAAATAGAAAATTGGAAAAATAATTTATATATGATAAGAGAAAGAGACTATAGAATAAAAAATGAGGAATTAGTTTTAAAAATAGATTTAAGTGATATTAAACCTAATTTATTTTGTACACTAATTATTCATAATAATGGTATGATTGAAATAAAATTTTTAGAAATTAATAAAGAATATCTATTTGCTGACGCATTATTAGATGATATAATAAAAAAAGTAAATGAATTGCTTACTAAATTAAAAAGGAAAGAATCGCAACTAAAAACAATTAATAATGATAATCAAAAATTAATTAATTTAGATTTTATAACTAATTTTACCATAAAACATGAACAGACCGTTACACTAATTGATATAAAAAGGGGGTTTGAAAAATATCCGTCTTTAGGTTTTATTATTGAAAATGATGAAAACAATATTACATTTAATTTTAAACATACTAATTTATATAACAATTATGAAAATATTAGAATATTTTTCAATAATTTTAAATCTAATAATGAAAAATTAAGTGTAAAGGAATTTCGAGAATTATGGCTTCAAGAAGCTAAATTAAAATATAATTTAGCATCGGTAGACTCTATTAATCTTCAAACAAGATTTATTGAAGAAGGTGAAGTAAAAGATGCTAGTGATAATATAGATGTTGTTATAAGTAATGGAATAGATGTAAATCATTTTATAGTGCGAATTATAAATGGAAATAATTATACTAATATTAATGATATTAATTCTGTTTTAGAAAATATAGTATTTGAAATAATTACTAAAAAAACTATATCTATAGGTAAAGCTTCAGGTAAAGCTATAGGTAAAGCTTCAGGTAAAGCTTCAGGTAAAGCTTCAGGTAAAGCTTCAGGTAAAGCTTCAGGTAAAGCTTCAGGTAAAGCTTCAGGTAAATCGTCAATAAAACAACCATTAAAAACCCAAACTTTCGTTAATGATGATGAACTTGATCTAGAAATTCAATATTCTAATTCGAATGATAATTCGAATGATAATGCTAATGATAATGCTAATGATAATGATAATGCTAATGATAATGATAATGCTAATGATAATGCTAATGCTAATGATAATGCTAATGCTAATGCTAATGATAATGCTAATGCTAATGCTAATGCTAATGCTAATCAATTAGAAACAAAAATGCCAACTTCTATCCGAATGTATATGGATAATTTAAGAAAAAAAGATCCAAAATTATTAGGGTTTAAAACATCTAAAACTGTAACTGCGTGGACGAGGCAATGTTCACCAGCTATGAGACAACCTATAATTGTAAACAATTTAGAAATTGATAATATGAAAAAAAGGAATCCATTAGGGTTTGAAAAAATTAAGGATACTATTACAAATTGGGGATCATCAAATAAATCTTCAAATCATTATATGTGTCCGCGTTTATGGTGTATAAAATGTAAATTAGTTTTAACTGAAAAACAATTATTAGATAATGATAAAAAATGTCCCTTTTGCAACGGTAGAATCATAAATGAAAAAAAAATGAAAAAAGGAGAAACTATTATTTTAAGGAAACATAAATATTGGCATAATACAACTATTCCTAAAGATTTTAAGGAAGATATTAAAATAGAACCTAAAAAAACTAAAGAGCAATATTTGGCGGAATGGAATAAAGATGGTATTTTTTATAGTTCAGAAAAACAGGCACAACCTGGATTTTTAGAACCTAAAAGACATCCTGCAGAGTTATGTATGCCTTGTTGTTTTGCATATTCACCTAAACCAAATAATATAGATAAATGTACAGATGTCAATATAGATTATATAGTGAATGATAGTAGTGGAAAATATAGTATTGATGATTTAACTAATGATAGTATACTAAATAAACACAAATTATACAATGGAAGTACTGTATTGTTAGTAAATCGGAAACCAGACAATGGGTTTTACACTATAACAGAAGATGGACCTGTGAAAATGGAAAATTTAATTAATAGTAATAATTTAAAAATTAATTTTATTAATGGTATGGTTGTAACAGATAATACACAAAAAAGTTATAATGTTAATAAAAATAATGAACTATATTCTGTTAAAGAATTAAAAAAAAAAGGAGCTAATGATGCTAATGAATATATATTGGGTCCAGAAAAATTTCCTCTTGGAAATAATAAATTCGGCATTTTAACAAAAAAATTAGATAAATATTTTAATAATAGTAGTGTCAAATATATAGGTAAAGTGAAGGAAGAATGTAATATATTAGTTCGAAAAGGGATAAATCAAAATTCAAAATATTCATTTTTAGAAGCAATATGTTCATTAGATTATAAGAGTTGCGAAGATTATATAAAAGAACTATTAGATTTCATAACACCAGATGTATTTGTTTCATTAAATAATGGTGAAATTTTTAAATATTTTCATGAGCAAACTAATTATACTAAACATTTAAATAGTTTTCTACAGTGGTGTTATATATTCAAAGATAACCTAATAAAATTCAAATATAATATATTAAATGAAATTGGATCGAGGGGATATAATGAAGCAAATTGTCTAAAAGATATGGAAACAGATAGTAACATTCGACATTTATATAATATTTATCTATCAATGGAAAATTATAAGAAATATATTGGAGATTTAAATATTTATAAAGACTATAATTTATTAATTGATTTAGTATCTATGAAAGAAGACTTAAATATATTTATATTAGAAGAATCAAAAAAAAACAATATTAAATTATTAAATCCACTAAATGATGATATAAATAATATTTATAAACATGGTAGAATTAATTTATTACTTTATAAGGTCAATACTTTATTTGAACCACTCTATGAAATAAAGAAAAATAGCTCTGGAAAACTTGACAAATTGACACATGATATAACGAATGAAAAAATGAATAAGAAAATAAATAAATTATACAATCTATTACTAAAACAAAATGAAGTATTATCATATCATAATGTATTAACCCAAATTAAGGATAGCGACTATGATATTAGATATATAATAGTTGATAAATATTTTAAAGGCGTTGGTATTTTGACAAAAGGGATGCTTATTATACACACCGCACCATTTAACATAGATTTTGATATTGATTTTATTTATATGAATGATGTAGTAAGAATGCCTATTAGTGATGCATTAGACCACTATAAAAAAATGTATAGATTTTTAAATATGACAACTAAAATAACTGGATTAGTAAAAGATGGAGATACAGTACACAGTTTAGTATGTAATAATAATTATATACCTATAGAAATTGAAAAATATGTAGAAGGTAAGTATAACTTAGATGTGATTGACGAAAAGTATATTGAAAATTTAGATGAACTATTATTTAATTCTATTATTACACAGGATGACCGTTTAATATTTAAAGATGTGCATGATTTAAGAAAAAATTTATATAATAATTTGAAATTAGAATTATCGCATTTTTTTAAAACGAATAATAAAGAACTTAGGGAACACATTTATTTTTTCTTACGGAACAACGTTATCGATATCCAAACGAAACGCCACCAGTTATTAGAATTAATTAAACATTTAGTGTCTAATTTTATTGTAATTGATACGCCTAAATTAATTAAATCAAAAGATAATTTATCATGTCAAGAAATGAAAAAAAGATCGTGTATTAATAAATGTGGTATTAAAGAGGATGATAATGTTTTAACAGTATTATTCGACAGTATAGAATATAAAATAAAGCCTTCAGAATGTGGTCTTAAAATCGATAAGATTAATTATGACGTTTTTTATAAAGCAATAACAGAAGAATTATTAAAATTATATAATGTGCGTTCCGATATATTAAAAGGAAATTATAAATTACCCTATGATAAACCTGTAAACGAAAATATAATAGTATTAAATCGATTAGATTATATAGAAAAAATAAGAGAATTATACCAAACAAATAAATATATTTACATAAATAATTATTTCACCTCTATATTAGATACTATAGAATATAAAAAAATATCTAAATCAAATGTCACCAATAATGCAAATAATAAAAAATTATCTAAGAAAAAAATGAAATCAAAAACGCACGCAAAACCATTAGATTTTAAAGTGGTGTCTAAAAAAGCTAAACCTATTAAGTTTAAAGTAGGATCTAAAAAATTAGATATAAATGCTGATTTAAAAGATATTTATGGTAAAGATATTAAAACTTCTAAGGTTCATAAGGCCGGTAAATGTGTGTTTCCATTTAAGGTTAAAAAAGTTTGGCCTGAAGAATCCTATACAGGTAAAATGTTAGGTAAAGAAGTATCAGGAAAAATGAAAGAAATATTAGTGGATGATTGTGTCAAATCTGGACGAAGTAAAAAATACGGATACTGGTGTGCCACTTCGGTCGATGAAAATAATAAACCTGTAACATTTGGCTTATGTAAGCCACATCCATACCAATCTAAGAAAAATAATAATGCTAATGCTAATGCTAATGCTAATGCTAATGCTAATGCTAATGCTAATGCTAATGCTAATGCTAATGCTAATGCTAATGCTAATAGCAAAGACCCCCTTAAACCTAATAAACCTAAGCCAAAGAAGAATTCTAATTCTGGCAAACCTAAATTAAAAAGGAAAAATAATAATAATACTCCTAAAGAACGAATAACTGTTGATTATTATTATGATCCAACAACTAAAACAAAAAAGATTGCTTCTAATTCTAAAATAGGAACATGCAAATTCCCATTTCAAGATAAAAGTCATAAAGAAAAACCTAATTTTACATGTAAAAAATCAAAAGTAGGAGAATGGTGTGCTACCAAATTAAAACCAAACAATATCTTAAAAAGTGAATGGGGATATTGTGTTCCAGAAGGAATGACGCGTGAAGAATATAATAAGCTTTTTTAGAAAAAGTAAAGCAAAAAAAAAATACTTTAAAAAAAAAACTTTACCAAAAACAATTAAATTAAATAAAAATTGAAATTATTTTAACAAATAAGTTAATAATTAAATACTATGAAATATCTTTGCTCCAATTGTAATTTTAAGACCACACTTTATTTCCACATAAGAAACCATTTCCAAACTAAAAAACATAAACTAAATAGTAATATTACAGGTAAAGAATTGGAACAAAATAGAGACATGTATAAGCAACTCATGATTAATTATTAATATTAACTATCAAAAATTTGTGTCCTATGAATATCTAATGCAATAGCACCGCATCCAATTTCGTTTCCAATTTGATTAGATAAACTTCTAATATATGTACCACTGCTTACTTTTGCTCTATATTTTTTTATAATTGGTTTTAATCCAGTTAATTCATGTTTGTACGATTCAAAATAGATGTTCCACATTGTATCTATTTCAGGAACCCTAAATTTAGGTTGGTTTATTTCGCTTAAACTATAAATCATAGTCTTTATTTTTTCTTGTAATTTTTCATAAGAATCTATAGGAGATTTATATGGAATTTCTTCAAACTCGTATATTTCTATTTCTTTACTTGGCAAAGGCCGAATACTATCAATTAAACCAAGTTTAGACCATTCCCATAATGGTTTTTTATTGACTACTATAGATGAATATGGAGGATACTCTTGTCTGGTCTTTCCAACATATTTTTCTAATGTTATAGAATCTATATTTTTTTTAAATTTTTCTGGGTTATGATATGCGTTTAAAATTCCTAATACATCAAATGTATCGGTTTTGAACCCGTATAATACTTCAAACTCATAGGTTTTATTATGAGCTATGTATTTATTGTGCATTTTACACTCATCATTTATTAGCAACACCATTGTACCACGAGCCATAGGATCTAACCGGCCTGCAAAACTAACTTTTGTCACATGTTTATTTTCTTTTTTATAGATTTCAATTAATTCGTTTGGAGTTTGACCGATTGGTTTATAGATTGATACAGGCATAAAACTTTTTTATAAAAGTTTCAACAAAATATTATTTATTAAAAAGTAAATAATTAATTCAATTTTAAACTTTTTCATAAAATTATTTTCTATTCTTATATTATAAAAATGGTTAGAAGAGTGAGTCGCAGAAATTATCGTTCAAAACGAGTTAGTTCAAGAGGATCCAGATCCTTAAGAAAACGTGTTAAATCCCGAAGAACAAGATCCTTAAGAAAACGGGTTCGTTCTAAATCACTAAGAAGCCGAAGAAGTCGACGAATGCGAGGTGGTATGGACCAATCATTACAAGGCCCTTACAGGAGAGACCCTGAGGCACTTGCAAATTGTGATTCAACTACCGCAATACACGAAAACCAATGTTGTTATAGGGAATCAGATACTGCTACGAAAGGAATCATCAAAGACGGAAACCGGAACATGTCATCGAAATGGTTTAGTGGGGAGTGTGAAAAAAAGTAAATACCCCTATCCATGTTAAATAATCAAAGCTTCTTTTAAGTCTACATATAAATCTTTTAAAACAACTTTTTTATTTTCATTTAGTGCTTCTTCAAATGAAGGACTATCTTTTTCTACGCATAGTAAAACATCGTTGCTTAGGTAAGTTTTACCATCGCGTATATCTATATTATTATTAATGAAATCCTTTAACTCGATTAAAGGTTTATTTAGAAGTGTGGTTTCAAGATGAATGCATTCGTCAAAATCTAATTGTTCATTATATTTCACTTCATCTAAAACTAAATGGTCGTCTACAAAGGTAGCACGGAATTCATAGTCATATAATTCGTCACTGTGAAAAGGGTAAGAATAAATGATATTTTTATAGGCTTCTTCAATACTTTCATTCAGCGCCAAATCATTAATATCAAAGCCATTCAAATCTAAAGTCTCTAAATTAAGTGTTCCAGCATCCATAATATAAAAAATAATTATGTTTTTTATCTATAATTTGAACGATTATTTTATTATAGTATACTAAATGATTGAAATTATAATAGGTCTTATAGTAATATTTCTATTTGGTTCAAAAATATATCAAATAATCAACAAATACCGTGAATCATACAAGCCAATTTTTAAATTTAATGCTAAAGTTGTTACTAATACTAAAGACAGAAAAAAGGGATTAATGTATAGAAAAAAAAAGCTAAATAAAAAAGAAGGAATGCTATTTGATTTTGAAGAACCACAAACCATAAGTTTATGGATGAAAAATACATTTATTCCATTAGATGCTATCTATTTTAATGAAGATGGAAAAATAATGGACCTTAACCATTCGTTAAAACCTAAATCAACTAAATCAGTACGATCAAATGAATTATGCCGATATGTGTTAGAAGTAAATGCCAATACTATTAAAAATAATAAAATGCAAATTGGAGATTATGTTAAAATAAATAAAGTTAAAAAGTTAAAATAATAAACTGGGTTTGCCCGTTTCTTCAGGATAAATAAATTTATTAGGAACCAACACTTCTATAAATAGACTTGGATCAGGTTTATTTAATTTTTCCATATCCCACCCTGATTGAGTATAACTCGGCCACAAACTACTATCAAATGGAGCATACCCCATATAATCGGGTTGATTCCCTCTTGGCAATGGTGGATATTTTTTGGCATTATTATTGGCATTATTAGTGGCATTATTATTGGCTTGATTGGCATTATTGTTGTTACTATTGGCATTATTATTGGGTTGATTGGCATTATTATTCGCATGTGAATGATTATTGGCATTACCACTATGAGTCGTTTGATTGACATTATTATTAGTATTACCACTTTGAGTTGTAGGATTAATATTTTTATTATTAGATTCGGGGGTCATCACACATTTTTTGGAACAATAGAGACCATGTTTTAAACAACGGTATTTGCATTTTTCAGGGTCCTTAAATTTACATCGTTCTAAACAGCGAGCACCATGTATTGTACAATCAAATAAACATTCCTTTTTTTCAGTACTCAAATTAGTTAAACCTAAAAAATCCCATAAATTACTCATTGTGGATTTTTCAATAGGTTCTTGTGATGGTTCTAGAGCCGATGTTGTTTGAAGTGGGCCAGCATTACTATTAGCATTACAAAAGGGAACATTATGCATACTATCATTTAAACTTTCGTTATTGTAGGCAGAGTTTAAATCCGATTCACTATTATTATTTTGGAAATATTCATAGGTATTCATATATAAATCAGCAAGAAATTATATTGGAATATTGTTATTATTAATTTTCATAATTATTTTATCATTGGGCATAAGTTTTTCTAATTTATCATATTTATTATATACATATTTAATTTTATTCCGTAATGATTTGAATATATGGAAATAATCTAATATAAATATAACTATACCTGCTATAGGAACGATTGTTATAATCCAAGAATTAAATATACACCCACCATAAATCTTACAATTTATTTCATCTATAATTAAATAGTATAATACAAATTGTATTAATACAACAACTATATTTTTATATATAATAGAAGCTAATATAATTGCTATGAGAGCAAAAAAAAGGAATAATTTACTTTGATTCGATCTAAATAATTCGTGAAGTTTTTCGGCAACTATTTTTTTTATATTCATATAGTATTATAAATATTTTTAATTCTGTTAGAAATTTGTGTGTCACTTAAGCCGGTATATTTATTCAAAAATATACTAATATTTTCAATTTGATTATCAAATAATGGATCAATCGTAACACACACGTCACTACAATAATCCATATTATAAGTCATAAATATTTGTTTAGATTTTTTAAATTTTTCAATATAGTCATCCTCTAATACAATATTTTTGTCTTGCATTTTTGAAACAATATCTTCAACATTTTCACATTCGTTAATAAGTTTAAATGATTTTTTAGGTCCCATTCCATTAGGTCTTTTTAAATAATCACATCCTAACATAATACATAGCTCAACAAACTTTTCATAAGATATTTCTAATTTATTCAATATTTCGCCTAAATCAAATAATGTTGCCTTATTATTATAAATATTAAAGTCTCGTAACAATAAATTAGTTCCACTCGTTAAAAGATCCATATCTTCAGATATTATAAAATCAACTTTTCCAGTAGAACACATTTTACTACACAACAAATCTGCCTCACCTCTAGCTTGAATATACTTGATATTAAGTAGGTCAAACAAATATTTAACTTGTTTAACGTCTTCTTTAGTAACATGTATAGTTTTAGTATCTAACTTATAAAGTGTTTGTTTCAATTTATTTTTTTGTTCAACATCATCAGTTTCATCAATTTCTTTTTTTAGTGTATCCATTAGAACCTTTTTTTCTTTTAGTTTATTTTGCCTACTTACAATTACTTCCTTTTTTTCTTCGCCAGGAACACCATCAAAGATATAAATAGGTGTAATATTATTTATACGCAATCTATTAATTTGTTCCAAAAATTTCGGAATCAATCTGTTTGCTTTATATTTAAATCTGTAAAGGAAAATACTAGCATCAATAGCTGTTTTTTTTCCATTCAAATCTTTCAAATTAATTTGACGGATACTTGTAGGACAATGTTCTTTCAAAAAAGATGTCAAATTCTTAATACCCATGAGGTGTTAAATATAATTATAAATTTAAGTTTAAATCAATTTTTATAAATCATAATGTGTCATTCTTAAAGTATTTAATATTGAATGAGGTAATCTATTATTTTTTATAGATACCATGAAGTTATTAATATAATTTATAAATTTTTTTGATAATGCTATTAATAAAATATAATCTTTAAATGTTGACGGTGTTATTTTATTTTCATAATATAGGTCTAAAAATCTATCTAAATCCATTAGAATAGCTGTCTTAACAATAAAATAAGAAAATATATCGGTATTTTGTTTGAAATTTTCACAATCACATTTCTTAAAAAACTGATCAGCATTTTCAAAGTTAAAAATAGTAAGAATTTTTGCCGATTGATACATACTATATTTTAATTCCTTGTTTAAAATATCTTTCACAACACTAACTTTATCACTGTAAATACATGTATTTATTAGTAATCCCATTATTTCTGTATAAGCTTCATTCAAAAGCACTTTATTATTCGAACTCATATTAAAATAATCTGAAAAATTGGCAAATGGAACCTCATGCAAATCAAGTGCCAAATAATGAACTAACTCATGTACTAATACTTTATTTAGTTCTTCAACGCGAAAAACAAACAGTTTTTTATTCACAATTGACGCACCACTATTTATTTCACGGGGTCCTAATATTTCTAATGGTTTATAATAATCATATATTTTTTTAAATGGTGTCAAATATATATCTAAATTAATAGTTATATTAACATCCTTAGATTTAAATAAACCACATACTATTACACGCTCAACTATATCATTTATTATCTTAGAAGAAACTCTATTATTTTTACTATAAATATTGAGTGCTATATCTAAATTTTTATAATTTATAGTGTATAAGTGTTTGTAGTTTAATTCATTATGAATGTATTCCATAATATATAATTCTACAAACTCATTCATTATATTTGTGTCTATTTCAGTATTATACATATGTGTTGGAATTCTATTGGTTTTTAACAAAAAATTTAGATGATTCATAACTATTCTGCCATGACTATTTATCCATTCTGCTAACCTATGTTTATTTTGTGTATCCATAATCTCTTTAAATAAGTGTTGATTATCTTGACTATATTTATGTAAACTTGATTGTAATATATTAGTATCATACAAATGCTTAAAAATAGAAAAAACACAAAGTTTATGCTGATTATTTAATTGAATTGTTTGAATATTAGTTTCCAATAAATCTACATCTAAATTTTTATACAAACCATTTATTTTTGTTACAAATGGCTTAAGTTTTTTCCCTACTTTATCTATCTTTATTTTTATAACATCCATATTTATTTAGCAGGTTTTTTTCGCACATTTATTTTTAAAAATCGCTCTATTTTGCACAATATTTTATTATCTATAATTGCTTTACCACACTCATAATCATTAATTATGTCTCTTTTAAGATTAATTCGTTTAGCTAAATCAGCCTGAGATAATTTAAGGTCGCAACGGGCTTTACTAATTATTTTTGATTGTTCTAATGATATTTTTTTATGCTTATCAACATCTGTTGCATTATCTAATTTTTTGTCTTTATCTGTTTTCTCAGTATTCCCCCTTTTTTTAGCTGATTCAGTTTTTCCATCTCTTAATGCTTTATCTTTTTGTTCTTTTTTTTTATGTTTCTTTGTCAACACAGTAACAGTTTCCCACAAAGGATCACTACTATTAATAAAGTCACTCATTATCTAATATCCTAACATTTAAAATAAATTTTTTAAATCAATTTTGTTTAATTATACAAAATTGATTTAAAAAATTATTTAATTAATAATATTATATATTATGCCTGTTGAACTTGAAATTACAGAACTTAATGACTACCAAAAAGCACACGAATTCATTAGTGGTAAAGACGATAAAATTACATTGAATATGCTAAAAAAACACGCTAATATTAAACCAAAAGTTGGATTTCGTGTTTTGAGGTCACATCCAAACACAATGCTATCAGAACCATTAGTGTTTGGTTCAAATCAAAATAGAAATGAAAAACTGTACAAAAAAATTAGTAATGAAGAAATTCTATCACTATGTAATGATGAACTAGCATATATGAAAAAAAATCGAATTATTAATGAATCTAATATTGATTCATATATTAAATCAGGATTGATTCAACACATGATGGATAAATTCCGTATTTCACTTGATTACACTATTACGAACCAACTTAAATAGCTTATTAGTTTATTTACTTTATTTTTTTATTTACTTTATTTCTTTAGAGTCTACTTCTTCGATGACTTCTTTGACTTCTCTTAGTTATACGTGTTCGTTGACTTCTCTTAGTTCTAAGTCTTCTTTGAACTCTTCTACTTTTTTGGCTTCTAAGACTTCTTCGCCTTCTTTGAACTCTTCTACTTTTTTGGCTTCTAATACTTCGTCGCCTTCTACCTCCTGTCTGTGAACCTGAAGAGTTTGGATGAACAAACATATTTGGACCCGTTCCATTATTATTAAATGGTTCGCCGAAACTTTGGGCTACAAAATCTCCGTACGCACCCGAACCTGATTGATTTACTCCAGAGTCAACATGATAATTTCCACTATCTCCACCAAAATATTCCATCGGTAAAGTATTGGCATTTCCACCTCTCAAACTTTTTCGACGTCGGCTTCTTCTTGGCATTTTATAATATATTAATAGAAAATAAATTTCCCAAAATATAGTTAAAACTTTTTTTATATTTAATATTTAATGGATAGTTTTTTGACAACATTTTTAAATTCTAAAGCATTAAAATTATCAAGATTTATAAGTAAAAAAATGGATTTTGTAAGACCCTATCATTTTACAACAGCGAGTTTAATATTTAATGCCAGCGCCCTCATGAATCTAATGAACAATCATTATCCTTTATTTGTTTTCTTATTTATGATCAGTTACTTTTTAAATATATGCGATAAAGTATATGCCAAAGAATTTGATTATAATTCTAAATTAACGAAATATTATAGAAATGTGGCGGGTTGGATTATTATTATATCATTGTATCTTACTTTTACTGGATTGTATAAATATAAAATAAGCCCATGTATAATGACTTTAGTAATAATACTATTACTATTATGCAATTTAAATTATATGTTAAGAAACTATAATAAACAACATAAATGTATAGAATTATGGGATAAATGTATAAAAACCGTTTTAAACGATAAAAAATTATTATATTTAAGACGCTTCACTATATATTTTGATGATACATTAACTATAATATATTTAATTATAATTATGACATTATTATATTATATTAATTAATTTTTTTAAAAAACCATTCTTGAAGTGATATAATTAAATTAAAAATTGATTTTTAAAAATGACTTAAAATATAAATAAGAAAAAATATATACGAAATGGTTGGAATTGGAATTGATTTGGGAACTACTTACAGTGCTGTAGCAGTAATGAAAAATAATAATGTTGAAATTATTGCTAATGATCAGGGTAATAGAACTATGCCTTCATATGTAGCATTTAATGATACTGAACGTCTTATTGGTGAAGCGGCCAAAAATCAAGCAGCTATTAATTCGGAAAATACAATTTTCGATGCTAAGCGTCTTATTGGTAAAAAACATAATGACCCGCAAATTCAAGGCGATATGAGATTATGGCCATTTACAGTTAAAGCCGGAGAAGGTAATAAATGTATCATTGAGGCTACATATAAAGATGAAAAAAAAACATTTCAACCTGAAGAGATTTCTTCGATGGTTTTGTCTAAAATGAAAGAAACCGCTGAAGAATATTTAGGTGAAAAAGTGACAGATGCTGTTATTACAGTTCCTGCTTATTTTAATGATTCGCAACGTCAAGCAACAAAAGATGCCGGAGCTATTGCAGGTCTTAATGTTTTGCGTATTATTAATGAACCTACAGCTGCAGCAATTGCTTATGGTTTGGACAATACATCTAAAGAAGAAAAGAATATTCTTATATTTGATTTAGGTGGTGGTACATTTGATGTTTCACTTCTTAGTATTGACGATGGTATTTTTGAAGTGAAAGCAACAGCTGGTGATACACATTTAGGTGGAGAAGATTTTGATAGTAGATTGGTTAATCATTTCATAGCAGAGTTTAAACGTAAGCATAAGAAAGATATTAGTGGAAATAACCGTGCTCTAAGACGACTTAGAACTGCATGCGAAAAGGCTAAAAGAACTCTTTCATCAACTACATCATCCAGTATCGAAATTGATTCTTTGTTTGAAGGTATTGATTTCTATACAAGTTTGACACGTGCTAAATTTGAGGCTTTGTGTGAAGATTTGTTTAAAGGATGTTTGCGACCAGTTGAAAAGGTTATTCTTGACTCTAAAATTGATAAAAGTTCAATTGATGAAATTGTCTTAGTGGGTGGCTCTACTAGAATTCCAAAAGTCCAAAGTCTTATTAGTGAATTCTTTAATGGAAAGGAATTATGTAAATCTATTAATCCTGATGAAGCAGTTGCATACGGTGCAGCAGTTCAAGCAGCTATTCTAACCGGTGCTTCAAATGAAAAAACTGATTCATTATTGCTACTTGATGTAGCACCACTTTCTCTTGGAATTGAGACTGCGGGTGGTGTAATGACTAATCTAATTACACGGAATACAACTGTTCCAACAAAGCAATCACAAATTTTCTCAACGTATGCTGATAATCAACCTGGAGTATTGATTCAGGTTTTTGAAGGTGAACGGCGTATGACAAAAGATAATAATTTGCTTGGTAAATTTGAACTAACAGGTATTCCACCAGCACCAAGAGGTGTTCCACAAGTAGAAGTAACATTCGATATTAATGCTGATGGTATATTAAATGTTAATGCATTAGACAAGACATCAGGTAAATCAGAAAAGATTACAATTACTAATGATAAGGGACGCTTATCGGCAGAAGATATTGAAAAAATGGTTGCAGATGCTGATAAATTTAAAGAAGAAGATGAAAAGAACTTTAAACGGATTGAAGCAAAAAATAAATTAGAAGGTTATTTGTATGGTGTTTCAAGCTCGCTAACTGATGAACTAAAATCTAAAATGGAACCAGATGATCTTGAAAAAGTTAATACAACGGTTGATAATGGTAAAGAATGGCTTGATTCTCATCAAAGCGAAGAATGTGATGAATATGAGAGTAAAATGAAAGAATATGAAGATGTTATTTCACCTATTATTACTAAATTATCTCAAAGTGGAGGAATGCCTGGAGGAATGCCTGGTGGAATGCCTGATTTTAGCGGTGGAGGAATGCCTGACAAAGGAACTGAAACAGTTGAAGAAGTAGATTAAGTAAATTTACCCTATATACTATTAAATTGTGTTAAAGAGATTTGTTTATTTTCATATATTTTTGTGTTTAAACTATTATAATTTAATACAAATAAAAGTATAGAATACATACTATATACTACACAATACATTCCTGATTGTTTAATATTTGTTGGCTGATTACCTCTTATTAATATATAATTATAATCGTTAAGGATATTATTATTTCCAAGTTTGTTCCTGATAATATCTTCACTCATTTTATATCTAAGTTTATTAGCTATTTTACTTAATTGTGTTTTTTTTTTTGGTTCAAATCTTTTTTTTTTTTTATTTTTTTTTTTTTATTATTTTCTTTTTTTTTTTATATTATTTTATTTGGTTTTTTATTTATTTTTGTTTTTTTTTTTGGTTCAAATCTTATTATTTTTTTATTTATTTTATCAATAATTATAGCATTTTTATGATTAATTCCTAATCTTGTTTTTTTATATATATTAATAAATCCATATATAATATCACATTTTTCATTTTCTAATAATTGTTGTATCATTTTTGTGTCTATTTTTGATATACTTTCACCTTCTGAGTTAATATGGAGTTTTTTACATTTTTCAGTATTATTTACACTTTTACTATAATTATATTCATTATATTCATTTGACTTACTTAGTTTTTTAGATGCGCTTACAGTGGTTGTTCTTGATTTTTTAATTTGTTTTTTAGATGCGCTTACAGTGGTTGTTCTTGATTTTTTAATTGGTTTTTTAGATACGCGTACTGTGGTTGTTCTTGATTTTTTAATTGGTTTTTTAGATACGCGTACAGAGGTTGTTCTTGATTTTTTAATTGGTTTTTTAGATGCATTTGTATTATCTTCATTATCATTGTATTCATTTATAACTTGCTTATCTTCATCATCATTGTATTCATGCGGTTTACGTGATGGTTTAAGAGATGATTTACTATTATTATATTTATTGGGTTTACGTGATGATTTACTATATGTGTGAGTATCATCATTATCATATTCATTTATATCCAGTATATTATCATAAATATTACCCCCCCTTAAAGTTATACTACTACAATTACAAACATTAGTATAATCTAAATTAATTGTGTTAAAAACTTTTTCTAAAATATAAAAATCATTCGTTATTTCTAAGTAATATTTATTACTTACTTTTTCAGTTCCAAGTATATCTGAGTATATAGAATTTTGTATAGGAATTGATTTTAAATCGTATCCTATATCTTTATTATTAACTATATAATGAATTAATTTAAATAATTTATTACAATTGTTTATACTATAGGTTGATATTAATGGAAAAAATAATCTATTTAATTCAGTAATATAAGATATATCAGTTACACCACTTTCTAACAAGAGATTTTGTTTCATATTTATATTTTTGGTTATAATTTTTTCTTTATTAATCTGTTTTTTAAATATTGTATACAATTCATTAAAATACGGTCTATCATTAACATTATTATTCCAACACTTTTTTATTATTTTTTTGATAAAATTATTATTTTTTTTAATAATTTTATTTATTTTAGGATTAACTTCTGTTATTTGATTTTTTATGAAATAATTTAAATGTTTAATATATCCCCATACAAATTTTGATTTACCGTATTTTTCTCCAACCGTTGTACTATTTCCAAGTCTGCTGAATTTTAAACCTGGATTTTTTTTAGTATTATTACGTTTTTGTTTTAAATCCCATAATCGTTTAGGATAGTTTGTCTTTGGACAGAGTTTATTTTTACGACATTTGTTTATTACATTATCATTATCATTATCATTGATGTATATACAATCACACACAGAAAAAGGCACTTCACCATTAGTTATTATCTCAATTAGAACAGCTCCGAAAGACCATACATCTGATTTTTCGGTTAAATTTGGAGGAATTATAAATCTTTCAGGTGCGCTCCAACTTACAGGTCTAGATATGTTTTTATTTACCGATTTATTATACATTACAGATAACCCAAAATCACCGATTTTACAAACTACATTACTTTCTTCTACATTTATTAAAATATTTCTTGCGGCTAAATCATTGTGTAATATTTTTTTAGATGATAAATATTTCATTCCAGTGACAATATCATAACCTATTTCTAAATTTGTTTTAATTTTATTAGTATTACGTTGAATAATTAATAGTGCAGATGAATAGTCGTTATCTTTCCGTTTTAATAAATTAGTTTCTAAATCTCCATGTGAATATATTTTCAATACTATCTTTAAAGAATTATCAATTATAAATTTATCTGTTGAAATACCCATAATTTTAACTATATTTGGATGATCTAATTGGCTCATAATAGAACCTTCACAAATAAAATCCTTAATTATTTTTTTGTTTTGGTCTTTATTATTATTTAATTTCGGCGATTTTATTACACAATTCGTTACTTCACAGTTTTCATCATTACATAGTCCTTTATATACAACTCCATAGTTTCCTTCTCCTAATTGTTCAATTAATTTTATTTTATTAGTGGATATAAAATTAGGTTTTTTAAGAAATTTAACATCAAACACATTATGTTCTCTGTTTAATAATTTTTTGATATTTGGAAAGTCTAAATTACTTACTCCTATATCATTTAATGTAAGTTTTAACATATAATTATAAAATAAAATAAATATTAAAGATTTATTATAATAAAATAATAATGAATGACGAAGAAATAACAAAATCATATTATTCTAATAAAAATACAACCCATTTTTATTTAAATTTATGGGGTGGAGATTCTATTCATATTGGAATATATCCAGATAATTATAATTATAATAAATATAAATCAAATGATGATAAATTAAAACAAATTAAGTTTGCGATTGATAATAAAAAGGAATACATATATAAATTTATAAAAGTATATTGCCAATACTCGTGGGGAAATTATCAAATAGCAGATTTTGGTTCAGGATATGGTGGAACTGCACGTTTCTTGTATGATAAATTAAATACATCTAAAAAAGATTTTTATATTGATTGTTTTGATATTTCAAACGATAATTGTATTATAAATACTAACAAAAATATATTAAATAATTATGATATTCCTGTTTACAATATGTCTTTTTTAGAAATACCATTTTCGAAACAATATAACATTATCTATTCGGAAGATGCATTTATTCATATTAATGAACGATCAAAAATTTTTAAAGAAATTAATAAAAAATTGCTTATAGATGGAATTCTAATTTTTTCAGATATTATTTTAACAGATAACCAAAATAAAGATGACATACAAGAAGTATATGAACGGGTTAATATTAAGAGTTTAGAAACGCATAATAGTTATATTGATAAAGCTAAACAAAACAACTTACAATACGTTAATTCATACGAATATAAAGAAAGTATGTTATATCATTATAAAAATATTCGTGATGTAGTTGATGAAACTGAAGAAAACAAAGAAATTATCAAAGGTTTAGATAATTGGATAAAACATATAGAATTAAATAATATAACAAGCAAACTTTTTATTTTTAAAAAAATTAATTAAATAATTGAAAGTTTTAATAGTTTATCATAAACGCGACAAAAAAGCTGAAGTAATTTCAAGAATTGATTTAATATTAGATATACATTTTTAGATTTTATTTTAGATTGAGATACTTTAGTATCAAATCTGTTGTTACTCCGTATTCTAAATTCATAGTTATATTTTCAATTTCTACCATTTTAGTTATAATATACTAAATTAATTATTTTTATATAATTTTTAATATTTTATATAAAGATTTACTAAACAAAAATAAATTTATAATAATAATATTATATGTTTAGTAAAAAAAAAATAATTAAAAAACGTAGAAAAAAATCTAAAAAATTAAAAGGAGGTAAAGATGATAAATGTTCTTTAGAAACATTGATTTTTGGAGGTAAAACATGTGGAACATTAAAAGGTAAATGTAATATTACTCATTTAAAAGAAAAAATGGAACATTATAAATTTTTTAAGGCTGAAAAAAATAAAAATTTCGTTGAGAATTATTTAAAAAAATTTACACTAAAATTTGTTGGAAAAGATCAAAAAAAAATAGAAAATACTATTTTAATTTTAGATTGTATACCAAGTGTTGGTAGATTACATATAATTTTTTATAATATATATAAAATCGATACAAGTCCAGATTCTGAAAATTTTAAATCATATGTTGCTTTAAAAGAAAAACAAAAAGACGAAACCTTTTTAGATCCTACAACTACAAATGACCAAAAATCAGCTTTATTTAAAGAAAGAATTATAGATATTTCTATAAAGTTATTAGTTGATTTTATTGTAGACGTAATTATAGATTCTATTTTAACATATGAAGAAATACAAAAAAAGGAAATTAAATTAGATTTTAAACAACAATTTGAAACATTTATTAAAAATACCGATACAAATCAAGAAATCGGTATTGGATTACAACAAGGAATACAACAATCTATGAGACAAAATCAACCAAAAACTAAACTTGATTTGGGTAATGGTATAATTATGAATCATTATATCGAATTAAAGAAATTACTTATAAAAAAAAGTGTTGCTGCAGCACCTACCTCACAAAAAAAAATAGTAAATGATTTATACGAACAACAAAAAAATGTAATAAAAACAGATTTAATTAATCATTATAAAGCCGAAAAAACGAAAAAAATAATTGAAAATTTGCATTCAATAGGTATAATGGATACACAAGATAAAAGTGATATACTCATTGAACGAATGTTTGGTGAAAACCAAAGCTCTAATTATTTATTTATTGTTTTAGGATTGGTTGGATTTGCATTATTACTTAAATTTAATGTATTGGCAGGGGCTCCTATAACTGATAGCGGAACCTTCTAAATTATAATATTTTATTATATTATGGAGTTAACAATATCTAATATAATATCAGTTTTTCCGTTGCTTTTTTATATTTCATATTTTTTTTTAATAGTTGGAAAATCTATAGGTAAATTAGATGTTACTGTAAATATTAAATACTTTTTTGGACTAATATCATCATCATATGTAGCACAGGCATTAAAGTATTTAGTACCATATCCTAAATGGAGCTATAAATATACAATGCGACCTGAAGGTGCCCGAGATTGTGATTATTTATCATGTGGTGGAATAGTTAAACATAACTCTCCAGGTATGCCATCTGGTCATATGACTACTACTGGATATTTTATTATTTATAATATTTTATATATTATTAAACATAATTATAATAAAAGTCTTATAGCTGTTAATATATTTTTATTAATAATGATGGGGTGGGCACGAATTACCAAAAAATGCCACAACATAATACAGGTGGTAAGTGGTACTATTTTGGGTTCATTGATTGGTGCTTTATTTTTTTATAAAGTTTAGATATATTTTTTTTTTGATCTTTATTTTTTTATAAAGTTTAGATATATTTTTTTTTTGAT
>Ga0115565_10000472_pt1 | contig 34950 bp, 31 predicted proteins | sample COGITO_mtgs_1105_FD_87199 | JGI IMG/M metagenome (GOLD analysis project Ga0115565, IMG submission 87199) | Pelagic marine microbial communities from North Sea - COGITO_mtgs_110530 | ecosystem: Environmental > Aquatic > Marine > Epipelagic | place: Germany:Helgoland, sampling site Kabeltonne... | reverse complement strand
GAATTAAAAGAAAAATCTTGGGAAGATGAAGTAAATTTTCCTAAAAAATTAAAATATGAAGTATTCATAAAACATATAAAAGGTCCGTTGTTTTTTGGTTCTACTAGCGATTTTCAAGCACTTTCTTTACAAATACCAGAAACAGCAAAAACAGTTATAATGCGTTTAGGAAGAATGCAATATATGGATCAATCTGGATTATATGCAATGGAAGATATGTTGTTGAATTTAAAGAAAAGAAATATAGACGTACTATTTGTAAATTTATTAGAACAGCCAAAATACATGATGGAAAGAATTGGTATTATTCCAGATTTTATACCTAAAGAACATATTTTTGATTCTTTTGAAACTTGTGTAAGTTGGGTAAAACAAAATATTATAGACAATCACTAAAAATAAAACGAAATGAAAAACACATATTATCATCAATTATTAGAGAACAATAAAGGTTGGGTACAAAAGAAAATTGATCAAGATCCTACGTATTTTGAAGAACTATCTAAAGGACAAAAACCACCTGTTTTATGGATTGGTTGTGCAGATAGTAGAGTGCCAGCAAACCAAATAACAGGTACACTTCCTGGCGAAATTTTTGTTCATAGAAATATTGCTAATATGGTTGTACATACAGATATGAATATGTTAAGCGTATTAGATTATGCTGTAAATCATTTAAAAGTAAAACACGTAATTGTTTGCGGACATTATGGTTGTGGAGGTGTAGAAGCTGCTATGCACAATAAAGATTTAGGGTTGATAAACAAATGGGTAAGAAACATTAAAGAGGTTTATAAAGAAAATATAACTGAACTTAAAAAATTAGATACCGATAAAAAACGTTTTGATAGATTGGTTGAATTAAATGTAATTGCGCAAGTGTACGATTTAGCAAAAACATCTATTGTTCAGCGTGCTTGGGTTAATGATAGTGGTTTAGAAATTCATGGTTGGGTGTATGGTTTAAATGATGGTATTATTAAAGATTTAAAAGTATCTATGGATAGTGCTGCACATTTAGATGATATTTTTACCTTAGATTTAAAAAAATAATAAGCAACTATTTAGAAGCTAAAAAACCATCAAAACATAGTATTTTGATGGTTTTTTTATTTGATAAAATCTCGGTTTAAAATAGATTGATAACAGCATAATAAATTGGCATTCCAATTGTAATATTAAAAGGAAACGTAATTCCTAAAGCCATAGGAATATAAATACCAGCATCTGCTCTTGGCTCTGCAAGTTTCATAGTTGCAGGAACTGCAATATAAGAAGCGCCAGCAGCCAAAATTGCAAACAACAATCTATTTCCTGCACTTTCTGTAATAAAACCACTTACATACGCTACAACCATTCCATTAAAAAGAGGCACCATAATTCCGAAGAAAAACAAAAACATTCCATATTGTTTAAAACCTTTTATTCTGTTTGCAGTTACCATCCCCATTTCTAACAAAAAGAGCGATAAAAATCCTTTAAAAATATCGGTTGTAAAAGGTTCAATTCCTCTTGCTTGGCTAGCATCTGCAATTAAACCAATTACCAAACTACCAATTAACATTAAAACACTACCACTTGTAAAAGAGTGTTTTAAAATACTTCCTATCGATTTTTTCTCTTTTTTAGTGCTATCATTTATCATAATTAAAATAACACCCACTATAATTGCTGGAGATTCCATAATTGCCATAATTGCAACCATGTGTCCACCAAAAGTAATCCCTTGGTTTTCTAAAAAAGAAACGGCTGTTACAAAAGTTACTGCACTCACAGAACCATAAGCTGCTGCAATTGCACCAGCATTTGGAACACCAATTTTTCTCTTTAAAATATAAAAAGTATATAAAGGCACAATAACAGATAAACCAATTGCAAATAAAATTGAGTATATAATTTCTGCATTAAACTCGCTATGAGAAAGCTCTTGACCACCTTTAAAACCAATAGCAAATAGTAAATATAAAGAGATAAATTTTGATGATGATTCTGGTATTTTTAAATCACTTTTTACTAAAGAAGCTATAATTCCTAAAACAAAAAATAGTAAAACAGGGTTTGTTAAATTGCTGATTAATATATCTACATTCATTAGTTTGGTTTTATTTTGACCGCGCAAAATTAAAACCATTCATTCATATATTTTTATTTAAATTTGTTATGTTATACATAAAATACATTTATGAATTTTACCTTACACCAACTTAAAGTTTTTACAACAATTGTAGAAAACAAAAGTATTACAAAAGCTGCTAATGAGTTAAATATGACGCAACCAGCAGCTTCAATTCAACTAAAAAACTTTCAAGATCAGTTTGATATTCCTTTATCCGAAGTTATTGGGAGACAATTTTATGTAACCGATTTTGGCAAAGAAATTTTTACAATTGCGCAAGAAATTTTAAACAAAACAGAAACTATACAATATAAAACAGAAGCTTTTAAAGGATTGCTTTCTGGTAAATTAAAAATATCTGTAGTTTCTACTGGTAATTATGTGATGCCTTATTTTTTAAACGGATTTTTAAAAAAACATCCAAAAGTTGAGTTGGTTTTAGATGTATCTAACAAAACAACGGTTATTAAGGATTTAGAGCAAAATTTGGTCGATTTTTCCTTGGTTACAGTAAGTCCAGATCATTTAGATTTAATTGAATTACCAATTATGGAAAATAAATTGGTGTTAGTGGCATCCAAAGAAAACAAACTTATTGGGCAAAAAAATACAGATAAATCCATCTTTAAAACCATTCCTTTAATTTACAGAGAAGATGGTTCTGGAACAAGACACACGATGCAGCAATTTTTTAAACAAGAAAAAATTGCACCTAAAATTAAACTCGAACTAACATCTAACGAAGCTATAAAACAAGCTATTATTGCAGATATTGGTGTATCAATTGTATCGTTATTAAGTATTAAAAACGAATTACATCAAAATGAACTAAAAATAATACCTGCTAAAGGCTTGCCTTTAAAGTCGGTTTGGAAATTAATTTACTTAAGGAAAAAAACATTATCTCCTGTTGCAAAGGCTTTTTTAGAATATGTAGCATCAGAAAAAGAAAATGTTTACAAAAATTATTTTAGTTGGTTGGATACTATAAAAATGTAAACTTATTTAAACTTTAATGAAGGATTTTTATCATCTAAAATTGCAGGAAATATAGTTGGTACAATCGATTTTACAGGACTATATAAAATAGACTCCTCCAATGTTTCTTCGCTTACAAAGGGAATAGTTTTATTAAATTTATCAAACAAAAGAAAAATTACACTTAACAATAAAGACCATTTTAAAGCTCCAAAAATACCGCCCAAAAGTTTGTTTAATAAACCTAAAGAGCTAATATCTGCCAGTTTAGTTAGCAGTTTTCCAAGAAAAATAATAGTTAATATTACTACCAAAAAAGTAATAGCAAAAGAAGCTATTTTATATGTATTGCTAGACCATTCTAAAACAGAATCTCGAAATTCGTCTTCTATTAAATAGGAATAATGAATCGCACAAAAAACACCTGCAACTATTGCTACTAAAGATGCTACCGAAGAAAAAAGTCCAATAATGAAACCTCTTACAGCAGCAAAAATTAAAATTACAATAAGAATGATGTCAATAATATTCATTTTTCAATAATTTGTGTAAATCTACATCCTTTTTTTACAAATTAAAAATGGGCATTGTATCTTTACATCTTAAATGTTTTTTATGACAAAAGTTAGTGACTTAAAAGAAAAATGGAATTTTTTAGTCGATAAATTAACCAATGATTTTTCTGAAGGTGATGAATTAAATGTAGATGGAATTCTCTATTTAGTGGGTGTGCAAGAATTAGGGCAAGGTTATAGAGAGTTTAAAAAAGACGAAAAAATGAACCTAATGCACATTGCTATTTGCAAATTGCTGGAACCTTATGGGTATTATGAGTTCGATTATTTTGATGATGATGGTTGGCCACATTACAAAACTCTTACAGAATTACCAAACCTAAAACCTGGTGAACAAACTGTGCTGATGAAAGAAGCGATTGTGGCATATTTTGAGGGTTTGGATTATTTTGAAGATTAAATTATCATTTAAAATAATTGCCACGAATTCACAAATTTAAATTTTTGTAAATAAGTTTGGTTAAAGTCAGTACTTAATTTTGTGCTTTTTTAAAAACCAAAAAATAATTCGTGAATTCGTGGCAAAATTAAAATCAAGTAACACTCATTTTCTTTATCATTGTTGAAAATATTTTTGGAAAGAAACGCTTTACATACACCCCTAATTTCTCTTTTGCACCAGAAATATAAACCTCTTCTTTTCTTTGTTCAATAGCCTTTAGCATCATTTTAGCAAAACGTTCTGGCTGAATTCCGTTTGCTGTAGCAGTGTCCATTTTTTGTTGTGGAGTTCCATTTCCTGTTAACGCATTTTTAGAAATATTGGTATTTATAAAACCAGGACAAACCAATGTTACTGCAATATTTTCTTGATAAACTTCTGCACGTAAACTATCAAAAAACCCATGCAAAGCATGTTTACTTGCTGCATAGCTAGAACGTAAAGGAGTACCAATTTTACCAACAATACTGGTAGTTACCACAAAATGTCCGTTTTTATTTTTGATGAAATGAGGTAAAATAGCTTTCGTTAACCCTACAGTTCCTAAATAATTAATATCCATAATTCTTTTATCAACCAAAATAGTTGTGTCTTTCACCAAAGAACGTTGACTAATTCCACCATTATTTATTAAAATATCTATTTTACCAAAAGCAACAATTGCCTCCTCTGCTTTATTTTGCAGATTTGTATAATTTTCTAAATCTAAAGTGATAATTTCTACGTTTTCAGGATTTTTACAGGCTGATTTAACCAACTCTAAATCCTGCTTTTTTCTGGAAGATAAAATCAGTTTTGCATTTTGGTTCGATAATTCTAAAGCTAATGCTTTTCCTATTCCAGAAGAAGCACCAGTAATCCATACAATTTTATCAGAAAAAAACATAACATATAATTTAACGTTACAATATAATTCATTTTAATAGAGAAATGTTATTTTTGGTATACTTGTTGACAACTATTTTCATAGAAAAACTGATTAAAATGATACAAAAAATTTTACCTTTCCTATTATTTATTTCATCCATAGCATTTGCACAACATACTGTAAAAGGTGCAATGAGCCCTGAATTAAAAACTGATTGGCTAATTCTCTATAAAATTGAAGGCACAAAACAAGTATTTATAAATAATACTACATTAAAGACAGATTCTATTTCTATTGGTGGTAAAAAAGAGCCTGTTAGCACTTTTGAAATACAATTACCTGCTTCTGCAAAACCAGGAACTTATAGAGCAACGTATGCTTTAGAAGGGGCAACTTTTATAGACTTTTTCTACAATAAAGAAAATGTTTCCTTTATTTTTAATCCTGAATATCCACAAGAATCTGTTGCTTACACAGAGTCTTCAGAAAATACGTTTTACAATAATTACATAAACGATATTTCTGTAATGCAACAAAGGTTAGATTCTATTCAAATAGCTTTTTTGCAAAACCCAAGTTTAAATTTTAATGAAAAATATAAAAAAGCGTATAATGACGTAAATGCCGTTCAAAACAAATACGCTGAAGCTGCCAAAGATAAATATGTTGCCCCATTTATAAAGGCTAGTGCAAGAAAAAACACACCAGAAATATTAAATTCTGCTAATGATTATTTGGCAAATATTAAAAACACTTTTTTCGAAACTTTAGATTTTTCGAACGAAACCTTAAAAAATTCTTCGTTTTTAACAAACAGAGTTTTAGACTATGTATTTTATATAAATTATGCTGAAGATTTAGAGCAGCAACAAATTCTCTTTAAAAAATCCATTGAAACTGTGCTTTCTAAAATTAAAAATCAATCTTATAAAAGAGATATTATTGTGTTTTTAATTGAGCAATTTGAAACTTCTAGAAATTTGGAGATTATAGATTATCTGTTTGAAAATCATTACAATAAATTGCCAATTAATTTGCAAGACACAAAATACGCAAATGAGAAAAAAGCCTTGTTTGCTGCTGAAATTGGCAGAATTGCACCCGATTTTTCTTGGGATGAAAATGGTAAAAACTTAAAACTATCTACTTTAAATGATGCAGAAAATTATGTGTTGGTTTTTTGGAGTACAGGTTGTTCTCATTGTTTAAGGGAAATTCCTGAATTACACACCTACATGAAAACCAAGCCAAACGTAAAAGTAATTGCTTTTGCTTTAGAAAATGATTCTTACGCTTGGAACACTTATAAAAATGCAAATTTACAAGGTTGGCACAATGTTTTAGGTTTAAACAAATGGGAAAACAAAACTGCTAGAACTTATCAAATTAACTCCACTCCTACTTATTTAGTGTTAGATAAAAACAAAAAAATTATTGGCAAACCTAATGAAATTGATGATGTAAAAGAGTTTTTAAGCAAGCTTTAACTTTTCATAAAGTTTCTTTTTTTATTTTCTTTAAAGAAGTAATCACAATACCAACAATAACTAATAACGCTCCAAAAAACTGAACTAAAGTTAATGTTTCGTTTAAAAAGAAGGATGCTAATACAATTGTTGATATAGGTCCAATTCCTGCAACTATTGCAAAGTTAGAAGAGCTAATTATTTTTATAGAAGCACTAACCAAAAAAGACGGAATTACAGTTGCAAAAACTGCTATTAAAAACCCATAGGTATATATTTGCCAAGGCAAAATAAAGAGGTTGGTTTCACTAATAAAGCTAAAGTGAATAAAAAAACAAACGCAAGAAACCAACATAGCATAAGCTGTAAATTTAACAACTCCGAATTTTGGAATTAACCAACCACTTCCTACCAAATAAGATGCGTATGTAATTGCACTTAATAATATAAAGAAACCACCTAAATACATGTTGTTTCCAGAAACATCAACTTCACCAGAAAACGCAATTACAATTCCTAAATAAGATAAAAAGATAGCTAATGCTTGAATTTTTGTAATAGGCTGCTTAAAAAAAAGCCGATTTAATAAAATTACAATTGTTGGATATACAAATAAAATAATGCGTTCTAAACTTGCTTTGATATAAGTCAACCCAACAAAATCAAAATAACTAGCTAAATAATAACCAACTAAACCAAAAAATATAACCCAAGAATAATCTTTTTTAGTAATTTCAACTCCTTGGTTTTCATTTCTATATAAATAGGCAATTACTACATAAAAAGGAAAAGAAAACAACATTCTTAAGAGTAACATTGTAATAGCATCTACATTATAATTATAGGCAAGTTTTACCATTACTGCTTTAGATGAAAAAAGTACAACACCTAAAACACCTAAAATAATTCCAAACCAAAACTTTTTTGTTGTCATAGAACTAAAGTAGCATTTCGTTTTTTAAGTATTGATTTTAGTAAACTTTGTTTACGATGTTCAAAAAAAGAAAATAGTATTTGATAAGGAAATTCTAAATTAAGTTTAGAATTATAAACACTTTTTTAAAATATAGAAAAGCATCTTCTAAATGTTCAATTTTGGTTTCTTTTTTATTTAGGATAATTGCAATAATGTCAAAACGAACCTCAACATCTAAATCTTTTTGCACCACATAATAATCTATGGTAGAAACTAATAATTTTATCTTTTTATGGGTTTACAATACAAATCTTTTTGAACTATTTTAAAAAAAAGTATAAAATTTTATATTCAGATGATAAAGGAATTGTTTTTTTATATATATTTGAGCAAGAAAAAACGCCAATGCTGTGAACATTGACGCTTTTAAAAAAAGGTGGTTAGCTTTGGACACTTAACCAGATAATTTGCTCATTGAATTTAAAAGGTTTGGAATCTTTTAAATTGGCATCAAATTCAAATTACATTTTACCTTTAAATCAGCACTCTTATGAGTGCTTTTCTCTTTTGTAAATATAAGTTTTAAAATAATACTTGAAAATTAATTTATCAACAGGTTGTCAGCATTTTGTTGATGAATACTTGTACAAATATCTTCATAATAAAGTCTAGGAAAAAATTAAATTGCTATTGGTTCCTAACTTTATTTTTCATATGTAATTGATATTCAGTGTGCTTTATAGCATCTTGTTTTAAAGATTCTACTTTCGATAAAATAAAATTGCATTATAAAACCAAGATAGAACAACCTTATTCCAAAATAAAGAGAACTTCTAGTTTTTACCTCATAAGCTACTAAAATATCATTTTTATGAACAATACTAACTTTTGGAATTTCTGGATTTGATTATTGAATTTGGAATTGCTAAAATAAAGATTGTTTCTTTGGAAGCTATAATGAAAAAGAGTTATCAAAAATATGATTAAAATAGAAATTAATTAAAATATATCAGATGTTCAGAAATACAAAAAAGCATCTTCAAAATGCTCCATTGTAAATTTATTATTTTGATATAAAATGGCAATAATATCAAACCTTACTTCTATATCTAAATCTCTTTGCACCACATAATAATCGATGGCAGAAACCAGTAATTTTATTTTTTTTGGAGTGATAAAATCCTGTGGATCTCCAAAATAATCTGAGCTTCTTGTTTTTACTTCCACACCAACTAAAGTTCCTCCTTTTTGAGCAATAATATCTACTTCAGCTTTTAAATATCTGTAGTTTTTTTCGAGAATTTTGTAATCATTTTTAATTAAATATTCAACTGCAAATTTTTCTCCTTTTTCACCAAGTTCGTTATGTTCTGCCATGTTTTTAAATCTTCAGTTGGCAGTTTTCAGTCATTACAGTTTATAAAAATTACCAGATTGTTAAACTACGCATTTTTGATTACTTTTAACCTATGAATTTCCCTTTTGGTTTTGGACAAAAAAGTTCACTGTTATTAATTTTCTTTTTCCACGGAATTGTATTTTCTGCTTTATTGTTAAGAAAAGGAATTATTTACAAACAAAAAGCCAGTAAATGGTTGAGTTTTTTATTGTTTTTATGCGTAATGTATATTGCCCCTTATATGTTGGGTTATGCAAATTGGTATTCTAATAAAACAGCTAGAGAAATTTTGTTTTTTGTGCCTTTTATGCAGGTTTTATTAATTGGGCCTGTTATTTATTTTTACACAAAAAGCCTGCTTAATAATTCGTTTGTAATAGCTAAAAAAGAGCGTTTACATTTTATTCCAGCAATATTGTATCTACTTTATAGTCTCATAATTTTTATTACTGATAAAATCGTTTTAAATGAATTTTATTTTTATGCAGATGGCAGAGATAAAGATTTGGCAAATTGGTATCAAATAGCGGGTGTAATTTCTATGGCTTTTTATTTAGTGTTGAGTTTACAACATTATTCCAAGTACAAAAAGCTAGTGTTCGAAAAAGTAAGTTTTGCAGATTCTATTTTGTTTCAATGGATTCAAAATTTCTTAATTGCATTTTTAAGTATTTTAATTTTACGCGTTTTATTGTTTATTTTAAATCCTGAATGGGGAGAATTTGGTAGCCAATTTTGGCATTATATTGTATTTTCTATAGTGGTTTTTTATATCTCAATAAATGGCTACGCAAATGCTATAAAAATTGCTGTTTTGAGTGATATAAATAGTGAAAATATCAATGTTTTTTCTGAATCCGAAAACGAAGAAAAACCAAAACAAGGAAATATCAACCAGAAAGAAATTGAGTTGTGGCAACAGAATATTTTGAAATTAATTGAGAACGAAAAAATTTATCGAAATCCAAAATTGACGCTTTTTGATGTTTCAAAATTGCTAGAAACTACTACAAAAACCATTTCCAATAGTATCAATTCAGGATTTGAGATGAACTTCAACGACTTTATCAATCATTATAGAATTGAAGCTGTAAAAAAAAAGCTTAAAAATGAAGAGCATAAAACATCAACTTTATTAGGCATTGCTTTTGACTGTGGCTTCAATAGCAAAGCGACTTTTAACAGGGCTTTCAAAAAAAGCACAGGTGTATCTCCAAAAGATTATTTGCAAAAAATGAACTCGTAAATTGGTCTCAAATCAAGATTTGGAGCGATTTAGCTTCTAATAATATTCATATTTGCATTAAAATAATCTGATATTTATGAAAACTACTCTTTTATTTCTTGCACTTTTTATTTCTTCTTTATGTAGCGCTCAAGAAAATAAAATCGCAAAAATTGATTCGATTGTAAACTCAAAAATTTCTGAAAAAGACCCAGCTTTATTTGTTGGAATTGTAAAAGATGGAAAAATTATCTATCAAAAAACAAAAGGTTTATTAAGTTTACAACATCAAGTAAAAGCAACTAAAACTTCGGTTTCTAATATTGCATCTACAGCAAAACAATTTACAGCTTTAATGATTTTACAATTATCAATTGAAGAAAAATTGAGTTTAGAAGACGACATCAGAAAATATTTACCTACTTTTTATCCGAATGTAAAAGAAAAAATTAAAATTAGGCATCTTTTAAATCATACAAGTGGCGTTCGAGATTTTTATGATTTAATGAGCATTCAGCAAAATCCTTGGTGGAGAAGAGAAGGTTTAGACAATAAAGATGCTTTAGAATTATTAGAAAAACAGCAAGACCTGTCTTTTGAACCTGGTTCTAGATATATGTATAGCAATTCTGGTTATACCATTTTAACCAAAATTATAGCTGTTGCTTCTGGAGAAGATTTTCATAGTTATTCTAAAAATTTCTTTGAAAATTTAGGGATGAAAAACACCCAATTCTTAAAAGATTATATGTATGTAATTCCAAATCAGGCTTTGCCTTATTCTGATTGGGGAGATGATGTTTGGCAACAATATCCTATGATTACCAATTTGTATGGAGATGGATTTTTGTTTACTTCTTTGGAAGACCAAATGGTTTTTGAAATGGCTGTTCAGAATGCAAATCATAATAACAATAGATTGTTAATTGAAAGCCAAAAACCCATAAAAAATAGTAAAATTAAAACCTATGGTTTTGGGGTAGAATTAGAAGACAGATTGAATAGGGAATCTGTACATCATTCAGGTGGAACAGGGTCTTATCATTCTCAAATGGCAAGATATCCAGAAGAAAAATTGACTGTTTTTGTAATGAGCAATAACAGCAAACTTTGGAGTGGAGCAATTGCTGACGAGATTACAAATGTATTATTATCTTCAAAAAAAGCAACAAATAATTATAATAAAAGAATTAATGAAACAAATAACTTAACTAGTTTTAGTGATGTAATTGGTCAATATCGTTCTCCAGGTGAATATTTAATAAGAATTGAAGAGAAGGATGAAAAATTGTTTTGGAGAAATGGAAATAATAATCCTAGAGAACTAATTCAAGAAGATAATAATATTTATAAAATGAAAAGTAATCCAACCTTAAAAGTGGGTTTCTTTAAAAATGAATTGAACCTGTTTTATGAATCTGGAAAAATAGCTGTTTACGAGAAAATTCCATTTGAAAAACCAACATTAGCAGATTTAGAAAGTTATGCTGGAGAATATTTTAGTACTGAATTAGCGATGTCTTTTACAATTGAATTATTATCTAAAAACAAACTTCAAATTTCTTTAGATAACTGGGATGAGCCAGTTAACCTTGAGGTTTTAAATAGAAATGAATTGCTTGTTTACGATTATATTTTAAAAATACAAAGAGATCAATTTAACAGAATTACAGAAATTTTATTGACTACAAATCGTGTTTTAAACAACAGGTTTATTAAGAAAACGAAGCTTAAATTTCAACCAAAAATAGCTACAGAAAATGGTTCTATTAATGTAACTACCATTGGTTCTAGAAAAGGGAACTCCTCACAAATACTATTGACTAAAAATTATAAAAATGGAAATGAAATTTGGTCCCAACAATTTGGGGGGAAAAGTTATGACAAAGCAAGTTCTATCATTAATACAAAAGATGGAGGTTATTTAATTATTGGTTCAACAAGTTCTTATGGAAAAGGGAATTATGATATGTTTGTAGTTAAAACCGATAAAAATGGGAAGAAAATTTGGCAAGATACCTATGGTGGTTTTTACAACGAATATGGTTATACTGCAGAAAAAACAGACACAGGCTTTTTAATAAAAGGCACAAAACAAAAATGTTCCTCGAATTCTGATGTTTTTAACAGAAAATGTACCACTAATGTATGGTTTGTTTCTATTGATGAAAATGGAAAGGAACTTTCAAACCAACTTTTAGAAGAAATAAATTAGTCTTTTTTTATCACCTTTAATATTTAATTAGGAATGTTTCAATTTATAATCCATTTTTTTGAAAAATCATTGTTCAACAAAATTATAGGTAATGAAAATAAAAACTATTTCTGTTCTAATTCTATTGCAATTCCTGTTTTTATTTAATGTTAATGCTCAAGATACAGCATTCAATCCAGATGAAATATTCCCAAAAGATTCTTTGGTAAAATGGACGACTGAATTATTTTATTCATTGTCTGAAATTCATCCTAATTTCTATACGTACACTTCTAAAGAGGAATTTGATTCTATAATTCCTGCTGCATTTAAAGACGTTACAAAACCATTAAAAACAATTGATTTTTATAGAAAAATTAAACCATTATATGCAAAAATTGGATGTTTGCATACAGATATTAGTTTAAACGAAGCTTGGAGGAATTATTCAGAAAGTGCTTCGAAATTAGTTCCTGTTTCTGTTTTTATTGATGATGATAAAAACGTTTTTGTGGTTGATAATTTATCTGATAATCCAGATTTAGTTGTAAAAAGTGAAATCCTAGCAATAAATGATAAACCTATTGATGATATTGTTACGACATTATTAAATGCAATTCCTTCAGATGGTTATAATCAAACTTTAAAATTATACTTGTTAAACTTTCGTTTTGCTTTTTGGTACAGAACAATGATTGAGTTTAATGATAAATTCAACATAAAAATTAAAGTTGATGATACTATTAAAACAGTTGAGGTAAAAGGAGTTGATAAATCTTCTTTTCCTTCTTTTGAAGAGCAGGAAAAAGCCAATGAAAAACAGCTTGATTTTGAAGTGACTAATGGTAATGCTTTTTTAAAAATCAATTCTTTTTCGAATAGTGCAATCAAAGAAAATGGTCAGAATTTTAAGCGATATTTAAAAGATGTATTTAAAAAATTAAATCAAGAAAATATTAAAACATTGGTAATCGATGTCAGAAATAATACTGGAGGTTCAGATAGTAATGCAGTGTTGTTGGCAAGTTATTTTTTTAATGAGCCTTTTAGATATTGGGATAGAATAGAGGTTAGAGAAAAAATTGCGAATCAAATTAGTGGAATAAATCGACTTTTTTATAAGAAACCAGTAAAAACGAAAGATTCAAAAAATCGTATTTGGTTAAAAGCAAAATTAACCAAAGAGTTTGATTTTTATGAAGTACAAAAACCTGCAAAAAATACTTTTAATGGCGATGTTTATAATTTAACAAACGGTTTATGTATGTCTTCTTGTGCTGATTTTGTGGCTGTGCTATCTCATAATAAAAAAGCGAAAACTGTTGGTCAGGAAACTGGTGGAGGATATCAAGGAAACACAAGTGGAATGATGCCAGAAAATGTTGTTTTTAAAAATCTTGTCATCACAACTCCAATGCAGAAATATGTGAATTTTGTAGATTTAAAAAAGAATTTTGGTAGAGGAACCATACCAGATTTTAAGGTTGAAAAAACATTAGAGGATAGACTTTCTAAAAAAGATGCAGAATTAGAATTTGTGAAAAGTCTTTTAGAAAAACTAAAAGATTAATTTTAATAAATTAGCAACCATCTTTTAAAGCCATTTTATTATCAAAAACTTTCTAAATATTATTATCCTTTTAGGAGTAATTCAGGGAATCATAACTACTATTTTATTATTTAGAATAAAAGTAAATCATAGAGCAAACAAACTACTTGCTTGGCTTATTTTATTGATTTCTTTAGCTTGTTTAAACCTTTTTCTACTTGAAACTTTAGAAAATACTTCTACTCTTTTTGATGTGCTAGAAGCAATAATTCCTTTGGTAATTATAATGCCAATTGGCCCCTTAATTTACTTTTATGTAAAAACGATTTTAAATCCAGATTTTAAAGTTGATAGATCAAAACGAAAATATTTTTACAGTATTATTTTAGATGTTGTGCCAAATTTAGTGGTTATCATTTATATCATTTTTGGTTTTTTAGGGTTGATAAATAACGATTCCAATTTTGATTTAGGGAATTTTATATCCCTCTATAATCAATATGCGGATATACCAAGATGGCTTTCTTTAGCCATTTATTTAACGTTTACTTATCAATTGATTTCAAAGCACCAAAGTGATTTTAAAAACAACGCTTTTACAAAATGGGCAAAGAAATTTACCTTTGGTTTTATTATCTTTTCTATCATTTGGTTTTTCCATTTAGTTCCTTATTTAATTCCATCTTTATCTAATCTTCTTTTAAGTAATGTAGGTTGGTATCCTGTTTACATTCCACTAATTATTTTGGTGTATTGGTTAGGTATTAATGGCTATATTTTCAGTTTTAAAACCTACAAAAAAACATCAAAATCTTTAATAATTACTGATGAAATTATTGCAAAAACCATCAAAAATTTAGATAAATTAATGAAAGTTGATAAACTGTATTTAGATACTTCTTTGCAATTGAAAGATGTTGTAAAACAAACAAGTATTCCTCAAAAAACAATTTCGGCAGTTTTGAATCAGCATTTAAATTCTAGCTTTAATGAATATGTCAATAATTTTAGAATTGAAGAATTTAAAAAAAGATTATTAAGTGATAATCTAGAAAACTTTACAATAACTGCGATTGCATTTGAATGTGGGTTTAATTCTCAAGCCACTTTTCAAAGAGTTTTTAAAGCGAATACCAATCAGTCTCCTAGTCAATTCAGAAAAACAAATTTAAACACATAAAATTGTACTCAAATCTAGATTTGAGTAGATTAAAGTTATTATAATCGGTTTATTTGCAGAAAATATTTCGAAATGATAAAAATTAGTTTTCTAGTATTTTCTTTACTTTTTATAACGCTTTCTAACGCCCAAGACGAATCAAAATCACTTCAAATTATTGATGATTTTCTTACTGAAGAATATCCAAAGAAAGAACCTGGAGCAGCAGTTTTAATTGCAAAAGATGGCAGAATTATCTATGAAAAAGCATTTGGTTTAGTCTCTATAAAACCAAAAAGAAAACTAAAAACAACTATGGTTTTTCAAATTGCATCTATGAGTAAGCAATTTGTTTCTGCTGCTATTTTGCAACTAGTAGAACAGGGAAAAATGAAATTGTCAGATTCTATTCAGCAATATGTGTCTTATTATCCATCCAAAAAACATAAAATAACGATTCATCATTTATTGGCACAAACCTCAGGAATTCCTAATTATTTTGATGTGGATGACAATGAATTTTATTTGCTAGCCAAAGAACATACGCCTGAAGAATTAATCAATTATTATAAAGATGAGCCTTTGTTATTTGAGCCAGGTTCAAAATGGGCTTATAGTAATTCTAATTATCCATTATTGGGTGCAGCTTTAGAGAAAGTAACAGGTTTATCATTAAAAGAATATTTAAGAGTTCATATTTTTGAACCTTTAGAGATGAATTCAACTGGACTTTGGTACACAAAAAACACAAAAAGAAAGCAAATAGTTACTGGCTACAATAGTAAAAAAGGAATCCTATTTCCTGCTCCAAAAATGGTGGGTTCAGCTTTGTATGCACCTGGAGGAATTGTATCAACTACAAAAGATTTATTTCTTTGGAATGAAGCTTTGAAAAACAAAACGAGTATCAGTAAATATGTTGTTGATCAATTAATTACAGAAAAAACTACATACGATGGAAAAGGAACTGGTTATGGGTATGGATTCTTTTTAAGAAACCTTCAAGGAACTAAAACCGTTCAGCATGGAGGAAATTTATTCGGTTTTACAACAAATGGAATGTATTTGCCAAAAGAAGATATTTACGTTTGTATTTTAGCAAATACTAAGTTTGATAGAACTAACGAAATATCAAATTATATTGCCAGTCTTTTGATGGATAAACCTATTGAAATCTTTACTAAAAAAGAGATTTCAGCAGAAATATTAAAAGAATACATAGGAATTTATGAATTACAGGGCGAATTAGAAAGAACTTTTGAAATTAAAGTATTCGATAATCGATTGGTTTTAAGTGATCCCAAAAATCCGGAAGCAGATGCGTTTTTAACTCCTTCAGATAAAGATATTTTTCTTCTCAAAGCAGTTGGTGTTGCTTTCAAGTTTTTTAGAAATGATAAAAATGAAATTATTGGTTACACCGTAAAACAAGGAGAGAATTATAATTTTAAAAAAGTGAAATAGTTTATAATTTAATAAAAGTGATTGTATACTGATTACTGCCAACTTTCAACCGAATATTTCTCCCAAAAATCAAAGCTCTATTATCAGCTTCATGACCTGCAGGAAAATCAAACAAAACAGGAATATCATTGGGGATTGCATCTAAAATCAATTGTTCAATAGTACTGCCCCAATTTGTAGTGTTTTTTTTGATGAGACTCATATTACCAATAATAACAGCGTTTACTTTGGTGAAATAATTAGCTCTTTTTAAACTTTGTAGCATTCTGTCAATAGAATATTTATACTCGCCAATTTCTTCAATAAACAGTATTTTTCCTTCTGTATTTAATTGACTTTCTGAACCTAACATTGATGTTAAAATCGCCAAATTTCCTCCAATTAATTGTCCACTAATTTCTTTAGATGAATTTAATCTATTGTATTTTGATGATGACACTGTGTAAGCAATTTCTTCACCAAAAAGTGCTTTTTTAAAAGAAGCAATTGTTTTTGTTATTTCTTCTGGTTTTTCCTCCAAACTTGTTGGCATCATTGCATGTAAAGTTTCCACACCTAAATTATGAATATGATTGTGAAATGCAGTAATATCTGAATAGCCAATTACCCATTTTGGGTGTTTTTTAAATGTTGTAAAATCTAGTTTATCTAAAATTCTTACAGAACCATAACCACCTCTTGCAGCCCAAATGGCTTTTATTTTTTTATCATCCAAAGCATCCTGAAAATCTTGGCAACGTTCATCATCACTTCCTGCAAAATGATTATTTTGATTGAACATATTTTTACCTAAAACTACTTTTAATCCCCAACTTTCTGCTAATTTCTTAGCTTTTTGAATGGTTGCTTGCCTTCCTTTTAAAATTCCTGCTGGTGCAACAATGGCAATAGTGTCTCCTACTTTTAGATATGCAGGAGTTTTTAATTTTTCTTGAGCTTTAACGAATGTAAAAGACATCAACATTAAAAAGAACACTATGTTATTTTTCATCAAATTAAACTAAAATACAATCAAAAATAGTGATATAATCTCTATTTTGTGTATATTCTAAAAAATTGTAATTTTATTAAAACAAAAGTTATGGAAAATTCTGTTGAAGAGCCAATTTTAGACTATGGTAAAGTATACACGTACGCAGATTATTTACAATGGCGATTTAAAGAACGTATTGAAATTTTACAAGGTAAAGTTTTTAAAATGTCTCCTGCTCCTGCAAGGCTTCATCAAAAAGTATCAAGTAAACTAAGTAGATTTTTTTTGAACTCTTTTTATAAGTCTAAATGCGAAGTCTATATTGCTCCTTTTGATGTTCGTTTGGTTGATAAAAGAAAAAACTCAACTAAAGATGAAGATATAATTACCGTTTTTCAGCCAGATATTTGTGTGGTTTGTGACCCTAAAAAATTAGATAAAAAAGGCTGTTTAGGCGCTCCAGATTTTATTATCGAAATTTTATCTCCTGGAAACTCTAAAAAAGAGATGAAATACAAATATGAATTGTATGAAGAAAATGGCGTAAAAGAATATTGGATTATAGATTATCGTGAAAAAGTAATTTGGCGTTATATTTTAAAAAATGAAATTTATATCGGTTTAAAACCTTTAATAGAAGAAGAAATCGCAACAAGTTCTATTTTTCCTGATTTAAAATTTATAGTAGGGGAAATTTTTGAAGATTAGTAAAAACTTAACCTTCATCTTTATAAACTTTATGCCAACCTAAACCGAAAGTAACACCAATACCAACATAACTTCTTCTTGCAATATTTGCGTATAATTTAAAACCAATAGCTCTTCCAAAACTCGTGGGTTTGCCAACAGGAATTAAACCATATAAAATTCTAAATCTTTCTTTTTTATCTTTAAACCAACTAATCCCAGCTTCTATAGGAAAACCTATAAAAGATTCACTTGCAATAATATCGTTTTCTTTTCTTTGTTGATAGGTATTATAAGAAAAACCACCAGAAAAATGATACGAAGTGCCATCTTCAATATATCGTTTTCCATATAAAACAGCATATTCTCTTATTCTTCTAGTTTCTACATTATAAGGAATAATTATAAAAAAGTCTATGTTATCATATTTAATAATTTCTAAATGTCTGAATGTAAAAAGGTTATTTTTCTTTTGATAATTTAAACTAAGAACACCTGTTAAACCATTTAAAGTACCATTTGAATACCCTAGTCCTAAATCAGCAAAAAAGATAGAATTGGATTTTTCACCAATAGAATCTTGTTTTTCTTGCGCTTTTATTGATAGAAAACTCATCAAAAAGAAGATAAAAATCAAGCTAACTTTCTGCATTCTTTTTTTATGAAATGTACGTATTTTCAATAACTAAACAAAATTGATTTTTTGTACTTTTGCTCTTTTAAAATCAGTTTAAAACAAATCAAGGAAAATTCGATGAATACTCCAAAAAGATATACAATTACAGCAGCTTTACCTTATACAAATGGTCCTATTCACATTGGGCATTTAGCAGGTGTGTATGTGCCAGCAGATATTTATGCACGTTATTTACGTTTAAAAGGTAAAGATGTTGCTTTTATTTCTGGCTCAGATGAACATGGTGTTGCTATACCAATGAGAGCAAAAAAAGAAGGCGTTTCTCCACAAGAAATCATCGATAAATATCATACGATTATAAAAAAATCGTTTGCAGATTTTGGAATTTCTTTTGATAATTATTCAAGAACTTCCGCAGAAATTCATCATAAAACAGCCTCAGATTTTTTTACAAAATTGTATAATGATGGTGAGTTTATTGAAGAAACTTCAGAACAATTATATGATGCTGAAGCAGATCAATTTTTAGCGGATCGATTTATTGTGGGAACTTGCCCAAAATGTGGCTTTGAAGAAAGTTATGGCGATCAATGTGAAAACTGTGGAACAAGTCATAATGCAACAGATTTAATCAATCCAAAATCTGCAATTACAGGAAATGTACCAACAGTAAAAGAAACAAAACATTGGTTTTTACCTTTGGATAAACATGAAGCTTTTTTAAAAAATTGGGTTGGTAATAAAAAGGATTGGAAACCAAATGTTTTAGGTCAGGTAAACTCTTGGATTAATGATGGTTTACGCCCAAGAGCTGTAACTAGAGATTTAGATTGGGGAATACCTGTGCCTTTAAAAGATGCTGAGGGTAAAGTTTTATATGTTTGGTTTGATGCACCAATTGGCTACATTTCATCAACCAAAGAATGGGCAGCAAAAGAAGGCAAAAACTGGGAAGATTATTGGAAAAAAGACGATACCAAATTGGTGCATTTTATAGGAAAAGATAATATTGTTTTTCATTGTATTATTTTTCCATCGATGTTAAAAGCGCATGGAGATTATATTTTACCAGATAATGTACCAGCTAACGAATTTTTGAATTTAGAAGGCAACAAATTATCGACTTCTAAAAATTGGGCAGTTTGGTTGCATGAGTATTTGGAGGAATTCCCAAATCAGCAAGATGTTTTGCGTTATACATTAACTGCAAATGCTCCAGAAAGTAAAGACAACGATTTTACTTGGAAAGATTTTCAGGCGAAAAACAACAACGAGTTGGTTGCCATTTTTGGTAATTTTATCAATAGAGTTGTCGTTTTAACCAACAAATATTATACAGGGCAAGTGCCACTTGCAGAGAATTATTCAGAAGTTGATGAAGACGTTTTAGCAGCTGTAAAAGAGTTTCCAAATGTAATTGGAAAATCAATAGAAAGATACAGATTTAGAGAAGCAAGCCAAGAATTAATGAATTTAGCAAGACTTGGAAACAAGTATTTAGCTGATGAAGAACCTTGGAAAATGATTAAAGTTGATGCAGAACGTGTAAAAACAATTATGTTTGTCGCTTTACAAATATCAGCAGCTTTAGCAGTTTTAGCAGAACCATTTTTGCCTTTTACAGCAACAAAACTAAAAAGTATTTTAAATGTTGATGAAAACTTGTCTTGGACAAATATAACTGAAAAAAATATTTTAATCGATGCAAATCATCAAATAGAAAAAGGGGAATTATTATTTTCTAAAATTGAAGATAAAACAATTGACGCTCAAATTGAAAAATTAGAAGCTACTAAAATTGCGAACGAGCAAGAGAAAAAAGTAGTTGCTCCTCAAAAAGAAACCATCGATTTTGAGGATTTTACAAAACTAGATATTAGAATCGGAACAATTTTAGAAGCTGAAAAAGTTGCTAAAACCAAAAAGTTGTTAAAACTAAAAGTTGATGTTGGTATTGATGTGAGAACTATTGTTTCTGGAATTGCAGAAAGCTTTTCGCCAGAAGATATTATTGGGCAACAAGTTTCTGTCTTGGTAAATTTAGCACCAAGAAAAATAAGAGGAGTAGAAAGCCAAGGAATGATTCTAATGACAGATACGCCTGATGGAAAATTGGCTTTTATTGAGCCTGAAAAGGCTATTAAAAATGGGCAAGAAGTTAGTTAAAAATAAAATATGATAAAGAATATAGTAAGTGCACTATTTATAAGTTTTAGTGTTGTCGTTTTTTCACAAGAAACATTAATAAATTTTCAAAACGATTTAAAAACCTCATCATCAGACATAAAAGATGTAATTCCTGTTGTAAATACAGAAACTGATGAAATAGCTTTTTTTGTGGTGGATGCAAAAAATGTTTATGGCTATAAAATTGATGCTAATTTTAAGGTTTCAGAAAAATTAACATCCGAAGAAAAACGAAGAAAATTTAAAGTTATCATTGGCTCTAGCGCATCTAATGATGATTCTTATCGTGTTTTTTTAACGAATAAGAACCAAAATAATTTTGCCTCTGTAAGGTTTTCTTTTAATGATGGTTCAACTTCATTAAAAGAGTTTTCTATTGATGAAAATGAAACATTTATACAAACTGTAGTTTCTAAAAATAAGTTTTTCTTAATTGCTGGTTCTAAGTTAAATAATAATTTATCTATTTATACTTTTAACGAAAATGGAGATCCACAAAAAAATAACATTGATATTTCTGACTTAAGGTTTATAGACACTAAAGGTAAAAACAAGGGTCTTGCTTCTCTTTTAATACAAGATGATGATTTGAATAAATTTGAAGAAAACACTCCAAATTCTATTGAATTAACTTCTGAATTCAGAAAAATGTTTGTGAGAGATCATACCATTTTGATCACATTAGATCATCACAAAATGTTTACTCAAGTGCTTCAAATAGATTTAAACACGCTGTTAGCTAGCTCTTTTCAATTTAGAAAACCAAAATTAGGTGAAAAAGCAAAAAGAACAAATTCTTATTTAAATGGCGACCATCTTTTTACATTAGCAACTACCAAAGACGAATTTACAGTAGAAATTTTAGATTTTGAAACAGGAAATTTAGTAAAAGAGTATTCTGCTACTAAAAACGATGCTATCACTTTTAAAAACACCCCAATTATGCAAGAAGGTGGTCTGTATGATTCTTCTAGAGAATTGGGGAAAACTAAACGTTTTTTAAGAAGAATTGCAAAAGGGAATACAGGATTAACTGTTAGAAAAGTAAAAAATCAGTATCACGTAACCATTGGTGGTTACATTGTGCAAAGAACTAATGCAGGAATGATGATGCCTTTTGGAGGTATTCCAATTGGTTCTATTGGAGCTGCAACAGTTTTTTTTAATCCTGCTCAAATAGCTTTTAACTCTTTTACCAACAATAAAACTACTAGAATTGAATCTTTGTTCGATACCGATTTTAATCATATTCCAGGAGAAATCGAGGAAAATGCTTTTGATAAAATGAAGGATTTTAAATCTAATAATAATGGAGGAACCGTTTTTAAATACAAAGATTTTTTTATAAAAACGAGGTATAATTCTTTTTCAAAGGAATTTAATTTTAAAAAGTTTACAGATTAAATTTTATCTATGCTAAAAATAGCACATCATCCTATTTATCATCATCCTTTAAAAGATGGGCATCGTTTCCCAATGATAAAATATGATTTGCTTCCTGAACAATTAATTTATGAAGGAACTTGCAATACAGAAAACTTTTTTGAACCAGAAATCCCCAACAACAAACACTTCTTTACGGTTCACGATTCTGAATATTTTTTTGATTTACTAAATATTACTTTAAACCAAAAAGCAGCTAGAAGAATAGGTTTCCCATTATCAGAAGTTTTAATTGAGCGTGAAATGATCATTGCAGATGGAACCATGAAAGCAAGTGAATTTGCATTAAAGAACGGAATTGCAATGAATATTGCAGGTGGCACACATCATGCGTTTTCTAACAAAGGTGAAGCTTTTTGTATGTTAAATGACCAAGCAATTGGTGCAAAATATTTGCAAAATAAAGGTTTGGCAACTAGGATATTGATTGTGGATTTAGATGTACATCAAGGAAATGGAACCGCAGAAATATTCCAGAATGATTCTACAGTTTTTACATTTTCGATGCATGGAAAAGGCAATTATCCTTTTGTAAAAGAAAAATCTGATTTAGATATTGCTTTAGAAAACGAAACAAAAGATGATGACTATTTATCCATCTTAAAAACAACGTTACCAAAACTCATCAACCAAGAAAAACCAGATTTTATCTATTATTTATGTGGTGTTGATGTTTTAAAAACCGATAAATTAGGAAAACTTTCTTTAACTATCGAAGGTTGCAAGGAAAGAGATCGATTCGTTTTACAAACCTGTTTCGATTTAAAAATTCCTGTAATGTGCTCTATGGGTGGTGGATATTCTAAAGATGTAAATATTGTTGTAGAGGCACATTCTAATACTTTTAGATTGGCTCAAGAAATTTATTTTTAGCTATAAACATGGTCATTTTAAACAGTTAAAAATTCACTTTATCAAATAACAATAAAAAGATTTTTATTCAAAAATCTAATATCAAATTAACGTCTAGTTCCACTCGTTTATTTTTAATTAAAATCCGCTAAATTAGTATGTTTTATCAGGTTTTTCATTTACATAAATTTACCAAACCACCAGAATTTTCAGTTTTAATTTCTGCTACTAACTTTCTTAAACCTAACTTATTTACCTTGTAAATTTTTGTACCAACACTCCAATTTTCTTTTCTGGTTGAACCTGGCATCATAGGAAAACCATAACTAAACGTACTTCCATCTTTTTTAGGCCCAATAACTACAAAGTGGTTTCTGTTCCAAGAATTGTTTTTAATTTTAAAATTGATCCAAGAAATATCTTTATTATAGTTTTTCTCATTTTTTGCAATTCCTTTTTTAGTATCTCCTTTTAAAAGTTTAGGTTGATTTACTATAATCAATTTCCCATCATTTTTTACACTAGAATAAATTTCATTTTCTACATAAACACTTGCTTTACCTCTGCTCCAAATATTTACTCTTGCGTTTTCTGCTATTAATTTTGATGCATCAACTTCACCAATTTCAATACCAATATTAAACTGATCTACTTTTCCTGAAACAACCACTTTGCCAACTAAAGCCATAATATTTAAATATTCAGCATCAACATTTATAATTTGTAAAGTTTGGTGAGTCCCTTTTTCTACTCTTTTTAAATTTGGAGCACCAATTTTAATGACTATTTTTTGTGATCCTTTAATCCATTCTAACTGGTTTAAATTTAGTTTTCCATCAACTACTTCTGTATCAATTTTATCAAATAAATTACTATCAGTAGTAATCGTCATTTCTTCTTTTGCTTTATAATCGATAATTATTTTTGCATATAAATTAATTTTGATAGCTTCTAAATTATTAATTGAAAATGTTCTTGTTTCAATATTTTTATTTCCTTTTACTTGTGCAAAGATTGATGTGTTTATCAAAATTGCAATAATGATTAATTTTTTCATAATGTTCTTATTATTTAATGGTTGTTATTATTTTTATAGTTTTCGTTGTTTAAATTCTTTTATAAGTTTGTTTATTTCTTATTAATTTTTCTTTTGAATCTATATATTCAACCTCTTTTGTAATTGAAAAACTGTTTTTATTAAATAAATAGGTATTATACATTTTTGCCTTTTTACCATTATCATTTCCAATATAAAAAGTGATTATTTTTATAATTCCGTTTTTTAAGTATTCTTTTTTTATAACTTTTTCATCACCAAAATAAGTACCCTTTTTTCTGATTTTTACTGAATTATTTGAGTTGGCTTTTGGTTCTGCTGGAAATTTAATTTCAGTAATTACACTATTCTTTTTTAAATAAATAGTCATTGTGGTTTGCAGTGTAACTTCTTTGCCATCACTATAATTTTTATACATTAAAGTACCTATCCATTTTGAATTATTTAAAATTTCGAAATCAGAAATTTCTATTTTTGTTTGTGCATTTACTGTGGATAAAACACAAAGACTAATCATTATTGATACAATTGTTTTCATACTATTATTTTAAAAAGTTTAAGATTTATTTTAATTTTTTTGAGATAAGATAATCGATTCCAAAACGCCCAGAACCTAAATGCAAATGATACATAGAAACCCACAAAAAACCTATTGCTGGTAACATTCCCCACAAACCTTGATTCCATTTTTGCATAAACACTGCCACTAACATCGTACACATAATTAAAAAAGAAGCAATTCTTATTTGAAAGCCAAGGGCTAAAATTAAGCCTCCAACTGCTTCAGCAAAAGCTCCTGACCAAGCAAAAAAGACTGGGAATAAGGCAAAGATTCCTCCAAATTCTGCAACGTCTTTAGGAAACCAAGCAGCAACTTCAAAGAAGCCTAAATTTGGGGTTGATGACCAAGGCAAACCAAACTTGTCTGATCCAAAACTTAGAGTTAATAGCATTCCACAAACAAATCTTGGAATGGTAAATAGCGCATCTGCAACCCAACTTTTTTGGACTATAGGTTTGATAATAAATTTTGTAATTTTTAAAATACGTGTTTTCATAATAGATATTTTTTCTTTTATATTAGTGATACAAATTTGGAAAAACACTATTTAATGAGCGACTTATAACGTACTATGAGGTCTTATATACGATTTGAGACGTACTATTTTTTTTGAGAAATTAGAAATTGAGATGGTGAAATGTGTGTAATTTTCTTAAAAACACGATTAAAGGTAGCTTTGCTATTAAAACCACAATCGTAAGCAATACCAAGCAAAGAAAGCTGTTTATGTTCGCCAGCCTTTAATTTATCTTTAAATGTATTGATTCGATATTCGTTAATAAAATCATTAAAATTTTTATTGAACCCCATATTTATTATTTGACTCAATTCAGCACGATTCATTTTTAAATCTTTTGCTAAATCAGATAAATTTAAATCTGGATTCAAATAAGGTCTTTCGTTTTTCATAAAACCCACTATTTTGTCAACGGTAATTTTAGATATTTCATTTTGCTGCTCTACAACTTGTGGGATACTTTCTGGATTTGGAGAAAAACTAAAAGAAATTTTATTCAATTTTGTAGTATCTGTAAAATAACCTTTTATACCTACAAACAAAACTACTAATGCCATAAAAAGATTTAACCACCATCTTTGTTGATAGTTTAACTCAATAATTAAACTCCCAATAATACTTTGCAGAGAACTATATAAAAATAAAGCTGTAAAAATAATTAAAAAGCTCAAAATCCAATTAAGTTCTAACTTATAGGTATTAGAAAAATATTCTTGAATTCTTTTTCTATAATTATAAAAAAGCTGAACAGTAAAGGCAAGATACAAGAGCATTTGTGCAAAACTCACAAACATGTGTATAGGAGCAATAATAGGCTCATCAACAGAAAGTTTTAAAATTCCATTTTGTGTGTTATTAAAATCTGGCTGCAAACTATCATAAAAATAAATGCTAAACCTAAAAACTATCAATATAAAAATTGGTAGAAAATGCCAACAATCTTTTTTCTTAAATTTAAAGTTTGAAGTTGTAATCGATTTGATATATAAATATACTAGAGGAGCAATAGCCATGCCCATATCAATTAAAAAATAGTTGATTTTCGTGTTTTTAAATTCATTATACCAGCCCATAAAACCAACAGTATAACAAATTTGTTCGTAACAAATAATGAGTAAAATAAGTCCTAAAAAAAGATCTGAAATATTTCTCTTTTTAAAATATCTCGCAAATAATAAACCAACAAATAGTAACCCCTGAAAAACAAGAATTAATAATGGAGTACTATAGATATTGAAATCTGGAAATAAAGAAAATAATTGCATTTATACTACCCTAAAACAGAATTTCTTTTCAAGTCATTTATAAAAGGTTGCTTGTAAAGACGCTTACCTAATGCAGCATTAATTGCATTCGCAACTGCACCACCTGCAGGTGGTAACCCTGGTTCTCCTAAACCTGTTGGCGATAAATTATTTTCTACAAAATGCACTTCAACTTTTGGCGTTTCTTGCATTCTGATTAATCTATAAGTATCAAAGTTTTTGTGTGCTGGTTTCCCTTCTTTAAAAGAAAAATCTGCATACATTGCATGCCCAATTCCATCTAAAACACCACCTTCAACTTGATTTTTTGCACCTGTTGGGTTTACCAAAATTCCACAATCTACAGCAACTGTTACTTTTTTTATTACAGGAAAACCATCTTTTAAAACAATATCTGCAATTTCTGCAACATGTGTATTATGAGAATAATATGCTGCAAATCCTTGAAAAACGCCCTGTTCTGTTTTATCCCAATTCCCTTTTTCTCTAACCAATTTAATAGTATCCTCCATTCTTTGACCTGAATATTCTATTTTTTCATCACTCGTGTTTTTTACATTTTGTAATAAATCTAAACGTAATTGAATTGCATCAATATTTAATTCAGTGGCTAATTCGTCAAAGAAAGATTGTTCTGCAAATGCTAAAAAGTTGGTATAAGGAGCTCTCCAAGCTCCAGTTGTAATATTACTGTTGTGATTACCTGAATCAACTTTATAATTTGGAATACAACCAGCTGGAAAAAAATTAGGAATTGCACCATACATATTGCCATTAATGGCTGCTTCTTTTAAATAATATCCAGAAACTTTTCCGTCTTTAAGTGCTGCCTTAATTCTGTATTTAATTGCAGGTCTGTAAGTTCCTGCAGTCATATCATCTTCTCTAGTAAAAACAACTTTTATTGGCTTTTTAGCTAAACTTGATATTTCTGCTGCTTCCAAGGCAAAATCTCCATACAAACGTCTTCCAAAACCTCCACCCATTCTTGTCATTTCACAATGAATGGTTTCTGGTTCTCTTTCCAATAATTTAGCGACTCTATTTACAGTCCATTGAGGAGTTTGGATTGGCCCAACCAAATGCACTTTATCTGCTGTAACATCCGCATAAAAATTCATAGGTTCTAAGCAATTATGAGGCAAAAAAGGCGAATGATAAGTTCTTTCAATCACTTTGTCTGCAGTTGCAAAAGCTTCATTTACATTTCCATCCTCACGTCTTGTATCAAACTTTTTACCATCTAAAATTCCGTTTAAAATTTTATCGTGATTCTCTGTACTTTCTGGTTGATCATCTTTATAATTTGCAGATAATGCTTTTTTACCTTTCATTGCTGCCCAAGTTGATGTTGCTAAAACAGCAATTTTATCACCAAATTTTATCACTTCTGAAACTCCATTTACAGCTTTTGCTTTGGTATCATCAAAATCTACTAATTTTTGACCAAAAGCTGGTGGTCTTAAAACTGCAGCAATAGCCATTCCTTCAGCTTTATAATCTAAACCAAAAAGTGGTTTACCAGTAATAATTTCATCTATATCTACATTGATGGCGTCTTTACCAACAATCGTAAAATCTTTAATATCTTTTAGTTTTACATTTTCAGGAACTTCTAATAAAGCAGCTTCTTTTACAACTTCTCCATATCCTAATTGGTCTCCATTTGCATTAGTAATAATTCCTTTTGATGTTTTTAAAGTGGATGCATCCACATTCCATTTTGCAGCAGCTGCATTTACCAACATTTGTTTTGCAGTTGCTCCTGTTTGCCTTAAAGCATCCCAACTACTTCTTATAGATTGACTTCCTCCTGCAACTTGCCTTGTAAAATTTTTAGTATCTAAAGCACCTTGTGCAACTGTTACTTTGCTCCAATCTGCATCTAATTCTTCTGCAATAATCATTGGCATAGAAGTTTTAACTCCTTGCCCAATTTCTGGATTTGGCGAAAAAATAGTTACATAACCTTCATCAGAAATTTTTATAAACGCGTTAAAATCGTTGAAGTTTAAACTTGCAATATCTACTGGCATTGCAACTTCTTTTTTACATGCTGTTAAAAAGTTAAAACCAATTAACATTCCTCCACCTGCTAAAACCGAAGTTTTTAAAAAGTTTCTTCTACTAAAATTTGTATTTAATTGAGATTTCATTTTCGTGTAGTTTAAGTTCCTGTTTTACAGGATAGACAATTTAAAGTTTTTCTCTTTATAAAATTTCAGAGAAATAATTTTGCGTTAAGACATTTTTTCTGCGGCTACTTTTACAGCTTTTTCAATTCTGTTATAAGAAGCACATCTGCAAATGTTTCCATGCATTGCTTGTCTTATTTCTTCTTCTGATGGATTTTTATTATCAGCTAAAAAAGCAGAAGCTGTCATAATTTGCCCAGCTTGACAATACCCACATTGTGGTACATCAAGCGCTTTCCAAGCTTCTTGAACTGGATGTTTTCCATCTTCAGACAGCCCTTCAATCGTAGTAATTTTTGCATCATCTAAAAAAGAAACTTGCATCTGGCAACTTCTTACTGCAATACCATCTAAATGAACAGTACAAGCACCACATTGTGCAACTCCACAACCAAATTTTGTACCTACTAAATTTAGTTCGTCTCTTAAAACCCACAATAAAGGTGTGTCTTCATCTGCAGTTACAGAACGTTTTTCTCCGTTAATATTTAGCGTATAATTTGGCATATTATATGTTTTAGAATTGATGTTGTAAGATACAAAAAAATGTTTTTAATTATCTTTCTACATGTAAAGAAAAAACCCCAACCAATGTTGTAAAAATTAAACCATCACTACTTTTTTTAACAGCGATATTCAACAAAGTCCCTTCAGATTCTAATTCTCCACCAATTTTATCTGTAATTGTTATTTTTGAATTTTTTTTATCATAAGACCAACGCACATCACTAAACATCTTCAAACCCGTTAAATTTTATATAAATTGAAGCAGTATTATTAGAGTTAAATTTGAAAAAAGCAGTATTCAAAGCATTTTTTAAGGGCTCGTAGTTTTCTTTATCCATGTTTTTAAGCTCATTTTTATTTGTAATTACTTTTGAAACATGCCATGTGCCATATAATTTAGATTTAGGTATCTCATCGTCTTCTCTACTATCATAAGTTTCTACAGATTCTATAACAGTTTCCTCTACTTCTTTTTCAATTTTCTTAGATTCCTTTTTTTCTTCAATAATAGGAGTTGGTGTTGGTGGTGGTGGAATAGGTGGTGGAGGTGGTACTGTTTGCCATATTAATAAATTTAACCTGTTATTTCCTCCAACTTCATCAAATAATTTTGTGAGTTTTAATAAATTACCTTCAAGTTTAGTTAACTTACTTTTACTTTCAAAGTCAATAATAAAAAACAGTTTATCAGGGCTTTCACTTAAATAATTAATTTTACCAAAATTTTTTAAATTTTTCTCAACATAATTATTAGCACTATCTAAAGGTAATAATTCGTCATCATAACCACGATATATTTTATCTTCGTAAATTTCAATAACATTTTTTTCCTTTATAATAGTAGGTTCAGATTTATCACAAAAGCTAGCAAAATAAATTTTTCTTATGATAGAATCGTTTTCTATTGTTATTTTAGGAATCCTATCTGAACACGTGATTTGTTCAAATCTTGCTACCAATTCTTCGTAAGTTTTATATTCATCTAAGTTAAGATTAACACTTATGCTATCTTGTTCAGGAAAATAAAGACCATACGTTTTTACTTTTTTGACTTTTTTATTTTCAACTTTAATTTCTTTAATAGGTTTTGGTTTACAACTGTAAACCAAAAAAAATAAAATTGATACTATTAAAACTAGTTTTGAAATTCTCATTTAGTACAATTTAAATAGATTAACATTATTTGCAATATACTATTTTTCAAAATGATATAAATACCCACTAATAAGTATCTTAATAGTTTAAAGTAAAAAAATCTAGCTTTTAACTAGATTTTTATGTTGTATTACAAAAAGAAATTAAAGTTTACTTCCCTCCCATTAATAACAGCTCATTTACCATAATTTCTGTAACATATCTTTTTTCACCTTCTTTCGTATCATAAGATCTGTTGGTTAATTTACCTTCTACAGCAATTTCTTGCCCTTTTTTTACATAACCTTCTACAACTTTAACCAAACCACCAGTAATTACAATGTTGTGCCACGTTGTTGACCATTTGGGTTCAATTCCAAGAAAGATAGTGGTGCAATCTGTTTTAGCTTAAAAAGGATAGTTTGGTTGTCGAAAATAATTTCATTAGTAATAGCTTCAACAATATTTCTTTTTTCTCCTCTATCTAAATTGTTCCAGTTGTTATAAAAATCAATAGATTTAGTTGCTATGATTTGAAAAGAAGATTTTGCTTTTTCTAACTGTTCTAATTCTATTTCTAATGTTTTTATAGATGCTTCTAAATTTTCTTTTCTTACAAATATTGGGTCATAATGTTTTTTAAATCCTTTGGTTGGAATTTCTCCTTTGATATTTAAATCGACTAATTTGTCTAATTTGGATTCCAATTTAGAAAGTTCAGATTTTGCAAATTCAATCTCATCAACTTTTAAATTTAATTCTTGAATATTTGACTGATTATATTCTGATAACTCTTCATCAGAAATTAGAAACTGTTTTATTCTACTTAAAAACACTTCTTCTAAATCATCTTTACCAATTCCGTATTTACATTCTTTGCAGGTGTATCTATTGCTTTTGGATTTGATAGACATTTTATGACCTTGTTCGCATTTTAGATAACTTGTAAATAGATGAACTCTCTTATTTAATGGTTGTTTAAAAAAACTTCCTTTTTCTTGTTCTCTAATAATTGCACTTACTTCTTCCCATTTTTCTTCAGATATTAATTTTGGACAAGGTAGAAACTGCCATTCAGATTGAGGTTTAAAACCTTTAGGATTTTCCTTTGATGAATTTCCTCGATAATTGCATCTTCTAATTCCTTTTGCATCCGTATTTTTTAAAAGTCTTTTAATAGTAACATCAGACCAATTTTTTCCTTTTCTTGTTACATATCCTCTTTTATTTAATTCTTTGGCAACTGAAGATGTTCTTTGATGCTCTAAAAATAAATCATAAATTAATCTTCTTACAGTTGCTTCTTCTTCATTAATCACAACTTGGGCATCAACAATTTTAAAACCATAACTTACCATTCCACCTGTAAATTTCCCTTGTTTTCTTCGGTAGTTTAAACTCGCTATTTGACGTTCGTTTGTAATCTCTCTTTCATAGGTTGAAAGGGCAGAAAGTAGTGTATAGAAAAATTTACCCCCACTTGTAGAAGTATCGAGAGATTCATTGATTGAAATTAAACTTGTATTATTCTCCTCAAAAAATTTACTGTATTCTAAAAGTTCTGAAGTATTTCTAGCCAACCTACTTAGGGAACTTATGATAATTCCCTGTATTTTAGAGGTTCTTACGTCTTGGAACATCTCCTTCGTTTGTTGATGTTTGATTGTGCTTTTCCCAGATACACCTGCTAAGTTATATATTTTAACAACATTCCATCCTTTGGATTTAGCATACATTTTACCTCTCTCTATATGAGTTTCTAAAGAATCGGTGTTATTTTTCTGGTCGAGAGTACTTACTCTTACAAATATTGCAACATTCATATTTACAGTGTTTTAGATCTAAAATAGCTCGTTAAAAAAACAAATCAAAGACAATACAAAACTTTATTTTTTCTTCTTAAATATCTTAGCGAGACGTGATTTAATATTCTTTGTTTGAGAACTGTCATCATTGTCAAATTCGGTAACTATTCTAAACCCTTTAACAACTTCTTGTTGTTTCTGTGGAAGAACTGCAAAACCATCTAACAGCTTTGATATTTCATCTGGTTGAATAAATTGAACCAGAGTTTTGTCTTTTTTAGAAAGTTCTTTGTCTGCTAAATTCTTAATAGTATTTAAATGATTTCTATTTTTTGAAACGACTATTACTGGAATACATCCATCTCTTAAACACTTCTTTATGTTTTGAACCTCGTAAGCTGGTTTATTTGTTTCTGAAATTTCAACACCAATTTTTAATCCATTTTGTTCTAAAACAACATCTATTCTTCCACTATCTTTGGTTAAATATTCAGTTGTTGCTTTATAATTTCTATCCTGACCTAACTTTTTAATCATCGATTGTAAGTAGATATGTGTACGAATTTCTTCCGAAGTATTTTCATCTTGAATTAATTGTTCTCTTACTTTATTTGAAATTACTTTTACATTTTCTTTTTTAATTTCTTCAACATTAGTTTCTTCTATTTTCGGTTCAGATATTTTTTCTAATTCTTTTACTACCTTAAGATTTTCTTCAACCGGCTTTTTAAACGCTTTTTTCTTAATAGATTGAAAAGAGGAAAGCATGGATATTAGAAGCTTCTCTACCTCTACTTTTGGAGTCCCATAATTTGATCTAACTGATGAAATAATAGTATCGGAAAAATCTTCCGTTACTTCTGGAAGCATAGTTGTTTTAATATTAAAATCATTAGAACTAGAACCAATTCTCATAATTGCTTCTCCTCGTTCTAAACTTTGTAAATCCGAAGCTTCAAAATAAGAAAAACCAGATTCCAATTTCTTTGCATCGTTATCACCAAGTCTAAAACAGATTCGAGTTTTAGGATTTGATAAAACAGAATTTAAAAGGGAAGTATCTTGAATTTGTCCCATTTCCTGATGGGCGATTGTTATACCTAATGAGTATTTCCTTGCACCACTCAAAATTCTTTCTATACTTGGAGTGATAAAGTTTTGAAATTCATCTAAATACAGCATATATGGAACACGCTCATTTCTATTTTTAGATTGTCTTGCGAGTGCAGCTTGATTAAATTTCGCTAAAAACAACGACCCTAATAAATAAGAATTTTGCTCTCCAATAAGACCTTGTGAAAGTTTTAATAATACAATTTTGTTGGTGTGTAAACAGTCAGAAATATCAACTCCTTTTTTCTGTGCCAACATATAGCGTATTAGCTTTGGGCGTAGAAATGTATCTATTCTTGTAAGTAATGGAGCAATCCCTTTGCGCACCATTGGGTACTCGTTTTTCCAATAATACTGCAATGATGGGTCTTCTACAGAGGTTAAATATTCTTCTCTAGATTTCTCTTCAATTAAAAAACGTTTTAATTCTATTAGAGTTCCACCTCTACTACTTTCTAAAATCGTGTTTACAGCGTTTTGTAAAACCGCAGTCATATTATCTCCCCACGCTGTTGCATGTCTTTTGAAAGCAAAAACTAAATCCGAAGACAATACTATTTTTTCTGCATCCGTATTTGCTTCTAATAAATTGAAACCAATGGGGAAGTCTGCATCTGAAGGATCAATTAAGATTACATCTTTTGTTCTAGCTTCTGGAATTCGAAGTAAAATATCATCGATAATATCACCATGGGGATCAAACATTGCACAACCTAAACCTTGAGAAATATCGGCTAAAATCATTTTCGCAAGTAATGTTGATTTTCCTACACCTGTAACTCCTAAAATATGTGTGTGACTTAATCTTGTTTCTATATCGAGAATTACAGGAACTTCTTCTTCATTATGAATATTGTTACCAATAAGAATTCCTTTTTCTGAAATTATCTTAATTCTTTTAGTTTTTACTCCTGTTAACCCAAGCTTTGAACTAACGACTGTTTTATTCGGATAATGTACAAAAGTGTTTAGCTCTTTGGAATTTAACACAAAACCTAATCGATTACTTAATCTATTTTGAAGGTTATAGCAATGAAAATCATAATTATATCCTTCGTTAGAAAGTGGAATTAATTTATTGAATTGAGAACTTGAAATTGATAAAATACTTCGTGCCAATTCTTGGGCTAGATACTGACTTCTAGTTTTCGTTTTTCCTTGAGTTGCAATTCGCATAACAACAGAAAATAATGGATTTGAAATTTTATCTAGAGCGCAAGAAACCATTTCTGGGGCATCAGCAAAAAAAGAACCTCCAGCACCATCAGAAACAGCATAAGGAATCTCTTTTGCTAAAGGTGATGTAATACCTTTAAAAAGAAGTTGAAAAACAACGATATCATTTGTTTGTAAACTCTCCATTGTTGCAAAAAGGGAAGTTAAAGAGTCTATTCCAAAAGAATCTGTTTGTTTTATGGGACGCATAAACTCATCATTTAAACCAAAGTCTGCGATGGCAACTTCTTTATCTTTATCAAAATTAAAACCGTCTAAAGAAATTTGTTTGACTATAACTGTTGGAAAATATGCTTTTAAATGAGATTTTATTCTTTCTGAATCTAGCTCACTACTTAAAAATTGAATCATAATATCTTCTCTAGTTCCAATAATTTCAAAAGAAATTATATCTTCAGAAAAAGATAATATATTTAAAAATTCGATATT
>Ga0115565_10000467_pt1 | contig 35216 bp, 37 predicted proteins | sample COGITO_mtgs_1105_FD_87199 | JGI IMG/M metagenome (GOLD analysis project Ga0115565, IMG submission 87199) | Pelagic marine microbial communities from North Sea - COGITO_mtgs_110530 | ecosystem: Environmental > Aquatic > Marine > Epipelagic | place: Germany:Helgoland, sampling site Kabeltonne... | reverse complement strand
TTGGATAATTTCTGATCAGACTCGAATTCGAAATGAAGAACATGAAACATACCATTCTCGCCTCAACTGTAGCAGCGTGCTTGATGATTTCGACGGCTGTTTTGGCCGGTAACCCCGATCGAGCGGGCTCCGCTGGAGCAGGTCAACTGCTTATCAATCCATGGGCGGCTTCCAACGGAATGGCGGGCACCAACATGGCCATTACCAGCGGGCTCGAAGGAACTTTCCTCAATGCCGCTGGCCTCGCTTTCATCAATAAGAACGAACTCCGTTTTGCTAACACACAGTACTTATCCGGTTCTGGCATTGCTTTGAATGCAATTGGTTTCGGAACAACTGTCGGAGATGGTGGAGTCCTCGGATTGACGGTCATGACCATGGGTTTTGGTGACATTCCCATCACCACTGAAGATCTTCCAGAAGGCGGAATTGGAACGTTCTCTCCGGCGTTTTCGAACATCGGAGTAACGTATTCAAAAGCCTTTTCCAACTCCATCTACGGAGGCATCACCATGCGGATTGTCAGTGAAGCAATCAGCAACGTACGCTCCTCGGGCATATGCTTCGATGCCGGCATTCGGTATGTCTCTGGTGACCGATTGAATTTTGGCATTGCTCTGCGGAATGTAGGAGCTCCCATGCGTTTTGAGGGAGACGGACTCACCGTCACAGCTACTCCTCAAGGTACTGCCACCTCCCTGACCATGCTTCAACGCAGCGAGCGATACGAATTGCCCTCTCTCGTGAACATCGGCTTTGGTTACGATTTCTATCAATCAGAAATGCTCAATGCAACATTAACGGGTCAATTCATCTCAAATTCCTTCACCAAAGATCAATTTGGTGGTGGTGTGCAGTTCTCACACAAGGAGATCTTTGAAATTCGCGCCGGCTACCTCTGGGAAGACGGAATTGGCGGAGACGAGACCGTAACGACCGCCTTTACAGGTCCTGCAGCCGGCTTTACACTCAATGTTCCGGCCTCTACAGACGGAGCCATTATCGGCATCGATTACGGCTACCGTACGACCAACCCATTCAATGGGAATCATAGCATTGGCATTCACGTGTCCATCTAATTCGAAGTCGATTTCTTGGAAGTCCTCACCTATGTGAACTGCTTCTGAGCTGAAATTCATACCTTTGTATCTCTAAGTCAGGAAGAGAAAGCCCGAAATTGATCGGGTTTTCTCTTTTTTTGACCGCATCCCTAACCGCGGTCCTTGGATCAAAAACACACGGACATGTCCAACATTTCCTACTTTACAGAAGAGGGCTTGCAGCGCCTGAAAGACGAGGTGCGCCAATTAGAAACGGTGGAGCGGCCCAAAATCTCTGCCCAAATCGCCGAGGCTCGTGACAAAGGAGACTTGAGCGAAAATGCGGAATACGATGCGGCGAAGGAAGCCCAGGGTTTACTCGAAGCGAAAATTTCCAAGTTACGGAACACCCTAGCCTCCGCGCGTTTGGTGGATGACAGCAAAATTGACAACTCGAAAGTGTACATCCTGAGCACGGTCAAAATTCGCAACACCAAAAACAACGTTGAGGTGAGCTACACCCTCGTAGCCGAAAACGAGGCGAACCTCGCGCTGAAGAAAATCTCAGTGGATTCGCCTATCGGGAAAGGCCTACTCGGTAAGGCCGTCGGTGACATCGCGGAAGTCCAGGTTCCCGCAGGCATCATTCCGTTTGAAATTTTGGAAATCACCCGCGGCTAAAGCCTAACCGAAACATTCGATCATGGCCTCCATTTTTAGTAAAATCGTCGCCGGCGAAATCCCATGTCACCGAATCGCAGAAAACGATGAGTTTCTCGCTTTTTTGGATATTCAGCCCCTTGCCGATGGCCACACCCTCGTCATTCCCAAAACGGAAGTCGATTATTTCTTTGACCTCGATGAAGGGCTCTTGAGCCGAATTAATTTATTTGCCCGCGACGTAGCCCGTCAAATCGAAACTGCCATCCCATGTCAACGCGTCGGTGTCGCCATCATCGGCCTCGAAGTTCCTCACGCACACGTTCACCTCATTCCACTCAACGCGGTATCCGACATCAATTTCGAGCGTCCTAAGCTCGAGCGATCGCAAGAGCAACTTGCCGAAGTCGCCGAGCGGATCCGAATGGCTTAAATCGCCATCCCGCGAACGAAGGTTTTCGCCCCTACGTCTTCGCCCCAGCGAATCACTCCACGTATCCGTCGAGGATGGCTGTCCAAATGCTTTGAACGCCATCGTCGTTCCGCGTCCAAATCGGCCGCACTACACCGTCGTAAGCACTGATGTTGTTATAATCCCCAAAGAACCCTTTTGGATTAGGTCGGAACCACTCTTCACTGACTTTTAGATTTTCCCAGCTCTCCCCGCCGTCAGAGGAGGATGCCACATAGACCTCCGTATTCCACGAGCCGCGAGAGGCCGGGTTGGGGTGTTTCACCTTGGCGGCGCGGCGGTCGTAAAAGACGATGTGCACGTGCCCTGTCACATCGTCAACGTCCATCCATGTGAAGAATTGTTGAGCACCTGGCGGGTCATCATTGACCCGTGTCGGTTCCGTCCAAGTTCCACCGCCATCATCGCTCCAAACCACCCACACGTCGTTGTCTTCTTCTCCGTTGCGGTTGTCGGTCCAATTGACATATACTCTTCCACTGTGCGGACCATTGCTGCGATCGACCCGAGTGACAGGCATGCCATTCGCACGGCCAATACCGCGCACCTCCTGGTCCCAGCCTCCCGATATCGTTGTTACATGAAGGTCCTGGGGTAGCCAGCTCTCTCCGCCGTCCAAACTTCGATCCATCCAAATCGTATCGGCCTGTGCCCAGGCAACATAAATCGTGCCGTCCGCAGCAATATCTGGAACGGCTCCTTCGACCGTCAGGTCACTGTCCAAACAATCTCCTGCAATGCGGTTGATTCGCACCGGTTCTGACCATTTCTTGGCACGGCGGTTGGACGTGCTGCACAGGATGACCGTGCTATCAGCAACTTCGGGGCTTCCATACAAATCAAACTGTGTCCAGCATGTTACCAGTTGCGATCCGTCAACACTGACCGCCGCCCACTCTTTGTCCTGGTCCTTATTTCCGTTGAGTCCCATGCCCGCACCTCGGTTCCAACGCTTACCAGGCTTGCGCGAGCGCTGGATGACAATGCGGTCGAGTAAGGCATCAGACGACCATGCCTGTCCATCGGGATTGGACAAATGAAGGTAATACACGTCTTTCTTAGGTGAAGCCACAATGCATGGATCCCCGAACACACCGTACTTTGATTCGAGCTTGGAAGAGCTCCAAGTCCAGCCTCCGTCCTTCGAAATGTGCACGTTATCGAGGATGGATCCCGCGACGAGCCATTGGGGATTTTTGGGGCTAACAGCGATGGAGGGCTCACAGGGTTGGTAACCGAGGCCGTAGCCATCAAAGATGAGGACATTGTCCGGTGGGCGTTGAGCCGAGATTGGAGTTAAGCTCGCGATCGCAAGGCACAACCAAAAGACGTGCTTCATTCGTTGACAGCTTCTGGAACAGCTGAACCAATGGAATCGAAGAGCGCCTGAAGCGCTCCAAGCTCTGCCAATAGAGCTTCTTGAATCTCCAATATTTGAGCGTCCGTCATGCCCTCCAAACTCAGTTCATTCCCGTGGGCGTGGTCGTGGTCGCCGTGGTCGTGGCCTTCGTGGTCGCCGTGGTCGCCGTGGTCGTGATCGCAGGCATCTCCTGGAATTCCAACAACGGTTGCATTCCAATCGTGAAAGCGGACGTCCAACTCCCCAAGTTGACTTTCTAATCGCGCCAATTGAATGGCCAAAGCTGAATCGCCAGCTTGCAAACTGGCCTCGATTTGGGTTTCTACCACCGCGAGCGATTCCTGCATGCCATCATGGAGCGTTACCGATAATTCGTTCAATTGAGCGTGGATAGCACGTGCCTTTTGCAAGGAGGGACTTGCGGCTGGCTCACCACAGCTCGAAAGCAAACTTGCGACCAATGTGAGTGAGAGAAGAAGATAAAAACGCATGAATCAAGGATTTAGTTGTGAAGAATTTGAAGGCGGTGGAACCGGGTCGTAACCCGGTTCAGACCATGGATGACAACGAGCAATGCGACGAAACGCCAGCCAGCCTCCACGCCAGGGACCGTGCACTTCGATGCTTTCTTTGGCATAAGAGGAACACGTGGGTTGAAACCGGCAGTTTGATCCCAGCAGTGGGCTCAGGAGCCGCTGGTAAATCTTGATCAAGAAGAGCATGCCTGCACGTACCATAATGCCAAGTTAAGAACAGGGATGGGATTCCGGGCGGCCCGCCTCGTCATCAAGTCCAAATTTTGTTAGAAGATACCATTCCATGGAAAGTCTCCTCAAAACGGTACCCGCTCAAGCGCCATCAGCACGGCCACTGTCCCCGTTACAGCACAAACAAAAACCTGCTGTTCTCTTGGCGTTACGCCCACAGCTCTGACGAGGGAGGCAATGGCCAAACCGCCCACCAAAATCAGCAGTTGCCCCACTTCCACACCCACATTAAATCGCAACAATGGCATGAGGATGCTCTCCCCCTCCTCTCGCATCATCCGAAAGAACGAACTAAAGCCCAATCCGTGGATCAAACCAAAGAATACCGTCATCGCATACGTCAGCCCCATACCCGATCGGCTTTTCCAACTTGCTGCAGCATTGCGGCGCAGATTCCACCCTGCCGTGAGTGCGATGGTCACCGGAATTAGAAACTCAATCCACATGCCATTGGGGTGCACCCAGCCCATCCCGGCCAGAAGCAAGGTCACACTATGGCCCACTGTAAAGGCGGTCGCCAGCACAATCACGCGCCAAGCATCCGCCAAGCTCGCCCACGCCACCAGCGCAAGCAAGTACAGCATGTGATCGTATCCGTTGAGGTCGGTGATGTGCTCCACCCCCATATAGACTTCATTCATCGTCGGTCTTTCGTGTACTCCACAATATGAAACGCGTATTCGTTTCGGTCGCCGGCGGCAAATTCAATGCCCAATGGTCGGACTTTCCAACCATTCTCCAAGGCGGTCACGTCAAAAAACGTGTCTCCCTCGGGCGACGCGGCGACATGAGTCAAAAGAACGCGGTCCACATCTGAACGACCAAGCGCCTCGCGGTACACCTGCCCCCCGCCAATGATGAAAGCCTCTTCAGCCCCCCCATCTCTCGCCACATCCAACGCCGCATCGAGTGAATGAACCACCCGTGCTCCGGGCGCTTCATAGGCCGCATTGCGCGTAATCACCACGTTGGATCGGTCAGGAAGAGGTCGAAACCGTTCTGGGATGGATTCGTAGTTTTTGCGGCCCGTCAATACCGCATGCCCCCGGGTTGTATCAGAAAAGAACTTCATGTCGTCCCGCAACTTCCAAACGAGGTCGTTGTCCCGTCCAATAACCCCATTTTGGGCAACCGCTGCGATAAGGGAAATGCGCATGGGTGATTCTGTCAAACCGAAACCGCAGCCTTGATGTGCGGAAGCGGGTCGTAATTCAACAACTTAAAATCATCGTAGGTGAAGGCAAATAGATCTTTCACATCGGGGTTCATCCACAGACTAGGCAACGACCGTGGCTCTCTCGTCAACTGCTCGCGCGCCTGGTCCACGTGGTTGGTGTAGAGGTGCACATCGCCAAATGTGTGGACGAATTCACCCGGCTCAAGGTCGCACACCTGCGCCATCATCATGGTCAAAAGCGCATAGGACGCAATATTGAATGGCACACCCAAAAAGGTATCGGCAGACCGCTGGTAGAGCTGGCAGTTCAAACGGCCATTTTCCACATGAAATTGAAAGAGGCAGTGGCATGGCGGCAAGGCCATGTCATCAATGAAACTGGGATTCCAAGCAGAAACCACGTGTCGCCGTGAATAAGGGTTGGTACGAATTTGCTCCACGAGCTTCGTGATCTGGTCCGTGTGACTTCCGTCCGGATTGGGCCAACTGCGCCATTGATACCCGTACACCGGGCCGAGGTCTCCCTTTTCATCCGCCCATTCATCCCAAATCCGTACGCCGTTATCTTTCAGGTATTGGATGTTGGTATCGCCTTGCAAAAACCACAGCAATTCATGGATAATGGAACGAAGGTGAAGTTTTTTGGTCGTCAACATCGGAAAGCCATCTTGCAAGTCAAACCGCATCTGGTAACCAAAACAACCAATGGTGCCGGTGCCGGTGCGATCCTCCCGCAATGAACCATGGGTCAGCAGGTGATCAAGTAATTCGTGGTATGCGCGCATGTCACGAAGGTATTTCGCGGGTTCCGCATTTCGGTGCTCCGTGGAAATAGGGTTGAAAAGAATCTCTCCCAAGGAAACGTGCGGAGTTGAACGCCTGGAGGTTGTCGGTTGAGCACAAGCTGTTGGTCAAGAAGCTCACCTCTACACCCCGTACAACGGCATCAGCAAAAAGCTGCAGCCCTTCTTTCGTTGCGATGAGGCAGGGGTCGCCTTCCCATTCCACCGGCATTAATTTTCAGAAAGGCACACGACTCAGGGCCAGTAGACCCGCATCCTTATTGCTACATCATCAGAAACACGATGCTCCACCACTTCTGGATAGCGTAATTCACAATCCCCTTCGACATAATCTGGATTAATGGAAAATTGAAACTGATCTAGCACCTGTAAATTGAATAAATCGCTGACGATCATGGTTTAGCAATTTGATAGTGTAGGTTGATTCAATTCAATCGCATTCGTGTTAGTCCAGAATTTCAAGCCAGAATGGGATTTCTGAATGCGTCTTCAAGCGAGGCGTCGGCGCCACCACGCTTTACCTTCCATTCCCTCCAAGGGTGCGCCTAAGCGATAGGCAAAATTGATCACAACCAAATGCAGTATCAACGCGCTATGCAAAGGCAAAATATACCATGGCCAAGGGGCACCTTTCAAAAAAGGATTCTTCACCTTAGGCGCTTCCCACATGTACATGTAATTCGCAGTAATGTCTCCCGGATGATACGTGTTCAAATACCAGTTGAATGCACCGACTGCCGTCGAGAGCACTGCAACCGCCAAATACGTCCAAATCCAGGACCACTTAGGAAAGCGAAATCCATACGTTCGTGCCATGATGATGGGCATGACCACAATGGCGGTGTGGTTAAAGTAATAATGCGCCAAGATTGCAGGGGCATCTCCAATGGTCAACTGAGGAGTTAACACGGCATACAGTCCACCAATCGTACCCATAAAGGCTGAAAAAGTAAAGACGTTGGTATTCTTCCAAAAACAATTGAATGCAATCAACCAGCCGTTGATCGCACAAAAATGAAAGGGGAGGCTCCTCTGCAGTGAAAGCTCCACTGCAGGACTGAAGAGCCCATAAACGGTTGGCACCAAGTTCAGTATAATCAGCACCAACCCTGCAGTCCGCAATGCACCCTCTTTCTGGTCGCCTCGAAGTTTTGCGAATCCCTGTATCGCCACAAAACCGGCCAAGGCACTTCCAATTAAAAAGTACCAGTAGCGAGCTTCACTCGCTAAAATTACCATGTCATAAGCCTGCCGTGCCGATTCTAACTCATTCATTCATCGGCAAGTTAAGCGAATAAATTATTTCGGCGTGCCCTCATGAATAAGCGTATGCGTTGGGAAGGCAAAATTCAAGCCCGCAGAATTGAATCGGCGCAAAACTTCGATGTTCACGGCTCCGGGTGTCAGGCAGACATCGGCCTCTTTCACGACGTAGTAGATCGCACTAATATTGAGGGCGAAATCTCCAAAGCCACTGAACCAAATAATGGTGTCGTCCTTCGTGCCGACATGTTTCTCTACGATTTCACGCAAAATGGCAAGAGCTTCCTCGAGTTGCTCGGGAGAGGTGTCATACGTCAATCCCAATTCCAATCGAATCTTGCGTGTCGGTTCAGCCGAGACATTTTCGACCACGCTGTCCGTGAACTTGTGGTTGGGAATGGTCACGAGCCGACCAGCCAGGGTGTTGATCCGGGTAGAACGAATCCCTATTTCAACCACGATTCCGTCTACGCCAGCAACTTGTACGCGGTCACCCACGACAAAGGGCTTATCCACAAAAACCGTGATCCCGCCAAAGATATTCGCCACAAAGTCCTTCGCAGCGAGGCCCAAAGCCAATCCACCAATTCCCACACCTGCCAGCAGCGCCGCGACATCATATCCGGCATTGTTCATGGCCATAATGATACCAAGTGCCCAAACCGTTGAGCGCGAAGTTTTGCGCAAAATGGGCGCCAATTGCGCAATCATGGTCGAATCCGATTTTTCTCCAGCATTCGTCAGCAGATTGCCGAACAGACTATCTACAAGACGAGCCGCCATCCACGTCACATCCAGCGCAACGGCAATGGAAAAAACATGCTCCATAAATTCGTCCGCTTCCGCTCCAAAGTGCAGGTGATCGTATCCAAACCAAAATCCGAAAAGCACCATCGCCAATGCCAGCGGTTGCTCCACCTTGTCCACAATCAGATCGTCTAATTGAGAAGCGGATTTAGCCGCCATCCGTCGCATGCGCTTGCTGATCCAGAAATAAATTAATTTGCCGAATACAATGCCCCCCAATGCCCAAGCCAAAGCAATTCCCCATTGACCGAGTGAGTTGCCTATAAAATCCTGTTCTAAAAATTCCATGGTGCTAAAATCGGCAGAATATCTTTGTGCCATGGCAAGTACTTCAAAAAACTCCGCATCCTTTGGTCCCGCCCTGCGCCTCGGCGTACTTGGCGGAGGACAACTGGGACGTATGATGATTCAATCCGCTGTGGATTTTGACGCCCGCGTCGAAGTCATGGATCCCAGCTTGGACGCTCCTTGCAGGTACTTGACACACCGATTTGTGCACGGTGACTTACAGGATGCCAATGCTGTTGAGGCATTTGGTAAAGGACTCGATTGCTTGACCATCGAAATTGAACACGTCAGCGTCGAAGGACTTCGCCGGTTAGAAAAACAAGGAGTTCGAGTGATTCCCAAGCCCGATCACCTGGCCATCATCCAGGACAAGGGCCTTCAAAAACAGTTTTTCGCCCAGCACGGTATTCCCACCTCACCGTTCCAATTGATTGATGATGCCCGGCAAGTAGGGGCCATGGGATTTCCCATTGTCCAAAAGATGAGGAAAGGAGGATACGACGGCAAGGGCGTGAAGGTGCTCAAAACAGCTGACGACTCCGCCCAAGCCTTTGAAGTGCCCAGTGTTCTCGAGGAAGCGGTAAGCATCAACAAGGAGTTGAGTGTGATTGTCGCGCGCAACAGTGCCGGCGACATCCAGTGCTTTCCCGTGGTCGAGGCTGTGTTTGATCCCGAAGCCAACTTGGTCGATTACCTCATCGCCCCGGCGAACATCTCATTGGAAGAAGCTCAAACAGCTGAGCGCATTGCCATCCAAGTTGCAGAATGCATGGCCTTTGAGGGACTGCTCGCGGTGGAGTTGTTCTTGGACAACGGCGGGCAGATTTTAGTCAATGAAGTTGCGCCGCGAACCCACAACAGTGGACACCATACCATAGAAGCCAACGTCACCTCGCAATTCGAGCAACATCTGCGCACCGTCCTCGATTTGCCCTTGGGCTCGACCGCTCCGGTGCACGCTGTAGGTGCCATGGTCAATGTAGTGGGCGGCGCAGACGCGCATGGAATTCCCGATTATTTCGGCATTGACGTCGCACTCACCACAGAAGGCGTTCACCCTCACTTGTACGGAAAGTCAAGCGTGAAACCATTCCGTAAAATGGGGCACGTCACCATAACGGGTGAAACGCGCGAGGAAGTCCTCGACCGGATGATGAGAATTCGTGAACAATTGGCGGTGGAAGGAAAGCCTGCTCCAGGCGATTTATCGAAAGCAGCGGAGCATTAATTTTCCAAAACAAAGGGCGAGCTAACGATCACAATCCATGGCAACAAAGCATTCCATCATCGTATTTGCCGGCGGGTATTCGGGCGAAGCAGCCATCTCCCGCAAATCGGCACGCATGGTGATGAATCACATCGACTCCATTCGGTTCCAACCGACTTTGGTGCACATCAACGAGGACGGCTGGTTTATCGAATCCGATGGACGTCAATCTCCCACCACTTTGGAGGCGCTTATGGCGGATCCCAAGGGGTACATCGGCGCATTTGTCATGGTGCACGGCACGCCCGGTGAGGACGGCAAACTTCAAGCACAACTCGCGGCAGTGGGATTTCCGCACACAACGGGAAGTGCGGAGGCCGTGGCTTTGACCTTTCACAAAGGCCAAACTTCGGAGCTGCTGCAGTCCCTGGGCATTCCCGTGGCACGGTCTCACCAAATTCCTGCTGGAAGCACGTGGAATGCAGCAACATTGATTGAATCAGTCGGGCTCCCCTGTTTTGTGAAGCCAAACGAAACCGGTTCGAGCATCGGCATTCACAAAGTCACGTCCATGGACCAATTGGACACCGCCATCCGAGATGCTCAAGCCATTGGTGGCAGCGGAGGGGTGATCGTCGAATCATTTTTGAGAGGCCGGGAATTTACGGCTGGCGTCATTCCAGCTGAGGATGGAACGCCCTTTGCCCTGCCCATTACCGAGATCCGAACCGACCGCGCCTTCTTTGATTACGCAGCAAAATATGAAGGCGAATCCGAAGAAATCACACCTGCCGACATTCCAGATAGCCTGCGCGATCGGCTTCAGCAGCTCGCCATCGACGTGTACAATGCCACCGAAATGAAAGGCCTCGCTCGAGTTGACATGATGTCAGAACTGGATGGGGACCCCCACGTAATCGAAATCAATGCCGTTCCGGGCTTTTCTGAAGCAAGCATCATCCCCAAGCAAGCCGATGCCCTTGGGCTTACAAAAACTGCGTTGATCTCCCGCATCATCGACCAGACCTTGCTCAGGTAGTCTCACAATCGCCTAGACATCAGCACTAGACATCAGCGCTGGACATCAAAAAGAAGGGTCGTCCCTTTGGACAACCCTCCCCTGTTGAATGAAAACAAGTAAACTGTTTTAGAGCAATGCTCCGAAACCTGGTACGTGGCCCTTCCTAAAAGGTTGCAGTTTTTTTATAAAATCATCCGACCACCCGGTCGCCTTGATCTTGGACGAAGGCTTTCCAGCCGCTGTAGCCGGCTTGCATGCGAGGTGAGGCGAGCTGAAAATGATGGCACAACGCCACTGCCAACCCATCGGACGCGTCCATTTCTTTCGGCATATCCGCCATGGGAATGGACAACGTTCTCGCCACCATCGCCGCTACCTGTTCCTTGCTCGCACTTCCGCTACCGGTTACGGATTGCTTGACTTTACGGGGCGCATATTCCGAAACAGGAATGTCCCGGGACAACGCAGCCGCCAATGCCACCCCTTGCGCTCGGCCCAGTTTCAACATGGATTGAACATTTTTTCCAAAAAACGGCGCCTCAACCGCCATATGATCTGGTGCATGCGCCTCAATTAATGCCGAGCATCGATCGTAGATGCGCTTCAATTTGACGGCGTGATCCTTGTATTTTGATAAATGCAAGGCACCCATTTCCACCAAAACCACTTTTTTGCCTTCGACTCGAATTACGCCATACCCCATGATGGTCGTTCCAGGGTCAATGCCCAAGATGATTTGCTCAGTTGACTTTTTAGTGGGGGTTGGCGGCATGGTCTGACGAAGGTACATTTGGAAATGCGTTTTCCCCCCATGCTCCAAAAGCTCGCCCGTTGGTTGGTGACCTCCGTGGCCCTTGCCTACGTGGTGTGGACATTGATGGAACACAAAATGTGGCAAGACGACGAAGTCTCCCAGGTGTTTTGGAACCCTCCCAACCCCCTATTGCTATGGTTATTCATCCTGGGTATGCCAGTCAACTTGGGGTTGGAAACAGCCAAGTGGCACGCATTGACATCCTCCGATCGCAAGCCTTGGTCTCGCAGCATGCGCGAAGTCTTGACTGGAATGACCTTTGGCTTGGTCACACCAAATAGAACAGGCGACGCCGTTGCTCGGGTAGCCATGGTGCCGCCTTCGGAGCGGACTTCAGGCGCACGCGCTTGGGCTGTCGGAGCATGGGCGCAAGCAGGGTGGACCTGGACTTTTGGCGCAATCAGCTCGGCCGCAGTGCTGACGAATGCAGCAATGGGAAACGGGGAATGGGCACATGGCCACCGGCTTCCGGTTGCGGCCTGCGCAGCGGTGTGTGTGGCCTTGGTGGCTGCTGCGATCGCCTGGTGGCGCATACCGCACTGGGCTGCCAGCGGAGACGGCGGATGGTCGCGACGTTTTACCGATCGGTTCGAAGGATTGAAAACACCCTTGAGTGCTTCTCAAATGAACCGGCAAGTAATCTTCAGTGGTCTGCGGTTCCTGGTATTTACGGCACAATTCGCCTGTGCCCTTGGGGCATGGGGAATCGAGGTGGACGGCAGCATCTGGACCGCTATTGCTTTGGTATACCTCGGCAACATGCTGGTGCCAACCGCCGCTCTCGCTGAATTAGGCGTCCGCGAAGCGCTAATCGTCGCCTGGATCCAGCCCGAGCCTGATTGGACGGTCCCCCTTGTCACCGCAACGTTTGCCATTTGGCTGGTTAACCTCTGCATCCCAGCCCTTATCGGCGGCGGAATGCAATTGACTGTCCGACGCCATGCATGACTTCATTCTTCTGATCCTAGTCGGCACCGTCGCAGCGGCCTTGCTCTTTGACTATGCTGTATTCATTGCTCGGTGTATTCGGCGAAGTCGCCAAACCACAACTGATTCACGTTCCACGGACCTGGGCTCAGCAACTGAGCTGACCGTGTTGATTCCCTGCAGAAACGAAGCAGATCACCTCGGAGCGGTGCTGGAAGATTTGCGCCATCAATCCATTCGGGTGCACCCCATTGTGATCGACGATCACAGCACCGATGGATCTCGGGACATTGCCGAATCATTCGGAGTGCAAGTCATCGATTCCGTCGGAATGGGCAAAAAAGCCGCCCTCGCGACCGGATACCAAACCGTGGATACGCCATGGATGGCCACCATCGATGCCGATGTGCGGGTGCAACCCCATTGGGCCGCATGCATGTTGCAGTGCGCTCAGCAGGGAGAGACGGCGGCGGCATTGGGCGGCGTCGTCCTAGCGGCGCAACCTCATTCAGCCTGGGAGCGATTTCAAGCGCTGGAATTCGGCAGCATGATGGTCTGGATTTCAGGCGGCGTGGCCACCGGTAATCTAGCGATGGGGAGCGGAGCCAACAGCGTGTATGCCACCGCCGATTATCCGGTGAACGATTTACACCCCGTGCAGGCCTCAGGAGACGACGCTTTTGCCTTGCATTCTCTTCGAAAATCTGGAAAAATTATTCGTTGGTGCGGGGACCCGGAGGCATGCGTGCACACCTTTCCCATGAAATCGTGGAGCGCCCTCTGGCAACAACGAGGACGCTGGGCATCCAAAACAGGAGAACAGGACCTCGAGACCAAGCGAACAGCTGCTCGCGTGGGGGTGCTCCATGCATTTGGAGCACTGGTCCTCGGCCTAGCCATCGGCATGCAATCGCCTTCTTGGATCACGGTGGCACTGGCTTTTTGGGCGGGCAAAGGAGCATTGGATGGCTGGATGATTCATCGGGCAAGCCAACAATTTGGACTGAACCTGCGCCGAACGGACACGCTTACATTCCCACTGCGATACTCCCTGCTCGTGTGGGGAGCATGGTGGCAACTTCTCGTGGGCCGTGTTCAATGGAAAGGGAGGTCTGTTTAAATTTCGTTCTGAAACAGCCCTCGAATCCTCGGATACTTGCCTCTTATGTCCTCCGCTTCACCTTCATCACTCAATCGGTATATGCGCCACACGCCTGCGCTGGTGAGCACCGGATGGATTGCCGTGTTGATTCTCATTGCGCTAGCTGGTCCGAGCATCCGGCCTGATGCAAGTCCGAACGCCAATGCACAAAACTTAGAACGTTCCTTGTTGGAACCCGGCGCCACCTGGGAAGCCAGTGATGGGTCAGCCCAAACCTTTTGGTTGGGCACAGATCGATACGGCCGGGACGTGCTCAGTCGACTCATGGCCGGAGCTGCAATAAGCTTGGGTGTGGGGTTCACTGCCGTATTCATTTCTTTGCTGATTGGCATATTACTCGGAGCATGGGCAGGATACCGTGGAGGGTGGGTGGACGCCGTCATCAGTTGGTGGATTCAAGTGGTGTGGACGTTGCCGACTTTGTTGATGGTTCTCGCCATCACCATGGCGTTTGGGAAGGGCTTGTGGCAAGTTTTTTTGGCCATCGGACTCACGATGTGGGTGGATGTCGCCCGCGTGGTCCGAGGTCAATTCATTTCCTTGAGGGAAATGGAGTTTATTCAGGCGGCCAAAGCGCTGGGGTATTCCGATTTACGCATCATGCTCCGGCACATGCTGCCCAACGCTTCGGGTCCCATAACCGTGATTGCCGCAGCCAATTTTGCCGCAGCCATTTTGATTGAGTCCGGCTTGAGCTTCCTCGGGTATGGTGCTCAAATACCCATCCCCAGCTGGGGCAACATCATCCAAGAACATTACCACCTGATCACAGGATCTCACGCGTGGCTGGCCATTGCTCCTGGGGCACTTATTGTCAGCGTTGTTCTGGCGTTTACCTTCATCGGCGATGGTCTCCGCGAATCCGCTGAACCCTGAATAATTCATGATTATCTTTCGGGCATGAGTGAGATCCAACGGGAATTAGAAACAAAAGTTTACGTTGCAGGGCATCGAGGAATGGTCGGATCTGCAATTGTTCGAAAACTGCAAAATGAGGGTTTTAAGAACATCTTGACGCGCACCAGGTCGGAATTGGATCTCACCAATCAGCAGGCCGTATTTGACTTTTTCAAAGAAGAAAAACCCCAACACGTTTACCTCGCGGCAGCCAAGGTGGGCGGCATTCATGCCAACAACGTCTACCGCGCGCAGTTCCTTTACGAGAACCTGATGATTGAGGCCAATATCATCCATGCCGCTTGGCTTCATGGGGTCGAGAAGCTGCTGTTTCTCGGCTCATCATGCATTTACCCGAAGATGGCCGAACAACCGCTGGTTGAAGAGGCTCTGCTCACAGGCCCGCTCGAACCAACCAACGAACCCTACGCCATCGCCAAGATTGCTGGCATCAAACTTTGTGAAACCTACCGGCATCAATACGGAGCCAATTTCATCAGTGCCATGCCAACGAACCTCTATGGTCCGGGGGATAATTACGACTTAGAAACCAGCCACGTGCTGCCTGCGCTCCTCCGCAAGATTCATACGGCCAAGGTCAATGGAGAGGACGAAGTTCACCTGTGGGGCACCGGGTCGCCGCAACGCGAGTTTTTGCACGTAGACGACCTCGCCATTGCTTGCGTGCATTTAATGGATACGTACGATGGTGAAGACTGGGTTAATGTTGGCACCGGCGTGGACCTGAGCATTCGGGCGCTTGCTGAGATGATTTGCGAGGTGGTCGGCTATACTGGGCGTCTGGCGTGGGATACCTCCAAACCCGACGGCACCCCACGAAAACTCATGGATGTCAGCCGCATCAATGCACTCGGCTGGAAGGCCCAAATCGAACTTCGCGACGGCATAGAACGCGTGTATTCCGAAGTCAAAGACACCTTCTGAATGAGGGCGCTTACCCTCGGCATGGCAATGGCTTGGCTTGGCATCATGGGCACTCCCTGTGCCCGGGGCCAGATCACACCAGCGCTCCACCATGTCGATAGCACGGGACACGCACCGGCCATTCGGGTAGAAGTGACCCCGCGGTCTCAAGCTTCAACCTGGTGGCAGCGCACGATGCGCCAGCATTTACTCGATTTTTCAGATCGCGATAACAAAAACGAGCGCGGAAGCGATGGCTCAAGCAACCTCATCGTTGTCGATCCGGTCGTTGAATCGTTTGTCGGCACAATGCAATCCAGTGCGGAGGGATCCCAGCCGGAAGCCATCTGGGATAACATTCGTGGAGCTCGTTTCCAGGCCGTCGTCGACAGCCGCTGGCACATCGGCGGTGAATTATTGGAACGTCAAGGTGTTGCGGAACCGTTGTTAGGCCTGTGGGCCGTCGGGAATCAAATTCCAGGATGGGGCCGATCCAAATTGGGCAAGGACAATGGCTTCAATACCGCAGAGCAGGCCTACTTTGATGTCTCCCAGACGCGCGGATGGGTCGGTTGGGAAAAAGAGAAGTGGTCCTTTGATGCTGGCATTGATGCCCTCCATATTGGTGCCGGACGTTCAAGCGCTTTCTTGTCGCAATGGGCCGTGCCCGCTCCTTACGCTCGAGCTTCTTATTCCAATGAAACCCACAGAACCACCGTTTGGTCCACGCGCTGGATGTCGACCCGCCGCGGGCCGCTTGGAGAAACCGCTGAATCCCTTTTGGAACGAACACGCGCAGTTTTTGCAACCCATCAATGGTTCGCTGGCGAACGGCTCATTCTGCAATGGGTGGGAAGTCACGCATGGGAAACCACATCGCAGACGGCACCAGAAGGCTGGGAATCGCTTGGCCTTCCTCCAGGCAACACGTACCGTCCAAACCGAACCATCATGGGACTTGAAGTTCAGTATCACCGGCGCATCAACTCGGAAAGTAAGCTGACTTTTTATGCGCAACAATCGTGGGATGTGGGGGTTGAAAAAAGAAAGTCGGCTGGCCCATCCTACCAAGCTGTGTTGCCGTTTACTTCGGTCATCGGCGCCACCGGAGTCTGGAAGACGTGGACAGCCCGTTTAGAATATACCCACCAATCTGATGCACACTGCCGAGATTGCTGGGATTACCAGACTTTGCAAGCAGGTGGTCCAAATCCAAATGGACCCATGCGCGCTGAAATCATGAATGGCGGAGTATCGCTCAACAGCTTGTGGAAGGAATCATTCCGGCTGCGGGCCAGAGGCGTCGTTCACGGTCCATGGCATGCAAGTGGCTTCATGGAAATGAACAGCCAGGCAAATCACTGGCTTATCCAGGTGCACCATCAGCTGCATAGCATATGGCCCTTGTCCATCACCGGCGCGGTGGGAAAGGTTGTGCTTACAGAGCCTCTGGGCATAGGCGAAATCCAAGCGTATTCGGTGCTTCAGTTGGGGCTGACAGCTGGAATTTTGGAGTGGAAGTAACCCAATTGGTTCTCGTCACGTATCAACTTGTACACATTAATCGAGTTACATGTTGTTGGCATTGAATGTTATTTGTAAGAGGCTTTTTATTAATTTAGACCCTCAATGATGTTATTGGTCGTCATATCTTCGTTTTTAATCGTTCTTTTTGGAATGCCAACCCTTATCAAGGTTGCCAAAATGAAGCACTTGGTAGACGAACCTGAAGATCCACGAAAAATTCATCACCGCAGCGTACCCACGGTCGGCGGAATCATGATTTTTATCGCGCTCTTCTTCAATGTATACTTCTGGATGGCGTTAGGTGAAACTCCGCCGACAGGAACATTTCAATCGGGTTCCATTCTCGCCGCGTGCTGCGTGCTCATTTTCTTCATGGGATTGAAAGATGATATCATCGGCATGTCAGCGGCGAAGAAACTTTTAGTCCACTTGGTGGTCGGCTTTCTTCTCGTTACCATCGGGGGCTTCCGTATTCATTCGTTCGGAGGGCTTTTTGGCGTTGAGGCGCTGCCTGAGGCGCTTTCCATGGTATTCTCGCTCTTTGTTTACATTGTAGTAGTCAATGCAATGAACCTGATCGATGGCATTGATGGGTTGGTTGGTGGGTACTCCGTCATCGCCATGTCTGCCTTTGGATTATGGTTGATGAGCACAGGGCAACCGACCAACGCACTCGTAGCCTTTACCATCGCTGGTTCCATGGCTGGGTTTCTGGTGTTTAATTTTGCTCCAGCCCGTATTTTCCTTGGAGATTGTGGATCATTGCTCTTAGGATTGGTCGCTTATGCCATGGCAACCCAAGTCATCAATACGCCTCAAGATGCCATTCCCGAATCCTGGGGACAGCTCTCCAAGCCCATTCTGGCAATGAGCATTTTGGCCTATCCTCTCATAGACACCTTGCGTGTTTTCTTCCTGCGTGCGGCTCGTGGAATATCACCCTTCAATCCCGACAGGAACCACTTGCATCATCGGCTCATGGTGCGGCACCGCAGCCATGCCCGAACAGCCGTCTCAGTGTACACGTTTACAGTTGTTATTATCGGTATCGCTTGGGCAAAACCGTACCTCTATCCAACGCTTGGTGAGGAAGGCATGTTCTTTGGACTTTTCATTTTGTCATTCATCTGGTTCTTGCCGATACTTCGTACCACACGAGGCCAGCACAAATTGTCCGAACAACGGGACCGCTTGCTCAAAGAAGCTCAGAATGATCAAAAGAAAGCCGAAGCCCAATCAGCTGTCGCTTAATCGTACCTTGCCGACATGATTCGGCTTGGTTCCATCATTGGTTTCCTTTTCCTTGCAGTCCTCTCCATAGGCTACTCTCATGGCCAAGAACCGCTCACATCCGAATGGATGATCGGAGCCCAGCACCCTGAATCTCCGAGCATCTGGCCTCGTCCCCTGGTCTGCGACACGGCTCAATCCCTGGAGATATCGGGATACGGTGCATTGCAGTACAGCCCTGGAGCGAAGTTACGCGGCGCTTGGTTGAGCGTGCCTTCGGCAGGCGGGGTTGGATGGCAATTGGGAATGACATGGGCCTGGAATTCGGGCCGTTGGAGTAGCTCCGGCATGCTGGAACATTGGCGCGTCGCTGGGGTGCATGAGGACGATTGGAATGAAGCCTGGCAATGGGGCACATGGGACGGAATGGGGTGGGCGTGGAACCCCAATCAAACAGACAATGCAACGCTGCGCGCTGTTGGTTCCATACAATACCAAGTTAGCCCTTCTGTAACGCTTGAAGCAGGCAACCACCGACATCACTGGGGGAACGGATGGCGATCGCTGTGGCTGGATCGCCAGGCAGCCCCGCTTCCCGCTGCGCGAATCCACGTTCAAACTGAACGCATTGAATACACCCATCTCATCGCCCGAACACTTCATCGGAGTGTCGGAAGTCCGCCGGATTTTCCAGGATCCGGGCAGTTCAGTCCGGGAACCTACGTCAATAAACGGAGCAGTTGGCTAGCAGCCCATGCCATTGACGCGCGCATTGCACCCGGTTGGAAGGGCAGCCTATTCGGTGGAGTCACCTGGCTCGCAAACGACTCGGGTTACACCCATCGATTTGAAGCGGCCTACGCCATTCCGGTCATCGCCTTTCGTCCAGCCGAATACGCACTTGGATCAGCCGACAATGCCCTCGTCGGCGCGGCGTTGACCTATACGCCGGTTTGGGCCGATAAAACACTCCGGTTCTACGGTCAAGTCATGTTGGACGAACTGGTCGTCAGTGAAGTTTTCAATCCCGATCAATGGTGGGCCAATAAGTGGGGAGTGCTCGGTTCCGCAGCTTGGCGCAGTTCTGACAAAACATGGGGCTTTGTGCTTGAGGCCTGTGCTGTTCGGCCGTACACGTACGCTCATGCCGCAACGGCGCAGTCGTGGACCCATAATCGCCAACCCCTCGCCCATCCTGCTGGCAGCAATTTCGCCGAAGGACGTGCGCATGCGCAGTGGAAGCGTGAGCGGTGGTCGGCCCATGCAGGTCTGGTGCTTCGTCGACAAGCGGTGGATGAACGTGTCGCACTGGATAAGGTTCCGAGTTTCAGCATTGGGGCCGATCCGATGCTCTCCTATATCACGCGCCCAGCAGATTATGGCATAGACCTTATTTGGGATGGCGAAGGGTTGGCCGGTGAAACCGACGTGATTGACCAACGCCTGGTATGGGCCGACGTCGGGTACGAAATTCGACGGATTGAAGGACAGCAACTTTTTTTGCGCGTCATGCAAAACCGTTCAATCGGCGAACGCATTCAATCCAACTGGTGGCGACTGGAAATGGGAATCCGGCTAAATCGCGTCCTTGAAGAGCGGAATTGGTGATGTGATATCCCGCGCTGGGGCGTAATTTTGCGCTCCAATCCCTAGCAAAGCATGAAGGACATCGCGGCATTATTCAAAGTACGGTTGGGGTTTTTTGTGGTCATGTCCGCAATTTTGGGCTGGTTTATGGCCGTCGATTCGCTCGACCTCAAGAGCTTCTTGTTGCTTTTGGTGGGAGGGTATTTGCTCACCGGAGCTTCGAATGGATTGAACCAAATCATTGAAAAACGTGTGGATGGCCTGATGGACCGAACAGCGGGGAGGCCTCTGCCTACCGGCCGCATGCAAACATGGCAAGCCTGGGTTTACAGCCTGACAGCAGCCGCCATCGGCTTGGCAAGTTTGTTTGCGCTCAATCCCTTGAGCGGATGGCTGGGTGTTGCTGCCCTGGTGAGCTACGCTTTTATTTACACTCCACTGAAAAGCAAAACAACGCTGAGCGTGTTTGTAGGTGCTTTTCCCGGAGCGCTTGCGCCCATGATCGGCTATGTTGCCGCGACCGGAGATTTTGGAATTGAACCTGGCACCTTATTCGCTGTTCAATTCATGTGGCAGTTCCCTCACTTTTGGGCCATCGCTTGGCTCGCACACGACGATTACCAAAAAGTCGGCTACAATATGCTGCCGTTTCGGGAGGGACGCACGAAAGAAAGTGCTTGGCAAATCCTCATGTACACAGCTTTTTGCATTCCTGCCTCCTTGTTGCCTTGGGCCCTGCCCACAGGCTCTCCGATGGTCGGAAACTTCGCACTCGTCGTTGCCGTAACCTGCGGAGTTTTATTCTTGATTCCCGCATGGAAATTGCACCGAACCCTCGACAGCAAGTACGCGCGGCAATTGATGTTCATGTCGTTTGCCTACCTGCCCATTGTCCAAATCTCGTACGTACTCGATAAAATTTAATTGGAGCATGTCTGAAGCTAACCCCACCACTAAGAGCGACGTATTCGAAGGCCACGATCCGGCAGTTCGTGAGCGCACGAAGAAGATGTTGATGTACTTCATCGTTTTTGCTGTCGTGATGCTATTTGCAGGATTCACCAGCGCCTACATCGTTTCAAACATGGGCCAATATTGGGTTCATGCCTTCGCAAATTCGGCCTTTTGGGCATCCAATGCGCTGCTCGTTCTATCCTCCATCGCGCTTTGGTTGAGCGTGCGCTGGATGCGTCAAAATGAAAAAACCAAGACGCTCGCTGCACTCGGGCTCACGCTTGCATTGGGCATTGGGTTCACTGTAAGCCAGGCAGAAGGATGGAAATCGCTTTCTGATTTGGGAATGGGGTGGACCGTGAGCGAGCATGAATCCGGGATGAATGCTTACCGGTGGAATAACATCGAGGCCATCATGGAGAGCGGGGCCGTTTATGGAACCGATTACGAAGTTTACCGCAACGGGGTGCCCGTGATTTATAGCGCCGAACGCAAGGAGTTCTACGCGGCGAACGATGAATTGATGGTCCGACCGATCACGCAAGATGTCGCGCGGACCTCCAATTCAGGGGGAGGATACCTCTGGGCGCTCATCGCCGTTCACATTTTGCACCTGACATTTGGTTTTGTCTACCTTGTTATCAATGGGATTCGTGTGGCGATGGGAACCATCCATGCTGGCGATGTTGTGCGGCTCCAATCCTTGAGCATTTACTGGCATTTCATGGGTGCACTGTGGCTTTATCTCTTTGCGTTTTTGTTCTTCATGAATTGAAAACCAGGCACTCCGTGAACCGTTTGCCCATTTGATTGTTTCTCCGAGGCAAAAAATGTGGTTTCATTGGTCTTCATTGCATAAATTTGCGGCCAAATTGTAGCCATGGGCGGAGAAGCATCAAAAGCCATTTCGAAAGAAGAATTATGGGGAGGAGGACAATCTCCTTTTAGTGTTAGCTATGGGAAGATGATGATGTGGTACTTCCTCGTTTCGGACGCTTTGACGTTCGGAGGATTATTGACCGCCTACGGATTCGTTCGGGCTAGCAGCGAGGACGCTTGGCCCATCGGTGAGCAAGTATTCCGAGCGCTCCCGGGTCTCGATGGGCAGTATCCCTTGATTTATGTGGCCCTCATGACGTTCATTCTCATCGTCTCATCCGTCACCATGGTATTGGCCGTGGAGGCTGGTCACCGCAATGATAAGTCGGGTGTCGTGCGCTGGATGGCGCTGACCATCATCGGAGGGATTTTCTTTTTGGGATCTCAAGCCTGGGAGTGGTCGCACTTCATCCACGGCAGTGGTGGCTCGTTCATTTTGGCAGAAAATGTATCGGTGACCTCGGACGACGGTCAGGTCTTCGATCTTACGAAGGGAGATGCCGTTTACATGGACCATCACTTTGGCCATCTAGCCGAGCCTTGGTTGGAGGGAGCGCCAAACGTGTCCTTGGTCGACAGCGATCACGGCGTGAAGCTGGTGGAAATTGGTGAGCATTCACATGAGGCTGAATTGCACGCCCTCACGCTGAATAAGTACGTTGAAAACGAATCCCATGTGAGTGGAGATCAGGCCATGAAACTGTGGAATGCGCGCTCAGCTTCGTTTGCCTTTGGAGCCAACATGCACGATAACGAATATGGGATTCAGCAGGCTTATGCCAATTTCTTTTTCTTCATTACCGGGTTTCACGGGTTTCACGTCTTTTCAGGCGTAGTCATCAATATCATTATTTTCATCATGGCAATTCAAGGTGTCTTCGAACGTCGAAAGCACTATGAAATGGTGGAAAAAGTAGGCCTCTATTGGCACTTTGTAGATTTGGTTTGGGTCTTTGTATTCACCTTTTTCTACTTGGTCTAACCCGCTGGTTTAATCACAGGAACTCCCTACCATGGAACGAGACGATCTCATTGTTAACGATAGCTACTCCCTCAATGCGCATCACAGCGAGGAAGAAGGGGTGAAAATCCGAAAGAACATTTGGAAGGTAACTTTGATTCTGACCATCTTGACTACGGTCGAAGTGTTCATGGGAGTCTATTTTAAGCGCTCTGAAACCTTCACATGGTCCATGATCAAATGGACGTTTATTGTCCTCACACTCGTGAAAGCTGCGTACATCGTTTTGGTCTTCATGCACTTGGGGGATGAACGCAGCAACTTGAAGAAGGTGGTACTAGCTCCTTACATGCTGTTCATTGGATACCTTCTGTTCATTGCCATCTCCGAAGGATTTGGACACCTCATGTCCTTCAGCACCTTCCACTAATTCAACTGCATCCCTTGCGCATGCGGGATGAACTTCGCGTCCGCTCAGCGGTTTAACTCTCGTGAAACCTTCGCTCGCCACCACTCTGAAAAAATATTCAATCCTTTTAGGGATCATGCTTGCCTTGCCCCTTATAGGCTTGATGATACTCGGGGTAGATGGCGAACATCACTTCAATACGTTGCCTTATTTCACCACAGCAGGTGCAACGGAAAGCCTCGAGGACGGGGCACAACGTGTGAAGCCTTTTACATTGACCAATCAAAACGGGGAGTCTTTTACGTCTTCATCCCTCGATGGTCAAGTTTGGCTCGCAGCCTTCTTCTCAACGAATTCTCCGCATGTGGCGCAAATGACGAAACAACTGCTGTGGCCAAATTTTCGGTACCGCGATGAAAGTGACATCACGACGGTGTGTTTCACTCTCGACGCCGAACACGACACGCCAGAGGTGCTCGCGAGCTATGTCGAACGCAATACCCGTTACAACGGTTTTGAGGGGAAGTGGCAGTTTTTGACAGGAAATCAATCTCAAATCGACGATGTCATTGCTTCTTCGTTCATGATCGAGCGGGATACGATTGAGCCGAATAACATCGCCACGTTGTGGCTCGTCGACGATAAAGGATACCTGCGCGGGTGTACCATGCTGCTTCCGAAGATGCAATCAAGGATGCTGTAGAAGATATTGCGTTGCTGCAAAAAGAAATGGACGAAGCGAGGTATGAAAAACGGAAGCTCCGCGAAGCCATGGCAGAATTGCCCTCTTTGCCGGTCCTTGGACCCCAAGGACACACGGTGCCGCCCTTTGCTTTACTCGACGAAGACAGCCTGGAGTTTTCACACCGGAATTGCGAAGGGCAAGTGCGAATCGTCGATTTCTTTTTTACGCGGTGCCCCACCATTTGCCCCATTATGTCGAGCCAAATGGCCCGTTTACAAACCGGCATTGAACAACGCGGCATGAAGGACGCCATCCGCTTACTCAGCCATTCCGTCGATCCAGAACACGACCGTCCAGAGCAGCTGTCTGAGTATGGAAAGCGTTTGGGCCAGGATCCCCGGATTTGGAAATTTTTGACCGGCGAAAAAGACGATCTGTTCGATCTGGCTCGCAACGGCTATTTCCTGACTGCGATCGAAAGTGACACGGCGGCAGGAGGTATTTTCCACAGCGACGTCTTCTCCCTCATTGATCAATCGGGCCGCATCCGCGGGTATTATGATGGAACGGATACGAAGGAGGTCGACCAACTTTTGAACGATGCCCAGCAGCTTTGGGCCACCAACGAATGAAACATGATGAACAACGAACGTAACGTAAAGCGATTCATTTGGACCATGGCGGTTGTAATTCCCGTTGCCGTTGCCTTGCTGTTCCTCATTCCGCCCGTAGACAGCCTATCGGAGGAGACTCGGGCCTCGCTTTACCTGCTCCCCAAGCTGAACGCTATTTTCAATGGCACGGCATTCTGCTGTCTGATCGCTGCTTTCGTCGCAATCAAAAATAAAAACATCCGGGTGCATCGTGCCTTTACGACTTCAGCGCTGGCGTTGAGCGTTCTGTTTTTGCTCAGCTACGTTGCGTTTCACTTGACCACAGAATCCACAAAGTTTGGAGGGGAAGGTTGGATACGATCGGTTTACTTTTTTATTCTCATTTCGCACATTCTGCTTTCTACGGGGATCATTCCGTTGGTGCTCTTTACGTACGTGCGAGGGTTGGGTATGCAAGTGGAGAAACATCGAAAGATAGCCCGGGTTACTTGGCCCATCTGGCTTTACGTCACCGCCACGGGTGTCATCGTATATTGGATGATTTCGCCATATTACCAGCACTAAAGGATCATTGAACTTCCATGCACACCAGAAGAATTTTTTCCATCCTCTTGCTATTTGGCCTCCTGCTCTTGGTGCAGGACGCTTTGGGGCAATGTGTAATGTGCAGAGCCGTGGCGGAGGACAGTGCGGAAGACGGGGGCCTGGGCGCGGGGTTGAACCGCGGAATTTTGTATCTCATGGCGGTCCCTTATATTTTGTTATCAGCGTTTTTTTTCGTAATTTATAGGAAGCGAAACACCGCCCCCTAACCGAAGAAATTGATGCTGCGCGATACCTCCCGAATACGAACCATCCTGTTGATCGCGCTTGGCTTTTGCACAACCTGGGAAGCCCACGGTCAATTTGTCGTCGAACGCAGCCCCTGGTTAGACGGTGCAGGAATCACCGAAGACCCCGTCGAACAAACATGGCGGGTAACCGATCGCTCCACTAACGCACCATTGAACACTCAGTTCTCCGTAGAAGGCATCAATCCTCGAAAGCCGGTCACCTTGAATGTCAACGAGGACACCCTGCTCAAGCTTGAGCCTTATCGACGCTACAGTCGACTGTGTGTTGAACCCAATTACATGCTTTTCGCAGATTATTTATTTGCTGATCCGAATGTGGCGCACGACACCGTCCGCTTGCAGCCGCTGCAAATCGGATTGGAAACCTCCCTTCCTGCAATTGAATTTATGCCCGGAACCCAGGAATTATACTACACCTCCGTGCCCGCGTTGGAGGCATTGCTTGAATTCATCGATGTGAATCCCACCTTGGCTCTCGCCATCATTGGATGCGAAGACACAGACGAAAAGACGAGGAATCAAGATCGATTCAGCCGAGATCGCGCACGGGCGGTTTTTGAATACCTCGTCAGTTCTGGCGTTGCATCCGACCGCCTCACCATCGAAGGGCGTGGGTCCAAATCGCCGGCATTTCCCGAGCCAAAAACCCCGGAGGAAGCGGAATTCAACCGAAGAATTTCCGTTCGAGTTACCAATTACTGATAAATCGTTCAGGAACAGGTGCATTGCGTTAATTTTGTGCATGCCTGAATCGACCGTCATTCTTCGTCCCCGCTTGTTATTTCTGCTCGCTTGCTCCCTTATGAGCTTAGGAGAAATGGGAACTGCTTGCGCTCAGCAACAAGCTTGGAGCCTGCAACGCTGCCTGGACCATGCCTTCCAACACAACCTCCAAATCAAACTGAGTGAGCTGGGGGAAACCAGTGCCGCCATCGGCACCCAATCCGCCCGGGGCGCCTTCCTTCCGAACCTCAACGGGAACATGTCGCATGGATACAACTTCGGTCGGACCATTGACCCCTTCACGAATCAATTCGTGGAATCATCGGCGATTCGGTCGAATAGCTTCGGCCTCTCCACAGGAATCGTCCTCTTCAATGGCTTCCAAAATCACCTCAACTTGAGGCGTGCATTACTCGCCGAACAGTCCGCTGCTGCAGCCAAAGAAATCGCAGAAAACAACGTCGTTCTGACCATTGCAGGTGCGTTCTTGAACGTCCTGTTCCAAGAGGAATTTGTCCGGGTGGCGGAATACAATCGTCAGGCGACCGCCCGCCAAGTCGACCGAATGCGCAGCATGGTGTCCGCAGGAGCTGCTGCAGAATTTGATTTGTATGATGTAGAAGCTCAATTGGCCTCCGACGAAGCCAACATCGTCTCCACCACGAATGCGCTTGGCCTCGCTAAACTAAACTTGGTTCAATTGCTTCAGCTGTCAGCTGCAGAGGCGGAAGATTTCCAATTGATTCGTCCTTCTGATGAAGATTTGGAGCGGACCAATCTGCCTGCCTCCCCCGCTGCCGCGGTCGCATACGCCATGGGCTCGTTCCCTGAAATCCGCCAAGCGGAATTGCAAGTTGAAGATGCTCATATTGGATTGAACGTCGCCAAAACGGGTCGCTATCCTCGCTTGTTTGCAAGCTACAACATCGGAACTGGGTATTCTGGAGCGTCCCGTACCATAGACGGTGCACCCACGGTGGAAGAATTCGTGCTCGGCTCACTTGTCGTGGACGATTCAACGGCGTACGATCTAGTTGCACAGCAAGAAGTCTTCAATTTTATCACTACCCCTTTCTCCGAACAGCTCAATCGCAATTTTAATCAGAGTGTGTTCTTCTCAATGAGCGTTCCCTTGTTCAACAACTTCAGCGTGAAGTCTTCCATAGAACAAGCAGAAGTCAATGCTTTGAGCGCACAATATCAACTGGAGCAGACCCGACAAACGCTCACCACGAGCATTGAATCAGCCTGGGCAGATGCCCGAGCAGCCTCGCAAAATGCTGTTGCCCAGGAATCCGCCTTGACCGCTGCCGAAAGGGCCTTTCTGAACACAGAAAAACGGTATGAGGCGGGTGCTTCCACTGCAATTGATTTTGCAGACGCACGTACGTTGTTTGACAATGCCCGTGTCAATGCGCTTCGAGCCAAGTATGATTTGGCTTTCAAAAGCCGAATCCTGGACTTTTACATGGGCAAAGCCATTTCATTCCGTTAACCAACCACCATGAAATTGACGAAGAAATTTTGGATCATCTGCGGCCTTGTCCTCGTGGCACTCTTAATCGCGGCCAAGTGGTTCGGTGGGAAAGAGTCTGCTGAACTCATTCAAGCGGAGAAGGTTGAAGTGCGAACCATCATCGAACGCGTCTCTGCTTCCGGCAAGATTCAACCCGAAATTGAAGTCAACATTACAGCCGAAGTCAGTGGACAAATCATTCGCCTGCCTGTAAAAGAAGGCGATCGTGTGCAGAAAGGCGATTTACTCGTTCAAATCAATCCCGACCTGTACGATGCGGCATTGAATCGCGCCCAAGCTGCGGCCAACAGTGCCCGCTCCAACCTCGCTTCTGCAAAAGCACAATATGCGCAGGCTGACGCGCAATTTTTTGCCGCTCAAAAAAGCTGGGAACGTACCCAGCAACTTTTCAAGGACCGCATTCTCTCTCAGGCGGACTACGATGCTGCGGAATCCAGCTTTCGAAGCGCAGAAGCAACGCTCACAGCTGCTGGTGAGACGATACGCAGCGCGGAATTTGCCATTTCCAGCGCGGAAGCTTCGGTTCAGGAAGCACGAGACAACCTGAGTCGTACCACCCTTACAGCTCCTCAATCAGGAACGGTGACCGCACTGGTCAAAGAAAGCGGCGAGAGTGTTCAAGGCAATGGATTCACCGCCGGAGAAGTCGTCATGAAGGTCTCCGATTTGTCCATCATGGAAGTTGATGTGGAAGTCAATGAAAGTGATATTGTTCGGGTGGGTATGGGAGATGCCGCCGAAGTGGAAGTTGATGCCTACCTCGACCAAACATTTGAAGGCGCCGTGACCGAAATTGGAAATACCGCTTTGAACGCAGGGCTCAACGGATTTGCCATGGATCAAGTAACCAATTTTTCGGTGAAGGTCCGGTTGGCACCGGAGAGTTACGCCTCTTTGCTCGAGGAGGAGGGCACTTTATCTCCGTTTCGGCCGGGCATGAGCGCCAAGGTGGATATCCTCACCCGGGAAGCTGCGGGAGCTCTATCCATCCCCATTCAATCTGTCACCACCCGGGAAGCCGAGGATGGGACAGACGAGGAGACTGAATTGGGCGTTTTCCTTGTTTCCGAAGGAGACATCGCAGAGTGGCGCGTCGTCACAACCGGCATTCAAGACAACCGGTACATTGAAATATTGACTGGTCTAACGGAAGGTGATCAAGTCATTACGGGGCCTTACCAAAGCGTTTCACGCACCCTCGTCAACGGTGACGCGGTGGAAATCAAGGTCCCGGAAGAAGAGGATAAAAACGAATCAGCGAACGAATGACCCCGCTCATCCTCGGCATCGAAACATCGACCCTTTCCTGCTCAGTAGCTTTATTTGAAGGCACTGAACTGCTCCATTCGGCGCAAGCCCTCCATGAAAAGTACGTCCATGCCTCTGAGCTCTTGCCGATGATTGATCTCGCTTTCCAAAAAACGAAGCGAAACCTCAACGAGTTGGATGCCGTCGCAGTGTGTGCCGGGCCAGGGAGCTATACGGGACTTCGAATCGGCGTCTCCACTGCGAAAGGAATTTGCCATGCCCGTAACATTCCCCTCATTGCCATCAACAGCCTCGAAATCCAAGCCTATGGCTGCCCTCTCGAGGTGTCTTCGGTGGTCGCCATCATGGACGCCAGACGTGACGAGGTGTATACGCAGTCCTTCAAACGGGCAGGTGAAACGTGGATGCCCTTGGATGAGATTCGAGCGGTCATTTTGGACGACAAACAACCATTGGACGTCTTTTTTCCGGAGGTTTCTGCTGAGAAGGCCTGCATCATCGGCGATGCCGCTGAGAAATCTGAGCGCCTCCTTGCGGATCGGGCAGACCACTGGACGTTTGTCTCCGATCACCCTCGAGCAAAGTGCATGATGCAGCCTGCGCTGGAAGCTTTTGAAGCGCAGCGGTTTGAAGATGTCGCTTATTTCACTCCCCGCTATCTGAAAGAGTTCGTTGCCGGCCCCCCAAAAGATCCGCTCGGGCTGCGTAAATCCCAAATAGCATGAAACGACCTACTGGATTTCGAGGGTTCACGCTGGTGTTGCTCGCTGCGCTCTTGACGCAGTCGAGATGCAACGACCCAGAACAGTTCATCCCATATGTACCCGTTGATTTTTCCGTCAATCTCAACCTTCCCGCCTACCTCAATATCACGGTACCGAGCGGACATATTACCGTAACTGGAGGTTCCAAAGGCATCATTCTGTACCGGTACACATTGGATCAGTTTGTCGCGCTCGACCGCCATGCGACGGCTGATATTGCCGCGGGCTGTCAAGTTGAAGTAAGCGAAGATGGGCTAATCCTCACCGATCCTTGCAGCAATTCAGAGTGGCTCATCATCGATGGATCGGTGGTCTCAGGAGATGCTATCTACCCCTTGCACCGGTACGCTACGCAGTGGAACGACCCCATCTTGACCGTCTTCAATCCTTAATGGGAGGCGCTGGTGGTGGCTGCATGCGCTCGAGCAACGAAGGCACCAAAACAATCAACAGCGAAGGAAGTGGTGATTGCAGAAAAGCCAAAAACTCATGGGCCACACTGTAGCCTGATTTGCCCGGAATCAGAGCAATGAACACCGCCATGATGGCACCCGCCAAACCGTACATCACAATCAGCCAAGGCCACCTTTCTATGTGACCCGTTGTGCGCAAAAAGAGCGCATCCAGGCCAAAAAAAACGATGAGAATGAGCGAGCTCAACCCCCACTTCATCCAACCCAATTCCCTCAGTGAATAGCGATGAAATCCATCCCACGTTGATTCCATGATGTAGTAATGAATGCGTTTGGGCTGCGGATTGGCCTCCCACCATGCCGCACGAGCATCCTGAGGCAGTTCCTGCAACACCGGATTTTGGCGCATCACTTCCATGTAGTGGTTTAACTGAATTTTGGCGCGCTCTTGATGGAATCCAAAAACCAGCATAAGTCCCAATATCAGCAGCCACAAGGGCCGTTTTCGGGGCAGGATGGGTTTGAAAACGGTCGTTGTCATGGCGCTTTAGTCCCTTCTGGACGCAATCGAAACCCCGCTCCTACTGTATACCCATACCACAAGGCAAAAATGATGCTGTAAACAAATACGGTGAAGGTATAGTCGTGGTTAAATTTTAAGGCATCTTCTCCAAAATAAAGCTGGATGAGCAACAGGCTCACAATGCGCAAGATGTTGGCCGCGTGAATAGCTGCAATGCCCAGCGGAATGAACCAAAGTTTTCGAATCCACCGTCCTGGAAAGGACAGGATGAAGATGGCGAACAGGGCAAAGAGCACAACCCCATCGCACGACGGACCCACCATGACGCCCTGCGCGCCCTGAATTCCAACTCTATATCGGAACAAACCGTCGTTCTGCTGAAAAAATGCCAGCGGCTCATAGCCTAAGAAGTCCATGAGCATTTCCGTAACGGCAATCAAATTTTGCGTGATGTACTCATCAAGCAACGTCGCAGGTTTTAGAAACTCCTCATACGAAAGGTGCCACACAATGTACCCGCCAAAACCAAACACCAAAAAACGGAAAACGTCCGGCTGTGACCGGACGAATTCGCGCAATGTTTGGATCCAACGCATGAGTCGAATCAGTATCGATACAAGTCTGATTTGAACGGTCCGTTCACCGGAACGCCGATGTAGTCGGCTTGTTCCTGAGTCAAGGTCTCCAATTCAACATTGATTTTATCCAAGTGCAAACGGGCCACTTCTTCATCCAAATGCTTTGGCAACGTCACTACTTCATTTTTGTAAGCATCTCCATTGTTCCAGAGCTCCAACTGGGCCAAAATCTGGTTGGTGAATGAGTTCGACATCACGAAACTCGGATGACCTGTTGCACAGCCCAAGTTCACCAAACGGCCCTCAGCCAGCAAAATGATGTCGTTGCCATTCACATTATACAAGTCCACCTGCGGCTTAATCGTATCCTTGGTGTTGCCGTGGTTATCGTTTAACCAAGCCACGTCAATTTCGTTGTCAAAGTGACCGATGTTGCAGACGACGGCTTTGTCCTTTAAAGCTTCGAAATGTTCTCCGCGAATAATGTCTTTGTTGCCTGTTGCCGTGCACACGATGTCCGCTTCTTTCACGGCGTCAGCCATGCGCTTCACTTCATATCCATCCATCGCCGCTTGCAGCGCACAAATGGGGTCAATCTCGGTCACCATCACGCGGCATCCAGCACTGCGAAGGGATTCCGCCGTGCCTTTACCGACATCTCCGTATCCAGCTACCACGGCCACTTTTCCGGCCATCATGACATCGGTTGCGCGACGAATCGCATCCACTGCCGACTCACGGCAACCGTATTTGTTGTCAAATTTAGACTTCGTTACCGAGTCGTTCACGTTAATCGCCGGCATGGGAAGTGTTCCCGCCTTCATGCGATCGTACAATCGGAGAACGCCTGTCGTAGTCTCTTCAGACAAGCCCTTGATGCCATCGGCCAACTGGGGGAATTCGTCCAAAACCATATTGGTCAAATCACCTCCGTCGTCCAAAATCAAGTTCAATGGCTTGCGCTCTGCCCCAAAAAACAACGTCTGCCGGATGCACCACTCAAACTCTTCTTCTGTCATTCCCTTCCAAGCGTAAACAGGAATGCCCGCCGCTGCAATGGCTGCAGCCGCGTGATCTTGCGTCGAAAAGATGTTGCAGGAGGACCAGGTCACATCTGCCCCCAAATCAACCAATGTTTCGATGAGCACAGCTGTTTGAATCGTCATGTGCAAGCAACCCGCAACCCGAGAGCCTGCTAATGGCTTTTCGCCTGCATACTTCGCTCGCAAAGCCATCAAACCAGGCATTTCCGCTTCCGCCAATCGAATTTCCTTTCGACCCCACTCAGCTAAGCTGATGTCCTTTACTTTGTACGGCAAGTATTCCGTTGTCATTGTTGTACTCATAACACTTTGATTTCGAGGGGCAAAATTACAACAAACCCCATTAGCTTCGCACCCGTTAAGTGGACATCGATGCCCGATTTTGAAGTCATTTTGGAAAGTTTGGCTCCATCGTTTAGCGTTGGCGCACTCCGCGCCACGCCGGATGAGGTGAACGAATGGGCCGTTCATCAAACACGGTTTCCACAGCGCAACGTTGCGGCTTTGCCGTTTCATCGCCAGTTGGAGCATCGAGCGGTTGATCTTGTTCTCCATCACATGACCGGTCGGACCAAAGGACAATCGTTGGCTCAAGAGGTGGTACACGACGCCAATGGAAAACCGAGTTTTTCCAACGAAAAAGGAACATATATCAGCATTGCCCATCATTCTCATGGCCAACATTGTTGGGCGGCAGTAGCATTATCGGAGGCTCCGATAGGCTGCGACATTGAATCCCTTCGCTCGCAACTGCAGACGATTTCAAAACGCTTCCTCAACCCGGATGAACGTTCTTCAGTTGGCGACAACATCGAAGGCTTGTGCGCGATCTGGGGCGCAAAAGAAAGCATGTTCAAAGCCTTCGGTCCGTCCTTGGATTTCAGAAAAGACCTGCACGTTATATGGACCGATGCCTCCACTGCCATCGAGGCCGGCATGCAGGGTACCGTGCGTCAAGAACCTGGACTGTATAAAGCATGGCGATTGGAAGGACGCCTCGAGACAGGCAAGCAAACGGAGTTTTGGGCTGTGTGCGGTCCCACCAAACACCTTAAGAGCTTCTAAAGTCCCGCCAACCAAAAAGGAGTCCCTCGGGACTCCTTTTTGTATAGCTATTCCGCCAGGCGGAAATTAAAATCGACGTGTATGTCTTAACGCTCGATGCCTTTGTGACGGCGCTCTGAACTGACAGACAACTTCTTGCGGCCTTTAGCACGGCGAGAACTGAGGACGTTTCGTCCGTTAGCAGAAGACATGCGCTTGCGGAAACCGTGTTTGTTTCGTCGCTTACGTACAGAAGGTTGGAAGGTCCTTTTCATAGCAATTCAATTTTCAAAAGCTCCATCGGAACTCAGCCCAAATTAGGGACGGCAAAGATAGACATAGAATTCGTGCCACCAAACTCCACGGCAAGAATCTGCACGCAAAGATGCGACAGAAGTAAAAAATTACTGTTTCTTAAGGCCCCTTTGCATTCGAGTAAGCGTAATTTCGCAGAACATGGAGGCAACAGACGCAGCAGAACGCAAGTTCAATTGGAAGAATTGGAGTACAGTCAAAAAAATGGGGCATTACCTGCGGCCCCACGCATGGGGCTACGCTGGAGGCGTGGTGATTATTAGCCTCAGTGGAGTACTGACCTTGCTTGTGACCCGGCTTTGGGGACAATTGGGGGGAGTGGGTGCTTCAACAGGTGAGCAAACAGAACTAGAATCTCCGCTGGCCATGCTGCAAATTGACATGGGCAATTTGACTCAGATTGGGTGGCTGATTTTGTGCGTGCTCAGCGTTCAGGCCGTATTGAGTTTTGGTCGGGTCATCTTATTTGCTAAAATGACCGAAGACATGATGCTCGCAATGCGGCGGGATGCCTTTGAAGCCATTGTGAGCATGCCCATGCGCTTTTTCGACACGCGGCGCGTGGGAGATTTGAACAGCCGTGTTTCAGCTGACATCACCTCGATTCAGGATGTCTTTACGACCACCCTCGCAGAGTTACTTCGCCAGATCATCATCATCATCGGTGGCATTTTGGCCTTGCTGTATTTCTCGGTGACGTTGACCCTTTTGATGTTGATTACGCTGCCCGTAATGATTATTGCAGCTATTCTTTTTGGCCGTTTTATCCGCAAACTTTCCAAGCGCACTCAGGATCAGGTGGCGGACTCGAATACCATTGTTCAAGAGACACTCACCGGTATCATTAGCGTGAAAAGTTTTGCCAATGAAGCGTGGGAAGTATTGCGCTATCTCGGAAGCATTCAGAATATTCGGACGCTCGCAATGAAGGGGGCCATTTGGCGCGGCGCCTTCGCATCGTTCATCATCTTGTTCATTTTTGGGGCCATCACCTTGGTGATTTTTAAAGGGGCAGAATTGATGGTCACGGGCGGATTGGCCAGCGAGCACTTTTTTACATTTCTCCTGATGACCGGATTGGTTGCTGGATCCATCGGCGGCATTGCCGCTCAATTTTCCGCCCTGCAGCGCGGACTTGGCGCCATCGAGAGCTTAATGGAATTAATGGATGAAGCGCGAGAAGATGTCATCACAGAAGTCGATGCTCCCCTCTCTCCGTTGAAACTCATGGGGGACGTTCGGTTCCAAAATGTCCAATTTCATTACCCCAATCGGCAGGACGTCCAGGTCCTTTCTGGGTTGGATCTGCGCATCGAGCCCGGCAAAAGGCTGGCCTTGGTCGGTCCCTCAGGCGCCGGAAAATCCACCATTGCAGCCTTGCTTCTCCGGTTTCATGACCCTGTTGAAGGGCATATCTTGATCGACGATCAAGCCCTTGGTGATTTTTCGCTCACTGCGTTGCGCAAGCGCATGGCGTTCGTTCCGCAGGAAGTCATTTTGTTTGGGGGCGACATCCGAAGCAACATCGCCTACGGAAAAACCGATGCAACCGAGGAACAAATCCGGTCCGCCGCCAAAAAAGCGAATGCACTTGCCTTCATCGAGAGCTTCCCTGAGGGATTCGACACGGTTGTCGGTGAACGCGGCGTTCAGCTATCTGGCGGCCAGCGCCAAAGGATTGCCATCGCCCGAGCTATTTTGAGAGATCCGGACATCCT
>Ga0115565_10000465_pt1 | contig 35330 bp, 30 predicted proteins | sample COGITO_mtgs_1105_FD_87199 | JGI IMG/M metagenome (GOLD analysis project Ga0115565, IMG submission 87199) | Pelagic marine microbial communities from North Sea - COGITO_mtgs_110530 | ecosystem: Environmental > Aquatic > Marine > Epipelagic | place: Germany:Helgoland, sampling site Kabeltonne... | reverse complement strand
TTGTGAAAAACCCAGCAATTTGCCAAGTTACAGCTTTCGTTAAGAGTCTAAATTTGCTGTCCATCAACTGACCTCGACATGGAGTATTATGTTTCCATGGAATATCGCGGGTACAAGCATATGGACATTAGGTATATTTGCTGCTTAATGTCTTCTATGCAGATTTAAATCTATAAAGTAAAAAATTATGGACAAACGAAGACGAGCGAGCCTATTTCGAGAGCGCCTCATGGAAGTAATGTCGATGAAAGGCATGACAAAAAGTGGATTATCTCGAGCAGCCAAAGTGGATCGTTCTACTATCGGTCAGCTCCTCAAGAATGACCATCCACGCCTCCCAAACGCTCAGTTAACTGCGGATGCCGCAAATGCTTTGGGTGTGAGCACCGACTGGTTGCTTGGGCTAACAAATCGACCTGAGACTCCTGGCGATATTGTGGCTGCTGCACTCTCATTGAGTCCAGCCGAACGCACTTCGGCTGATGAACAACTTCTTGAATGGCATCATGAGGCCGCTGGGTACAAAGTCCGTCATGTCCCTGCCACTTTACCGGATGTTCTGAAAACTAAGCGAATGTTAGATTGGGAGTACGCATCTGTACGAGAGCGTCGGTTACCTGAGGCATTCAGCGCGATGCAGGATCAATTGCAATGGCTTTCATCGGGGGTTTCTGACTATGAAATAGCTGTTCCAGTTCATGAAATCGAGTCGTGCGCAGCTGGAACGGCATATTATAAGGGTGTTGAAAAAAGCGTGCGATATGAGCAGCTCGGTTTCATCGCCGATCAATGTGATCAGATGTTTCCAAGACTGCGCATATTCCTATTTGACGCGCACAGAGTATTTAGCTCCCCAGTCACTATTTTTGGCCCAAACTTAGCTGTAGTGTATGTGGGACAATGTTATTTAGCATTTCGTGAGGTTGAACGTGTAAAATCTCTCTCAAGTCACTTTGATTGGCTAGTCAGGGAGGCTGTCGTCGACGCAAGGAATGTGTCGACCCATATTCGCTCACTCATCGAACGGTGACAAACTATGCTTTTAGCCTTTTTGATGGTTCTCTGAGACAAAACCAATTGAGACGGGCAGGGCTAATTTGTAGCATCCTTGGATGAAAAAACACTCCCCATCTCGTCAAAAAATAACAAAGTGGTCCAGAAAGTGGTCCTGTTGCTAAGTTTCGCAGGCACCAAACCAATTTTTATATAATAACTACAATTACTTAGATGTTTTTTGTGGTGCCCAGAAGAGGACTCGAACCTCCACGTCCATAAGGACACTAGCACCTGAAGCTAGCGCGTCTACCATTCCGCCATCTGGGCTGATTTTTGTCTAAAAATGCTATTCTTACTGAGGGGGTGGGTCAAGTGTGAAACGAGCGATTAATGGGTGTTGGTATTGTTGATGTAGCTTATTAAACAATTTGTGCAGCTGAGCTCATAATTGAATTTCAAATCTAGCAAAAAATCTTATAGACTTGTTATAAATTAATAGTAACCGTATCTCAGTTTTTAAAATACTTTTGAGGATCTATTTTATGTCTAAACTTGTAACAATTTACGGTGGATCAGGTTTTGTCGGCCGGTATTTAGCACGGCGTATGGCTAAAGAGGGTTGGCGCGTACGAATCGCGGTTAGGCGGCCTAATGAAGCGTTATTCGTGAAGCCTTATGGAGTTGTGGGTCAAGTTGAACCAATTTTCTGTAACATTAGAGATGACCAATCAGTTGCGCACGCGTTGCGCGGAGCTGACGTAGTTGTCAATTGTGTGGGTATTCTGCAGGAAAAAGCAAAAAATACATTTAATTCGGTACAAAATGAAGGCGCTGAGCGCATTGCGCGGCTTGCTGCATCCGAGGGCGTCGTCCGTATGGTACATGTCTCGGCTTTAGGAGCTGATTTTAATAGCCCAAGTGTTTACTCTAGATCAAAGGCTGCGGGCGAGGCTGGAGTTTTGAAATACATGCCTAATGCGATGATTTTGCGTCCATCAATAGTTTTTGGTGCTGAGGATCAATTTTTTAATAGGTTTGCGAGCATGGCACGATTTGGTCCAATTCTACCAATAGTAGGGGCGGAAACGCAGTTCCAACCTGTATCTGTGGAGGATGTAGCCAAGGCAGCTGTTTTGGGTATTACGGGAATTTCTGCCCCTGGCACTTATGAGCTAGCTGGGCCAGAACGCGACAGTTTTCGTGGCTTGATGTATCGAATGCTAAATATAATTCAGCGTCGTCGATTAGTTCTGGATGTACCAATCTTTGCAGCCCGTATAATGGCTGCGTCATTTGAACTTGGTAACAAACTTACATTTGGTATTTTGCCTGTGCCTTTAACTAGTGATCAGGTGAAGAGCCTCAGTATTGACAATATTCCCAGTGGTGAATTCCTAGGTTTTGAAGAACTGGGGATTGAACCTGCTTCAATGGGGAGCATTCTTCCTGAATACCTTTGGCCTTTTCGTGTGTCTGGTCAATTTGCAGATATAAAGGCATCTGCAAAAAATTTAAAACCCTAGCACATTGGTATAGCCCAGGACTATTAACACCGAACCAAGAAAAACACGATACACCACATACGGAGTGTAACTTATAGTGTTAAGGAGTCGCATCATTAGGCTGAGCGCCAGCAGTGCTGAAACAAAGCTAAATAATATTACAATGCTGATATCCCGCAGTGGTACATGTCCTCCTATCAGATCAAAACTTGTTAGACTTCCAGATGCTACGATAGTGGGAATTGACATTAACATAGAAATTCGAGCTGCTTCTTTACGCGTAAAACCAGCCCATAATGCACCCGTTATAGTAATTCCTGAGCGCGAAGTACCAGGGATCAGGGCAATCGCTTGCCATAGCCCCAACTTTATTGCGTCTGGCAATGTCAAAGTTTTTAACTCGCGGTACAACGTTGTGCGTTGATCTACAAAATATAATAAGAGGCCGAAAATAAGCATGGCCCAACCAATCACGCTGATAGAACGCATAGTTTCAGATAGTCCGGTCACTTTGAGGATGGCCCCCACACAAATCACTGGTATTGTCGCAAAGGTAAGTGCAATGAGCAGGCGCGCAGCAGGACTGGTAAATTGACCTCTCAAGACTTTTGGTACAGCTTTTAAGACTTGTTTTACATCTATCCAGAAATAAATAATTACAGCAAACAGCGTTCCAATATGGGCAGCCACATCAATGAGGGCCCCTTGATCGCCTAGTTTTGTTAAACTCGGGAGTAAAATGAGGTGTCCGGAAGATGAAACTGGTAGAAATTCAGTGATACCTTGAATCAGAGCAATTAAAACTAAGTGATAAAATGGCATTGTGTGAAAACCTCAGATATTTTTTCGTTACATTATACTTATATTTTTATACTACCATCTAAGATTAATGTCCGGATCGGCCATAAACAAAAGTAAAATTTTAAAAAAATATATAGTAATTAAAATATTTTTATTATAAAGGTCAATTCTCCTGACTAAAAAAAGGTAAGATTCATCAAATATAGCTGAATCTCCAAAGCGAGGTTGCAATGGCTGAAAACCCAATGTTAAAATTTGTGGATGTACCACGGTTGATGCCTGAGAAGCGGGTAGTGCCAGTTCGTACACAAGATTTTAATGAAATATATTCCGACTTTGTGGGTTCGAAGGCTGAAGAACAGGCAAGTCGATGCAGTCAATGTGGTGTACCTTATTGCCAAACACATTGTCCGCTGCATAATAATATCCCAGACTGGTTACGTCTTACTGCGGAAGGCCGTCTGCGGGAGGCTTATGAAATAAGCCAGGCTACCAATACTTTTCCGGAGATTTGTGGACGAATTTGTCCTCAAGATCGTCTCTGTGAGGGCAATTGTGTGATTGAGAAATCTGGTCATGGCACTGTTACAATAGGATCAGTTGAAAAGTACATAACTGATACCGCTTGGGATCAAGGCTGGGTAAAGCCAATTCAACCTGAAGTTGAGTTGTCCGACTCAGTTGGCATAATAGGTGCAGGTCCCGGCGGTCTTGCAGCCGCAGATGTATTGCGACGAGCAGGTGTTCAGGTGACAGTTTATGATCGATACGATCGATCTGGTGGTTTGCTGACCTATGGCATTCCTAGCTTTAAATTAGAGAAGGAAGTGGTACTCAAGCGCGTTGTCCAGCTGGAAAAAGGTGGCGTAAAAATTATAAATAATTGTAATGTGGGTGTTGATATTAGTTTTGATGATATTCGACTGAAACATGATGCTGTTATAATTGCTACGGGGGTCTACAAATCCCGAGAGTTGGAAATTTCAGGAATGGATGCTGAGGGAACTGTCAGAGCCATAGACTACTTGACTGCCAGTAATCGCAATGGGTTCGGCGATGATGTACCCAAGTTTAAAGATGGAAGCCTTAATGCGGATGGTAAAAAGGTAGTTGTTTTGGGTGGTGGAGACACAGCCATGGACTGTGTCCGTACAGCAGTTCGCCAAGGCGCTACTTCAGTCAAATGCCTTTATCGCCGTGATAAAGCAAATATGCCTGGATCTGTGCGCGAAACCCAAAATGCACAAGAAGAAGGTGTTGAATTTGTATGGCTTTCCTCGCCAAAAGAGTTTGTTGGACAACCGGTCTCTGGAGTTTCTGTTCAGAAAATGCGTCTTGGTTCAGCCGATGCTACGGGACGCCAGAGCCCTGAGGTTATTGAGGGAGCTGATTATATTGAACCGGCAGATTTAGTAATAAAAGCGCTAGGTTTTGAGGCAGAAAATTTACCAAAACTTTGGGATACCGAAGGGTTAGAGGTAACGCGTTGGGGTACAGTTAAGGCAGATTTTGAAACTGGTCAAACGAGCCTTCCAAGTGTCTTTGCAATCGGTGATATCGTGCGTGGTGCGTCACTGGTGGTTTGGGCTATCAGAGATGGACGTGATTGCGCGACGGCTATTTTGGCCAAGCTTGCAGAGCCCAAAACTATCGCTGCCGAATGACAAATGAGCCAATATTTTTAACATTATTAAAACTAGAGTGCCATGTTCAGCAAGAACATGAGTGGAGGCTAGAATGACAAAATATGATGCAAGCTGGGTTAGGGCAGAAAAAGCTAAAAGGGCCCATATGGCTCAGAACGGGCTTTACTCTGAAACCGATGAGCATGCCAGCTGCGGTGTCGGCCTTGTTGTATCAATTGATGGCAAGCCAAGCCGAAAAGTGGTCCAGGCAGGAATTGATGCGCTAAAGGCGGTTTGGCACAGGGGGGCCGTGGATGCGGATGGGAAAACTGGCGATGGTGCTGGGATCCACGTACAAATACCTGTTCCGTTTTTTTACGACCAAATCGAACGAACTGGCCATAACCCACGAATGGAAGAGCTGATGGCTGTGGGCCAAGTATTTTTACCTCGTACTGATTTTGGTGCACAAGAAACCTGCCGAACCATTGTTGAGACCGAAGTACTACGAATGGGTTACTATATTTATGGCTGGCGCCATGTCCCAGTGAATGTGGGATGTTTGGGAGATAAGGCTAATGCAACTAGGCCAGAGATTGAACAAATTTTAATATCCAATTCCAAGGGTGTGGAAGAAGAAATATTTGAGCGTGACCTTTATGTAATTCGACGTCGAATTGAGAAATCTGCTTCAGCGGCTGGCATCAGTGAGCTATATTTGGCTAGTTTATCCTGTCGTTCAATAATCTATAAAGGCATGTTTCTCGCGCAGGATGTATCTGAGTTTTATCCTGATCTTAAAGATAATCGCTTCGAGTCGGCTTTTGCGATTTATCATCAGCGGTTTTCTACTAACACCTTTCCTCAGTGGTGGTTAGCGCAGCCATTTCGTATGCTTGCGCATAATGGAGAGATAAATACTCTGAAGGGCAATACCAATTGGATGAAAAGTCATGAAATTCGCCTGTCTTCAGACGCCTTTGGCGACATGGCTGATGATATTAAACCAATTATAGCGAGTGGTTCTTCAGATTCAGCAGCTTTGGACTCTGCTTTTGAAATGCTGGTACGTGCAGGACGAAATGCGCCCATGGCAAAGACTATTCTGATACCAGAGAGTTGGTCAAAACAGGCTGTAGATTTGCCAAAACCTTGGATCGACATGTACTCTTATTGTAATTCTGTGATGGAGCCATGGGATGGGCCTGCTGCTTTGGCGATGACAGATGGTCGATGGGTTTGTGCTGGCTTGGATCGCAACGGATTAAGACCCATGCGGTATGTTGTGACTGGTGATGACCTTTTAATTGCTGGTTCAGAGGCTGGAATGGTCCACGTGAATGAGGCTGATGTTAAAGAAAAAGGTGCCCTTGGTCCTGGTCAACTACTAGCAGTTGATATGGCTGAAGGCCGTTTGTACCACGACACAGAAATGAAAGACTTGCTAGCTTCTAGTCAGAATTTTGGTCAGTGGGTTGAAAAAATAAATGAACTTGATTCAGATTTGGCCAAGGCAGTAGAGGCGCCAATTTTTACCGGCTCTGAATTACGCCAACGTCAGATCGCTGCGGGATATACCATTGAAGAATTAGAGCATATTCTAGTCCCTATGGCGGAAGATGGAAAAGAAACCCTAGCCTCAATGGGTGATGATACTCCTTCAGCGGTTTTAAGTGAAAAATACCGCCCGTTATCACATTTTTTCCGGCAGAACTTTAGCCAAGTTACGAACCCACCCATTGACAGTCTCCGTGAATATCGAGTGATGAGCTTAAAAACCCGGTTTGGTAACTTAAAAAACGTACTAGACGAAAGCAGCGCACAGACCGAAATCTTAGTATTGGACTCCCCATTCGTTGGTAATGTTCAATTTCAAAGGCTGTTAGAAAATTTCAATGCACCAATGATGGAAATTGATTGTACATTTCCGTCAGGAGAGCCAACTGGGGCGCTACAGTCAGCACTTAACAGAATCCGTGCAGAGGCAGAAGATGCAGTACGTTCTGGCTGTGGACATTTGGTTTTGACAGATCAGAACACAAACGAAAATTTAGTTTCAATTCCAATGATTTTGGCTACCAGCGCAGTCCACTCTTGGTTAACGCGGCAGGGGTTGAGAACATTTACTTCGATAAATGTCCGCTCCGCTGAGTGTATTGATCCGCATTATTTTGCAGTTCTGATAGGATGTGGTGCCACAGTGGTAAATGCTTATTTAGCAGAAGATAGTCTCGCTGATCGCATAGAACGGGGTTTATTGAATTGCACTGTTACGGAGGCAGTATTTCGATATAGAAATGCGATTGATCAAGGACTTTTGAAAATTATGGCGAAAATGGGAATTTCAGTCATTTCCTCCTATCGTGGTGGTTTGAACTTTGAAGCGGTGGGGCTATCTCGTGCGATGTGTGCTGAGTTCTTTCCTGGCATGACTTCACGTATTTCTGGGATTGGTGTGGTTGGTATACAACGCAAAGCTGAGTCCATCCACGCAAGTGCCTTCTCAAACCCAAATGATGTCCTTCCAATAGGTGGGTTTTATAAAGCTCGTAAAACCGGTGAAAAGCATGCCTGGGAAGCCCAGACAATGCATCTCTTGCAGGCTGCCTGTACAGGGGGCAGCTATGAGATGTGGAAAAACTATTCTGCAAAACTTCGAGCCAATCCTCCCATTCATTTAAGAGATTTATTGGACATCAAGCCCTTGGGTAAAGCTATTCCAGTGGATGAAGTTGAAAGTATAACCTCGATAAGGCAACGTTTTGTGACACCTGGCATGTCTCTAGGGGCTTTGAGCCCTGAGGCACACAAAACACTTAACGTCGCCATGAATCGTATCGGTGCGAAGTCGGACAGTGGAGAAGGGGGTGAAGATCCTGCACATTTTGTACCGGAGGCAAATGGTGATAACCCATCCGCAAAGATCAAGCAGGTAGCGTCTGGACGTTTTGGTGTTACGGCAGAGTATTTAAATCATTGTGAAGAGTTAGAAATTAAAGTCGCGCAAGGGGCCAAACCGGGCGAGGGTGGGCAATTGCCTGGTATAAAAGTGACAGACCTAATTGCACGCCTACGCCACTCGACCAAGGGCGTTACTTTGATTAGTCCGCCACCACACCACGACATTTATTCAATCGAAGATTTGGCGCAGTTAATTTATGATCTCAAACAGATTAATCCACGCTGTAAAGTAACGGTTAAGTTGGTGGCGGCCTCCGGGGTAGGTACAATCGCTGCCGGCGTGGCTAAAGCTGACGCTGATGTAATTTTGATTTCAGGTCATAATGGTGGAACTGGGGCCTCTCCCGCGACATCAATTAAGTTTGCTGGCCTGCCCTGGGAGATGGGTTTGACAGAAGCTCACCAAGTTTTAGCCATGAATAATTTGCGCGAGAGAATTACATTACGTACTGACGGCGGGCTAAGAACTGGGCGCGACATTGTTATGGCGGCAATGCTTGGCGCGGAGGAATATGGAATAGGGACTGCAGCTTTGATTGCGATGGGTTGCATAATGGTACGCCAGTGCCAATCAAATACATGTCCTGTTGGTGTCTGCACTCAAGACGAAGGGCTCAGAGAGAAATTCACGGGCTCTGCGGACAAAGTGGTTAATTTAATTACATTCTACGCTCAAGAAGTACGTGAAATTTTGGCTAGTATTGGCGCTCGCTCCATGAATGACGTGATCGGGCGAGCAGATTTGCTGAGCCAAGTTTCGAGAGGCTCAGCACATCTGGATGATTTAGACCTTAATCCACTCCTAATTACCGTGGATGGCGCTGATCAGATTTTATATGATCGAAACAAACCGCGTAACCCAGTACCTGATACACTAGATGCCAAGATTGTTGTAGATGCCGCAAGGTTCTTGGAAGACGGTGAGAAAATGCAATTACAGTATGCTGTCCAAAATACTTCCCGGACTATTGGCACGCGTATTTCAAGTCACATTGTTACAAAGTTTGGCATGAAAAATAGCCTACAATCTGATCATTTGACTATAAAGTTGCAAGGGTCAGCTGGACAGGCATTAGGTGCTTTTGCCGCGCCAGGGCTCAAATTAGAAGTAGCTGGTGAGGCCAATGATTATGTCGGTAAAGGCCTGTCTGGGGGTGTTATTGTAGTGCGTCCTGCGCAAATAAGTCCATTAGTTGCGTCAGAAAATACCATTATTGGAAACACAGTTTTATATGGTGCAACAGATGGATATCTTTTTGCTGCGGGGCGTGCGGGTGAACGATTCAGCGTTAGAAATTCAGGGGCAAAAACTGTAATTGAAGGCTGTGGGTCTAACGGGTGTGAATACATGACTGGAGGCATAGCAGTCATTTTAGGTCATATTGGACCAAATTTTGGTGCTGGAATGACTGGTGGTATGGCATACCTCTATGATCCAGAGGGAAACACTGATCTGATGATGAATATGGAAACATTGGTCACTTGCCGTGTCACAGTTGCTCACTGGGAAAAGGAGCTCAAGGCTTTGGTCCAGCTTCATGCCAATGAAACTGGCTCGATTAAAGCTACAAAAATTCTGCAGCACTGGGATCAAGAAATTGAAAGCTTTGTTCAGGTATGTCCAAAGGAAATGTTGGTTCATCTACCTGAACCATTGACAGAAGATATAGCACAATCATTGCCGGCAGAATAAATTTTTAAGGATCGTGGGTCAATTGGTTGTCTAACATGAATGTTGACGATTGATGCCTGTTGTGGTGTGGCTGATTTATGGAAAATGAACCTCCTAAACAAGAAACTAGTTTATTTGGTACACCTGCAAACCCACCAGAGCCTTCAAAAATGTGGTTTATATTAGCGCTGATACGTCGCTGGGGTTTTCGCAGTATCATACTAATTATTGGTATCTTAGCCATTTGGGGCCTTATGTATAGGTGGGTAAACCCACCCACTACGTTATACATAATACAAGAAAGCTGGCGCCTTGGTGAAGTCAAACAAGACTGGGTAGATATTGAGGATGTTTCACCAGTTATGGTGCGGGCTGTGGTAGCCGCTGAAGATGCTAATTTTTGTGATCATTGGGGAATAGATAGTGCGGCTGTGCGTAAGGCCTTAAAGCAAGGGGCAATGCGAGGTGGGTCTACAATTAGTCAACAGGTTGTCAAAAACGCATTTTTATGGCCAGGTCGTAATTGGTTACGAAAGGCTATTGAAGCGTTGATGACACCCTATGTTGACTTGCTTTGGAACAAGCGTCGTATGCTGGAAATTTATTTAAACATTGCTGAATTCGATACAGGTATTTTTGGTATTCAGGCAGCTGCACAGCATCATTTTGGCGTTAACGCAAAAAACTTGAACAGGGTGCAGGCTGGACGATTAGCCGTTGTACTTCCGGACCCCAAAGGACGTAGTGCCATAGCGCCAAGTAAAAGCCTTCGAAAACGTGCTGCTTCAGTGATTGCGGGCACTGATATGATAAGGCGTGATGGTCGTTCCAAGTGTTTTGAGGATTGATAAAAACTATAAATAGTGGTTATCAAAAAAGTAGCTGAATAAAGTGATTTTTTATGAATATTTTGTATCATGTTCCATTGTCGCCATTTTGCCGCAAAGTTCGTCTCAGCTTAGCTGAAAAGAGAATTGAAGTGCAGCTAGTGGAAGAGCGGTATTGGGAACAGAATGCAGACTTTCTACGTCGTAACCCAGCTGGTAAAGTTCCAGTATTAAAAATGGATGGAAAGATTTTTACAGAATCTGCGGCAATTTGTGAATATCTCGAAGAAAAGCACCCAGAACCCAGTTTGATGCCAATTGATTCGGAAATAAAGTTTGAGGTTAGAAGACTTGTTTGTTGGTTTGATGACAAGTTTCATCACGAGGTCACGGTAAATTTGCTATACGAACAGGTAAATCGTAAAATTCAAAATATGCATGAACAGAGGGGTTCTGGACCTATCGCGTCGAACGTGCAGGCCGGGTTGAAAGCCATCAAACTCCATCTTTATTATCTAAATTGGTTTCTGGATAACCGGCGCTGGTTGGCGGGTAACGCAATGAGCCTTGCCGATTTCGCAGCTGCAGCACAGTTATCAACAATTGACTATATTGGTCATTTGCCGCCCGAAGTATGGAACAAATATCCAGCATTGAAAAACTGGTATGCTACCATGAAATCACGCCCAGCGTTTAGGTCTATTCTCTCTGACAATGTTCCTGGTTTCCCTCAACCAAACCATTATTCTGATTTTGACTTCTGATCTCAAAGAGCGACTTCTGGCGCAGGCCCGTGCTGAGGGCTTTAGCAATGCTAGAATAACAAAACCAGACAGTATTCCAGAGGTGCCTGATCGGCTGGGCGCTTTCTTGAAATCAGGGTTTCATGGTCAGATGAAATGGTTGGAAAGTAGACAGGGCTGGAGAGGAGCACCAAAAACTCTTTGGCCGGAGGTCCAATCAGTATTAATGTTGGCGGAAAGCTATGCGCCAAAAGACGATCCACTCCAAAACCTAAAAGATCATAATATTGGTAACATAAGTGTCTATGCACGGGGTAAAGATTATCATGATGTGGTTAAAAAAAGGTTAAAGCGGTTGGCAAGTTGGCTTGTTGCTGAAGGCGGCGGCGCTGTTAAAGTTTTTGTAGATACTGCACCAGTCGCAGAAAAGCCCTTGGCCCAGGCTGCCGGATTGGGTTGGCAGGGAAAACATACCAATTTAGTTAGTAAGGAAACAGGTAATTGGATGTTTTTAGGCTCAATTTTTACAACATTGGAACTTGAACCTGATCGGGCTGAGACCGATCATTGTGGGAACTGCACTCGCTGTTTAGATATCTGCCCAACCAATGCTTTTGTTGCTCCTTATCAGATGGATGCAACGCGTTGTATTTCTTATCTGACAATCGAGCATAAAGGCCCCGTCGATAACAAACTCAGGGCTGGCATTGGTAACCGTATTTATGGTTGTGATGATTGCCTAGCTGTTTGTCCCTGGAATAAATTTGCCGTGGAGGCGTCTGATATTCGATACGCTGCAAAAGATGACTTAGCTACTCCGCGCTTACAAGATTTATTAGGTCTCACAGACAAAAGCTTTCGCGAAAAGTTTTCAGGCTCACCGATAAAACGTCTTGGGCGAGATCGCTTTGTTCGCAATGTATTATATGCGGTTGGCAATTCTCTTGAAGCTAAATATATTCCTCAGATTGAACCCTTGTTGTTGGACCATGACCCAACTATTGTTGAGGCTGCCAATTGGGCCAGACAGAAAATAGTTCTTGGTAAAAATTAACTTTTAGGTACCGAAAAAGTGAGATTTGCCCAAAGACTGTGCCAGACGGGATCGCCTTCTTTTTTTGGTTCCAGAGGTATTAACGCTACATTGTCCACCATATATTCGTATCCTGCCTGTACTGGAAAGATAGCAATTCCGTTAATATCTGTAAGATATGATGTGACTTCAACGTTTTCATCACTTCCTATTAATTTTTGAAAAAGCTCTACTTTTACGTAGCTTCGAGGTTTCCCATGCATCAAAACCTGCACGCGCATTCCCCCATTTATATCTTCAGTGAAAGGATTTTCTAAAGCTAATATTTCAATATCCAAACCAACGGCAGTATCTTTTCCACCTCCATGGCCGATTGCGATAAGCGATTTTGTATATCTCCGATAACTTTCGCTAAAGCCGGTCTTTGGTAATCCTCTTGCTTCATGAGCATTTAAAACACCATTAAAGCCTTTATGAACGACAAAGTTTTTAAACTTTTCATAGTCATTATATTTTAGTGTGTTATCGCTAGTCTCATGAACTAAAATAGCCAAGCCATCACTAAGTCCATTTGTTTGAAACGCGGGCCGATCTCCATTTCGGCCCAAAACTTTTTTTGATTTTCCAGAATGAAATATTTCATGCCGCACTGTACGGTGGTGCAAAAATGATTGACGACTTCCGCTAAAGTCTTGTCCAATGCGGAAATCAGCCACGATCGGTTGACCAGCATCTAAATTGTAATTCACTGGTGCAATCCAAAATTCATGGGCATAAACTGGTGCTAAAAATATTATGTTAACTAACAGACCTAAGGACCACTTAAACATGTTGAAATCCTTTCCCTACCCCACGACGATGGTGTGGTATTTCTTCACAGTGTCAAGCTTTCTTATTGGATCACTGGGATTTCCTGGGATATTGCAAGCGCATGAACTGCGGCCTGCTGTAGCCAATGTTGTAATAACTGAAACAGAAGTTGAAATAAAATTACTAGTAACTATCGAAACTATTTTAGCTGGCATCGACCTCACACAGGTCAGGGATACAGATGAAGCTCCAGAGGCTAAGTTTTACGATCGGTTGAGGTCACTCTCAGCAGATGAGTTAGCTCGATTGGTGGAGTCAGAATGGATAAATTTAGAAAAAGGAATGCTGATTGACGGTGCGGATCGTTTTAGGCTTCAAAGTATCAAAGTACTTGAGGAAAAAAATGTTGATTTGCCGCGCGATACGATTATTGAAATGGTTGCCAACCTGAAATCGGGTGATGGTCCTGTTACCATTGGCTGGGTTAAAAAAAATGGTGATTTAGTAGTACGACATGGTACTGGGGATGATGCTTACGCCGCTTTTCTGGAAGGCGGGGAGATAAGTATTCCGCTGCCACGAATGGGTGCGGTAGAAGAAAGCGCACCAGCTGTTTTTTGGCGATTTGTTGTTGAAGGTTTTGAGCATATTGTTCCAAAGGGATTAGATCATATTCTTTTTGTTATTGGCTTGTTCCTCTTCTCGCAGGCGTGGCGTCCTTTGTTGTCCCAGATTACAGCATTTACTTTAGCTCATACAGTAACATTGGGATTAGCTACTTTGGGTGCTATTACTATTCAGCCAACACAGATTTGGTTGGTCGAAGCTTTAATAGCTATCTCAATTACATATGTAGCTATTGAAAATATTTTTCGACCTAAGCTGGGTTGGTGGCGGATGGTAGTTGTTTTTGTGTTTGGGCTTCTACATGGATTAGGTTTTGCATCTGTACTTGGTGACCTTGGGTTGGCAAAAGAACAATTTTTGTTATCGTTGATAGCTTTCAACGTTGGAGTTGAGTTTGGTCAGTTAGCAGTAGTGACCGGTGCCATATGTGTATTAACACTGCCATTTGGCAGATCTGCAAGATATCGGAAGTTTGTGGTAATTCCGGGATCTATTGCGATCGCGTTGGTTGGTTTTTGGTGGGCAATCGAAAGAATATTTCTTTGAAATTTGAAATTTGAAATTTGAAATTTGAAATATGTTGATGTGTTTGAGTTTAGCCAGATTGGGAAACTATGACTGATAACCTTCGCGGAATATTTTTTAAGATAAGTGCTGTCACGATATTTACTGTTATGATGGCTATAATAAAAGCGACAGCAGGTGAGGTTCCAACAGGCCAGCAGGTATTTTACCGGGCCTTTTTTTCGATGTTGGTTGTAATTGGCTGGTTGGCCGCCCGAGGCGACCTTCGCACCACTTTACGAACTTCAAATATTTCTGGTCATATTTGGCGGGGTTTTTCGGGTGCACTGGCTATGTCGTTGCGCTTTTTTGCGATTGGAGTACTGACATTCTCAGAGGTGACTGCATTGGGTTTTACAACACCTCTAGTACTAACAATTTTAGCGGCTATTATTTTGGGGGAAACGGTGCGGGCGTTTCGCTTGATAACAGTAACCTTGGGTTTCTTTGGCGTAGTTATTGTATTATGGCCCACTCTCAATTTTAGTAATGAGCGCAGTACATTTGAGCTTATTGGCGCAGCTGCGATTCTGGGATCTGCGGCTTTAGCAGCTTTGGCTCACATATTTGTGAGGCGTTTGGTTGCTACAGAAAATACTGCGCAGATTGTTTTTTACTTTTCGTTATTAGTTGCCATTCTCTCGTTATTATCATTACCTTTTGGTTGGGTTGTACCGTCTTTTGAAACCAGTTTGATGCTAATTTGCGCTGGATTAATTGGTGGCGTTGGTCAAATATGTTTGACTGCAGCTTATCGAAATGCACCAGCTTCGATCGTAGCGCCATTTGATTATTCATCGATGCTGCTGGCTTTAGGTATAGGGTACTTTTGGTTTTCTGAAATTCCCAATTGGTGGACCATCATTGGCGCAACAATCATAATTATTTCCGGTATTGCAATTTTATGGCGTGAGCAATGGTTAGGTCGCCAGCGCAATCTAGCGCAGATTGCCCATTAACTTTTTCTGGTTCATGGTTTATTTTAGGTGGATATAATTATTAATTTGCTGCCTACTGTCTGACTATTTTCTCGTAACTTTCAGCAATTTCGCGGACTAAAGTTCCAACTTCAAAAGTATAATCTCCAATTTGGCCAACTGGAGTAACTTCTGCAGCGGTTCCGGTGAGCCAGCACTGTTCAAAACTGCTAAGCTCTTCTGGATAAATATGGCGTTCGTTTACTGTAATACCGCGGTCCCGCAACATACCGATTACGGTTTGTCGTGTGATTCCGTTTAGAAAGCAGTCAGGATCTGGAGTATGCACTTCACCTTCTTTAACAAAGAAAATATTTGCTCCAGTAGCCTCGGCTACATAACCTCGATAATCAAGCATCATGGCGTCTGAGCAGCCTTTAGCTTCGGCAGCATGTTTTGACATTGAGCAAATCATGTAAAGTCCAGCGGCCTTAGCAAAACTTGGGATTGTTTCAGGACTTGGACGCTTCCATTTTGCGATGTCGAGCTTGGCTCCGGCCATCTTAGCATCACCATAATATGCGCCCCACTCCCAAGCAGCGATAGCCATTTTGACTGGGTTTCGTGAAGAAGCAACGCCCATGTCTTCACCGGATGCGCGCCAGCATATAGCACGCACATATGCATCTTGAAGGCCAGAAGCTGCCATGACTTCACTTTTAGCAGCTTCGATTTCTTCGACCGTATAGGGTATAGGAATATCCATATATTCCCCAGACTTTAAAAGTCGCGCAGAGTGTTCTTTTGACTTAAAAATTTTTCCATTATACGCGCGTTCACCCTCAAACACTGAGCTCCCATAGTGCATTGCATGCGTCAGAATGTGTACTTTGGCGTCTCGCCATTTTACCATTTCGCCATCCATCCAGATAACGCCATCACGGTCGTCGTATGCAGCTGACATGTGAGTTTTTCCTTGTGGCCTTATAAAATTTGCATTTGTTTCGCAAAAAATGTCCGTTTCGGACATAATATTACTAAAAACGTCTAAATTTTTAACAATTGATTCTTGGAATGTCAATAACACTGACGTATTGTCAGGCAAGGATTTATAATAAAGGGAGTGGCGTTTTCGTGGGAAATAGTCAGCCAGAAAATACAAGTGGATTACTTTTTTTAACTGATGAACAATTAAGAAAAGGCATTGAGGCAATGTTTTTTGCTTACCGAGGTTTTACAGCTGATCCAGATCGTATCTTGGCAGAAAGGTCCTATGGTAGAGCGCATCACAGAGCGCTACATTTCATTCAGCGCAGTCCAGGTACCACAGTAAATAATTTGCTGTCTACACTGGGAGTTACTAAGCAAAGTCTTAATCGTGTTCTGAGGACGTTAATTCAAGATGGATTAGTATTAAATGAAGTCGGGGTACAAGACAAAAGGCAACGTCATCTGAGCCTGACAGTTGATGGGTCTGAGTTTGAACAAAATCTTTCCAATGCTCAGAGTGATCGTATGCGAGCCGCTTATCGTCAGGCAGGTCCGGATGCGGTGCAGGGGTTTCGTTCAGTTCTGGAGGCTATGATGGATCCCGAACTAAAAAAGCATTATGAGAGTTTCAGTAAAGGGCAGCGTCTATGACCTCTGGCTTTCATTTATTAATTATTGATGATGATGAGCGTATACGAGTCTTGTTGCAAAAATTCCTTATTAAAAATGGATATTTAGTTTCGGTTGCCAGAGATGCTGGGCATGCGAGGCGTATTCTTGCTGGGTTGGATTTTGATTTAATCATTATGGACGTCATGATGCCTGGGGAAGATGGCGTATCCCTTACCAAACATCTCCGTGAGAAGCGCAACACACCAATTTTACTGCTTACCGCAAAGGGCGAAACAGTAGATAGAATTAGAGGCCTAGAAGCGGGAGCAGATGATTATTTAGCAAAACCATTTGAACCAAAAGAACTTTTATTACGTTTAGCGGCAATATTGAGACGTGTGCCAGCTCTAGAGCAGAATGCTGAGGTTCCAAAAGTACTGAATTTGGGGGCGGTGTCCTATGATGTAGATCGTGGAGAGTTATGGTGCGGTGACAAGCGCATCCTATTGACTGCAACAGAAAGCCATCTTATGCGGATTTTTTCTAACAATAGTAGCGCGCCTTTGAGCCGTGCTACTTTGGTGGAGCAGCTCGGCCGTGGTGGTGGTCAAGCACAGGAACGCGCAGTCGACGTTCAGATTGCCAGATTGAGGCGAAAAATAGAAACTAATCCAAAACAGCCGCGTTATCTGCAAACAGTTCGAGGAGCAGGGTACATGCTTAGTTTGGAATAAAGGCACCCAATATGACAACAAAAATTATTAGCCATAAAGATTGTTTGAAGCATATAAATCCACCTGGTCATCCTGAGCAAGTGGCACGCCTAGAGTACATCCTTGATGCACTAGCTCCGTTAGGTTTGGACATAGTTGATGCTCCACTAGTGGCAGATGATGATTTGCTTAGGGTGCATTCACAGAGCCACATACGTGCAATTCAGGCCGCAGTGCCTGTCTCAGGTTGGACCTCCTTGGATAATGACACTCATGTTTGTCCTGATACACTGACTGCCGCATTACGCGCCGCTGGTGGTGCGGTCCAAGCTGTAGACATGGTAATGGCTGATGAGGTGCAAAGTGTATTTGTGGCCACTCGGCCTCCTGGACATCACTGTGAGCGAGAGACCCCTATGGGGTTTTGTTTTTTTGGTAATGTCGCGATAGCTGCGAAGCATGCATTAGATCATCACGGCCTAAGCAGAGTAGCAATCGTAGATTTTGATGTACACCATGGTAATGGTACTCAGGATCTTGTGGAGGGTGATGAACGCATACTATTTGCTAGCACTCATCAAATGCCTCTGTACCCTGGAACTGGCCATGCACATGAGACGGGTGGATACGAGAATGTAGTTAATGTGCCATTAATGGAGGGTGCTGGCACAGTTGCCTTTCGCACGGCAATGACTGAAAAAGTATTACCAGCGGTCGACAGGTGGGCCCCAGAACTTTTGTTGATTTCTGCGGGTTTTGATGCTCACAAGGCTGATCCACTGGCTGGCATGGAGCTGGACGAAATGGATTTTTCTTGGGTAACAAAGGAATTACGCAAACTAGCAGAAAAGCATAGCAATGGCCGGGTGGTATCCTGCCTGGAAGGCGGTTATGATATTAATGCGTTAGCTTCGTCAGTTGTATCACATGTTGAGGCTTTGAGGGGATAAAACGAATGGTTGATAAGTTGATTGAAGAAATGAGCTTTGAGAATGCTATGGCTGAACTGGAGCAAGTGGTAACACAACTTGAGCGAGGGGACGTTGCCCTGGACGCTTCAATTTCCTTGTATGAACGAGGTGCTGCGCTGAAATCTCATTGTGAAACAAAGTTGAAAGCTGCTGAAGAAAAAGTATCAGCTATTACTTTGAACAGTGAGGGCCAGCCCACTGGTTCAATGCCGCTAGATGCAGGCTAAAATAAGATCAGCGTAGCAATCTTATGGAAGACATAAAGTTATCTGAGAAGCTTAATGTGGCAAACATTGCTATACAGAATTACCTTACAAATTCTCTTAAGTCTTTCGGATCAGGTAATATTGTGGATGGCATGCGCTATGCGCTGCTTGGTGGAAAAGGTCTGCGCGGATTCCTTGTGATGGAAAGTGCTGCCTTAATGGGTGTAACGAAAGCTAATGCAATATCTGCAGCGGCGGCTGTCGAAGCTTTACACACTTACTCGTTAGTTCATGATGATTTACCATGCATGGATGATGACGATTTGCGCCGTGGCATTCCCACAATTCACAAAAAATGGGACGAGGCAACTGCAGTTCTGGTTGGAGATGCGCTTCAAACATTCGCATTTGAGCTACTAAGTCAGCGAGAATGTAGCGATGATCCAAATATTAGAATAAACCTAATTTCAAGCCTTGCGCGTGCGGTTGGAGCACAGGGAATGGTTCTAGGCCAAGCACAAGATATTGAAGCAGAGTCATCTTCTCACCCATTAGGTTTGGATGATATATCAGAATTACAGCGTAATAAAACAGGTGCACTAATTGAATGGTCTGCCGTTGCTGGCGCTATTTTGGCATGTGAAGACCCAAAAGAGCTGAGAGAATACTCTCAGGCGCTTGGTCTCGCTTTTCAAATTGTGGACGATATTTTGGATGTAGAAGGGGATAGCAATATTGTCGGAAAAGCCGTTGGCAAAGATAATGATGCAGGAAAAGCGACGTTTGTGTCCCTTCTGGGTTTGGCGCCTGCAAAGCTTAGAGCACAAGCTCTTGCGGATGAGGCCTGTAATGCTTTAGAACCTTTCGGGGATAGAGCGTTAACATTAAAAAAATTGGCACAGTTTGTTGTGTCACGAGAGAAGTGAAAGGGTCACATCTATGACTGGCCATCCAGTAACTCCAATTTTAGATAGAGTGTCAACGCCTGCAGATTTAAAATTATTAACTGATCTAGAACTCCATGAACTGGCTGGTGAGCTACGCTCTGAAACTATTTCGGCCGTATCAGAAACGGGTGGGCATCTTGGTGCTGGATTAGGTGTGGTTGAGTTGACTGTAGCGTTGCACGCGATCTTTGATGCTCCAAAAGACCGTATTATCTGGGATGTTTCTCATCAAACTTACCCACATAAGATATTGACGGGTCGCCGAGATCGCATTCGAACTTTGCGGATGAAGGGTGGGCTAAGTGGGTTTACCAAACGCAGTGAGAGCCCGTATGACCCATTTGGTGCAGCACATTCTTCGACCTCTATTTCGGCTGCCCTAGGTTTTGCGGTTGCGCGGGACCTAGGGGGAGCACCTGAACATGGTATTGGTGATACAATCGCTGTGATTGGTGATGGCGCAATGAGTGCAGGTATGGCTTTTGAGGCGATGAATAATGCTGGCCATCTAAAAAAACGCATGATTGTAATTTTAAATGACAATGAGATGTCAATTGCTCCGCCGGTTGGGGCACTTTCTGCATACTTAAGCCAACTCTATGCTGGAGCCCCTTTTCAAGAATTTAAGGCAGCAGCCAAAGGTGCAGTTTCACTGCTACCTGAACCTTTTAGAGAAGGTGCCAAGCGTGCCCGAGATATGGTTAAGCACATGACAGTGGGTGGGACCATTTTTGAGCAGTTAGGGTTTAATTATCTTGGGCCAATCGATGGACACGACTTGGATCAATTAATGCCGGTGTTGCGAATGGTTAGAGAACGTGCCGACGGGCCAATGTTGGTTCATGTAATCACAAAAAAAGGTAAGGGTTACGCTCCCGCAGAGACGGCGAGCGACAAAGGCCACGGGGTTGGTAAATTTGATATCGTGACTGGTTCTCAAACTAAAGCAATCTCGAATGCACCTTCCTATACTTCTGTCTTTGCAAAAGCATTATTAGATCATGCTGGCAGAGACGATAAAATCTGTGCTGTAACAGCTGCTATGCCAGACGGTACGGGTCTTAATCTTTTTGCGGAACGCTATCCAAGTCGCTGTTTTGATGTGGGCATTGCCGAACAGCATGGTGTAACTTTTTCGGCCGCCTTAGCTGCTGGCGGCATGAAGCCTTTTTGCGCTATTTATTCCACTTTTTTACAACGCGGTTATGATCAAGTTGTACATGATGTCGCAATCCAGCGTTTGCCAGTACGATTTGCTATCGATCGCGCTGGGCTCGTAGGTGCTGATGGCGCTACGCATGCGGGCTCATTTGATATTGGATTTTTGGCAAATTTGCCGGGCTTTGTAGTCATGGCCGCAGCTGATGAAGCAGAACTTTGCCACATGGTTGCAACTGCTGTCGAATATGACGCTGGTCCAATTGCGTTTAGGTTTCCCAGAGGTGAGGGCGTTGGCTGCACTATGCCAGAAAGTGCTCAGGCGCTAGAAATTGGAAAAGGTAGGATAATTCAAAGAGGAACAAAAGTCGCAATACTATCTTTTGGAACTAGGCTGAGTGAAGTGTTGACCGCCTCAGAAGCTCTTGCAGCACAAGGCATTAAACCTACTGTCGCAGATGCTCGGTTTGCAAAGCCGCTAGACCGTGAATTGATCTTAGAACTTGCTGAAACTCATGAAGTATTAATTACGGTGGAAGAGGGTGCCATTGGTGGATTTGGTAGCCATGTGGCCCAACTTTTGGCGGAAGAAGCTGTTTTTGACCGGGGATTCAAATTCCGCTCCATGGTATTGCCAGATACCTTCATCGACCAGGCAAATCCAGATGATATGTATAGAGAAGCTAAACTTTCGTCTAAAGATATCCAAGAAAAAGTTTTGGAGACGTTAGCCGTTTCCACACTCAAGGCCAGAGCATGATATGATCAGCAACATAGGTACTCTAAGTTATAGAATACTGCTGCTTTCATTAGCTTTTTTTTATAAACTTTATATTTGTATTATATCAAATTAGACACAACCTGGAGGGCCTTCGCGCTATTTTACTGTGTGGGGTCTTTTTTCTTTGCTCATTTTTTGGAGGCTTTTGTAAAATAGCCATGGGCAATGGAATAATCGTTGGGATGTATTCGTTAGGTCTTCTGGAATAGTAAATGCTATGGTTGTATCTTTGTATTGGAAGTTATTTCTTAAAGATCCCATGTCCGTTACCACTAATGGCCCATCATATCGTTTTTTAAATCATCTTTTCCTGTTTGACAGGCTTTTATTTTAGCTATGATGTTTTTGGCTAAGAAGGCTGTTTAATCCAACTCTATAATTAGGATATTTTAAGGTTATACCAAGCTCTGATTTTATTAAATTATTCTGAACGCGCTTATTCTCAGCATAAAAACTGCGCGCCATTGAGGTCATTTCAGCAATCTCAAAAGGGAGGTCTGGTGGGATTGGCAACTTCAAGAGTCGGGCAGCGTATGCAATGACATCTTGTGGTGGTGCGGGTTCGTCGTCACATATATTATAAATCGCACCCGGCCTAGGCTGCATGATTGAGGCTTCTAAAACTTGAGAAATATCATCGACATGAATTCGACTGAACACCTGATCGTCTTTGATAATTCTTCGAGCGGTTCCATTTCTTACTTTTGAAAATGGACCGCGCCCTGGACCGTATATGCCTGCAAGGCGAAATATATGCAGTGGCAGATCAAAACTTGACCACGCAGCCTCAGCCTCTACCCTCAATTTACCCCGTTTTGTTGCCGGTGTCAGTGAGGATGCTTCATCAACCCATGCTCCATTATGGTTCCCATAAACGCCAGTGGTTGATAAATATCCCACCCAAGTAAAACTGTAATTTTTTAGATCTACTTCTTTGAGAATAGGATCACCTTTTGAATTAGGTGCGACGGAAATTAGAAGATGTGATGCCTCTGTTAATGCCCTGTTTAGGTCATTGCCTGGCCAGATAATTGATTTCACGCCGGCCTGATGCATTTCATCTGCCCGACTTTCACTACGAGTTGTTCCGATGATATCCCAACCTTGTTGCTGAAGATCAGCAGTCAACGCCTGAGCGGAAAAACCGTATCCAATACAAAGTAAACACTTGGTCATATCACCTTAATAAGCTCTAAGTGGACATAGTAGAAGATACAATTTGCGATGGAGTAGAGTATGGTAGAAAAACCTAACTTGGATGCGGCATATGCATTGCAATCACCTAGTGAAAATCGATTGCTTTATGCAGAATGGGCTGAAACTTACGACCATGATTTTGCCAAAAATATGGGCTACGCTTTACCTATTCGTGTGGCAGATGCTTTTGCAGAAAATCTAAAGGCTTTCCAAAAAGGTAGGATACTTGATGTGGGTGCGGGTACAGGATTGGTTGGGCAGCGGCTCAATTTCCATGGTTATTCAAATATTGACGGATTAGATATATCATTGGAAATGCTTGAAGTGGCCAAGTCTAAAGGCTGCTACGAGCATATGACTGTAGGAGATTTATACTCAAGATTGCAGATCCAAGACAATATTTATAGCTACATAATCAGTGCTGGTACTTTTACTCATGGACATGTTGGGCCATCAGCATTGGATGAATTGCTCCGAATTGCAAAACCTGGTGCTCTGTTTTGTATTTCAATAAACAGCGCTCACTTTGTAAGTGCTGGGTTTGAAAAAAAATTTCAGGAATTGGATGAAAAGATCACTCAACTAGATCTGGTACCCGTACAAATTTATTTTGGAGGTGAGCATACCGATGGCCAAGGAATCATTGCCATTTTTAGAACCCGTTAACTTAAAACGTCATTATTGCTAACTATTTGTTTATCTGCCTTTCCAAACAGGGTCTCGTTTTTCTGCAAAAGCGTTAGCTCCCTCCATTTGATCCTCAGAGCCATATAAAATATCAACTGAACGGAGTTGGCGCTGGGTTATTCGGTTCATCGCGTCCTGAAATTTGCTATTTTCGGCGTCACGCACAATCTCTTTGATTGCTGCATATACCAATGGCGGACCGCTTGCCAGAAGTTGGGCTAATTCCCAGGCTTTGGAAATCAGTTCTTTTGCCGGATAAGAATGGTTAACTATGCCCCAATTCTTTGCTTCATCTACATCAAACCAACGCCCCGTTAAAAGCAATTCCATAGCTATATGATATGGAATCCTCTTTGGAACTTTAATTGAGGCAGCGTCGGCAACAGTTCCAGAACGGATTTCAGGAAGTGCAAAGCTGGCATGGTCAGCGGCTAGGATAATATCCGCAGAAAGTGCCCATTCTAGACCGCCCCCACAACAGATTCCATTTACCGCGGCAATGACTGGTTTGTTAAGTTCCGACAGCTCTTGTAAACCACCAAAACCACCAATGCCATAATCTCCATCTACCGCATCGCCATCTGCAGCAGCTTTCAAATCCCATCCTGGGCAAAAAAACTTGTCACCTGCTCCAGTTATAATTGCTACTTTTAAATTTGGATCATCTCGAAAGTTTTTAAATGTATTCCCCATTATTTTACTAGTTTTAAGATCAATGGCGTTTGCTTTTGGTCGATCAAGGGTTACCTCGAGTATTCCATCTTGAACTCGTGTTTTGATCGGGCTCATCTTGCTTTCCTTATTAATGCATCGGCAGCAATGGCAGCCTCTGCCGTGCAGATTAATGGGTTGATTTCAATTTCTTCCAGACTATCCACATTGGCAAGTACATAGGCCTGTATACCCTCAATCGCATCCAAAATAGCATCGAAGTTTACGCTCTTTTTATCACGATATCCATGCAGTAACGGCGCCATTTTTAGGCTATTCAATGCTGTAGTGACATTGGATCTTTTTGCTGGAAGAAGTAAACTTGTACTGTCTCCAAGCAATTCGGTAGTGGTGCCTCCAGCAGCTAAGGTCATAACAAATCCGTGCGCTTTGTCTCGTATCACTCCAACTAATAATTCGGCAATGTTCCCCACAATCATTTGTTCGATAAGCACGTCGCCTGAAGCTAGTCTAGGTATAATTTTTTGAACTTCGTTTGGTGAGTTTAAGCCAAGGGCGAGCCCGTTTGAACCTGTTTTATGTGTTAAGCCCATTATTTTGACAGCAATCGGAAACCCAAGCTCGATTGCTTTCTGTGCTGCATTCTCGCGATCTGAGATGACATTTCCATGTGGAATTGAGATTCCAAAACTTGCAAGTTCTTGCTTTGCTGAATATTCGTCTAAGATATAGCAGGTTCTTTCTGGACCTGGTAAAGTCAAAGGAGCTTCATCTCTTGGTAAGTTTTTTATCAAAATATTAAGTGCTTGAATGCAATGATCTAGGCCATTTACTGCAGCGACTCCATTTCTCATAAGTTTTTTAGCAACATCTTCTGGCATTAGTTCACCCAAGCTGGCTACTACTGCATAAGGTCTTCCTGTTTGTTTGGCTGCGCTAATTGCAGCTCCTGTGACACAATTCCAGTCTTTTTGATCACAAATATCGGAACGAGGGTAATCACTAATTATAAGGGTTAGAGCGATTTCTGAATTGGCCATTGCTGCCCATGCTGCTGCCATTTTCGGTTCATCGCGCCAAATATATGTATGGTAATCTAGCGGATTAGCGAGGGCTACCATTGGTCCGAGAACCTTTCTTAAGTCCCTACGTTGACGCGTTGTGAGAGGTGGAAACTCTAATGAGGTCCCGTAAACTGCATCAGCAGCCAATGCAGCTTCACCCCCTGAACATGAAATGGAGGCTATTTGATTGCTTTCTAATGTCCCAAATTGGTGATTTAATTTTAACGCTTCTAAAAATACGGGTAAACTTTCAGCGCGGCGAATACCGAGGCGATCTAAAAATGCTTGTGCTCCCACATCACTGCCTGTGATCGTAGCCGTGTGTGAAATTGCAGCGGATTTTGCTTGCTGGGACTTACCCGACTTCAGTACGATGATTGGGATATTTTTTTGATGAGCTTTATGAGCAAGTTTTTCCCAATTGCGTAGATTGCCAAAGCCTTCAATGTGAAGGCCAATAGAGGTTATGCGCGGATCATCTAATAGATGTAGCGCAACATCTGCCTGCGAGGTTTGTGCTTGGTTGCCACAAGTAATCATATAACCAATAGGCAATCCCCTGTTTTGCATTGTAATGTTGATAGCAATGTTGGAGCTTTGTGTTAAAACTGCAACGCCGCGGTCTACTTCACGGCAACCGTGCTGATCAGGCCAGATGCTGCACTTATCAAACGCATTTAAAAACCCATAACAATTGGGTCCTAAGATGGGCATATCGCCTGCGGCTTCGACTAATTTCTTTTGTAAATTTGCGCCAATAGCATCTTCAGCTGCAGCCTCAGAAAACCCAGATGCGAAACAAGTGGCGCCACCGGCTTTTAAGGTGCTTAATTTGCTAACAATATCTAATGTTGCATGCCGATTAACTCCAATAAAAGCTGCATCTATTAAGCCCGGAAACGCATCTAGAGATTTTAAAGATTTTATTCCAGCTATTTCTTTGCCGGATGGATGAATTGGTAATATAGTACCTTCGTAGCCAATTTGGTGTGCTGCTGACATAATTGATTTACACCATTCCCCACCGCCTATTACTGCGATGGTTTTTGGTTTAAATAACCTAGTTAGGTTCAAGACTTTTCTCCGCACCAAATAAAACTTCTTTTATAGAGTGGATTAGATTTTGTATCATTTTTCCTTTTAAAACAAGGTCAATTTTGTGGATGATGCTTTTACGAAATACCACATTAAGCCCCTAGTGGGCGAAGAAGATCACGACTAATAATGTGTCTTTGAATTTCCGAAGTGCCGTCCCAAATACGCTCAACTCTTGCATCCCGCCAAAATCGTTCAAGAGGGAAATCATCCATTAAGCCCATTCCACCGTGTAGTTGGATGGCTGCGTCCGTGACGCGCGCTAGCATTTCGCTAGCATAGAGTTTTGCACTTGCAATTTCTCTGTTAGCCGGCAATTTTTTGTCAAGGCGATCTGCAGCTGCAAGTGTTAGAAGGTCAGCAGCATCAATTTCTGTTATCATATCTGCCAATTGAAAGCTGACACCCTGAAACTTTCCAATTTTTTGACCAAACTGTTCCCGCTCTGCTGAGTAGTTAAGTGCGTAGTCAAAAACACGACGTGCCCTGCCAACGCTCATGGTCGCTACAGTTATGCGGGTTGCATAAAGCCAAGTATTCATTACTTCGAAGCCACCATCTACTTCCCCTAAAACTTGAGTTTCCGGTAAACGGCAGTCATCAAATTCTAGTATCATATTTTTATAGCCACGGTGGCTAACAGATTTATAGCCATCACGAATTGTGAAACCTTTTGTGCCGCGATCTACTAGAAAAGCTGTAATCCGTTTTTTTGGCCCTTTTGGTGTTTGATCCTCGCCAGTTGCTATGAAAACAATGATAAAGTCAGCATGATCGGCGCCACTAATAAAATGCTTGGTACCGTTAACGATCCAATCAGTTCCCTCTTGAACGGCAGAACATTTCATACCACGAACATCAGAACCGGCCCCAGGTTCTGTCATGGCTAAAGCATCCATACGTTCACCACGGACGGCAGGCATCAAATAGCGTTCAATTTGTTCACCTTTGCAGGCCATGAGAATATTCTGGGGACGACCAAAGAAATGGTTCAAGGCCATACTTCCACGGCCAAGTTCACGTTCTACTAAAGCAAAATCCATATGATTTAGTCCAGCGCACCCAACGGATTCAGGAAAATTACAGGCATAAAAACCTAATTCTAATGTTTTTTGCTTTATGTCTTGTGCTATTTCCGCAGGGACTTCTCCACTACGCTCAACGAGCTCTTCATGCGGATAAATTTCTTTTTCAACGAATGAACGAACGGTATTTGCAATCATCTCTTGTTCTGTTGATATTCCGTACTGCATCTTTAAATCCTTGCTGGACGATTAACTAGCATAATTGCTGCCTTCTTCGTTTAAAATAGTCTTTAGTTCTGTTAAGTGCTTGGTATCTTGATCAGGATAACTCTCTATCATTTGTGCAGTCTTTTCAGCAACTGCATCTTCCAGTACCCGCAGTTTTTGGCCAGTTTGCAGTGCTAGCAAATAGGTTTGGCAGGCACGTTCAAAATAAAACATTCGGTTAAAAGTGTCGGCGACCGTATCGCCAATAATTAGGATACCGTGATTGCCCATGATCATTACTTTTCTCTTTGGATCAGCTAACAGCGCAGCACAGCGCTTGCCTTCTTCGGCAAATGCAAGCCCACCGTAGTTCTCATCAATCACGTAGCGGTTGAAAAACATGGAAGCATTTTGGTCGATAGGAGGAAGATTGCTATCTGCAAGCGCCGCTAGAGCAGTAGCATAGGGGGGATGTACGTGCATTACACATCGGGCATGTTTGCAGTGTCGGTGTATCCCCCCGTGCAAACCCCAGGCCGTTGGGTCTGGAGCATCAGGCCCTTCCAAAGCTGTGGGATCATTAGCATCGACAACAATTAAATTGGACGCTTTTACACGTGAGAAATGCATTTGATTTGGGTTCATTAGAAATTTGGTACCATCTTCATTGATTGCAAAGCTAAAGTGGTTTGCGACAGCCTCGTGCATATTTAGCCTTACAGTCCAACGAAAAGCTGCTGCTAAATCTACACGTTCCTCCCAATCCTCCATATTTGGACGGAGATTACTTTTTCCCATCATAAATACCTTTAGCCCAACCGAATAAGAAATATACAATTTTGGATTTCTGTAACTTATTTTTAAAACCTCAACAATGTATGAGTATAGTCCTTAAAGGGACCAAATTGTACTATATTTTTAGACGTGTCATATTTTATTTTAAACCGTCGTTTTTAAATAATAATCGGGGCTTGCTTCTTCCATTAAAAACAGAGAAATTTGAACATGGAAAACCTTTTTAAAACTTGGTCCGAAAGCGCTTCTAATTTGATAGCTGTAGCGGCTGGCCGTGTTCCAGCTGATACAGTAATTTTAGGTGGTCAGCTGGTTAATGTTCATACTCGAGAAGTTTTGCGCTGGGATGTGGCTATTTCTGATGGTCGATTTGCCTATGTTGGTCCGAATGCAAGTCATTGTATTGGTGATAAAACTGAAGTTTTGCGTACTGAAGGTTTCTTGATTCCAGGTCTTTGTGATGGCCATATGCATATTGAAAGTGGCATGCTGACCCCAGCAGAATTTACTCGAGCTGTAATTCCTCATGGAACCACAACGATGTTCACAGACCCACACGAGATCGCCAACGTACTGGGAATAAATGGTGTGAAACTGATGCATGATGAAGGTTTAATGCAACCGATTAACATATACACACAGATGCCAAGCTGTGCCCCATCCGCCCCTGGCTTGGAGACTACAGGATTCAAAATTACTGCGGCTGATGTATCTGAAGCGATGACCTGGCCTGGTATTATAGGTCTTGGTGAGATGATGAATTTTCCAGGGGTGATTGATAGTGATCCTCAAATGCTTGCTGAAATGGCGGCAACAGCTGATGCCAATAAAACGATTGGGGGGCATTATGCTAGCACTGATCTTGGAACTGCATTTCACGCATACGCAGCTGGTGGACCGGCAGACGACCATGAAGGAACTCGGGAGATTGACGCTCAAATGCGAGTTCGGCAAGGAATGCGCGCTATGCTGCGTTTGGGTAGTGCGTGGTATGATGTTGAAAGTCAAATCACAGCTATTACTGAGAAAGGTCTTGATTCACGCAATTTCATTCTTTGTACTGATGATTGCCATTCTGGAACTCTAGTCCATGAGGGGCATATGAACCGTGTGGTTCGTCACGCGATTGCTTGCGGGTGTGATCCACTGGTAGCTCTCCAGATGGCAACTTTAAATACTGCCACTCACTTTGGTTTAGAACGTGAGCTAGGCAGTATCACTCCAGGTCGCCGTGCAGATATAATATTCACTAGTGACCTAGAAACTTTACCAATAGATTACGTGATTGCACGTGGTAATACAGTGGCAATCAACGGCGATATTAAAACAGAGTGTCCACACCTGTCTTGGCCAAAAAATGTGCGCGAGACTGTGAATATGGGGACAGATAAAAAATCTGAAGATTTTTTAATTACCGCGCCTGAAGGAATGTCGAGGGTCGACGTCCGGGTTATTGGCGTTGTTGAAAATCAGGCTCCTACCAAAGAGCTGAATGCCAGTTTGCCTGTAAGAAATGGCATTATCTGTGGTGAAGGTGAAGTTTGCCAGGTTGCTTTAGTTGAACGACATCAGGCGACTGGAGCAGTAACAAATGCCTTCGTATCTGGCTTTGGATATAAGGGTGACATGGCTGTTGCTTCAACTGTTGCACACGACAGTCACCATATGATTGTTGTAGGCACCTGCCACAAAAATATGGCGTTAGCTGCAAACAGGTTGGCAAAAGTTGGTGGTGGCGTAACGGTTTGGAAAGGTGGTGAGGAGTTAGCGCTTGTTGAGCTACCGATTGCTGGACTTATGTCTGATGCTGCAGCTTCAACTGTTGCTGCCAAAGCTGACGACATGGTGAAGGCCATGGCCGAGTGTGGTTGTTCACTTAACAATGCTTACATGCAGCATTCTTTGCTGGCTCTTGTTGTGATTCCTGAACTTAGAATAAGTGATTTGGGTCTTGTAGATGTCAAAAAATTTGAAATCACAAGTGTACTGAGGGGTATTGGATAGAAATGATTGAAGGTGAACAGAAGATGATTTTACCAGGCGATCAGCCCACAAAAAACTTTGAAAATTCCAAAGACGCTGTCGATTATCTGATATTATTATATCAAGTAGCTTCAGACTTTTTATGTGAGAATTTCGTTTCGGTACTGGAAACTGGGCACAGTAATTACCGTTACAGGGCCTACTACCCAGAAGTTCGAATAACTACAACGAGTTACGCATCGGTGGATAGTCGGCTGTCTTTTGGTCATGTTACAGGTCCTGGCACGTTTGCGACAACAATCACCCGGCCAGTTATGTTTCGTCATTATCTTGAGCAACAGATGGGTTTGCTCATTGAAAATCACAATGTACAAATACAAGTGGCTTATTCTGACACTCCAATACCCATTCATTTTGCAATCGCGAATGATCCTGACCTAATTGTTCCGCCTGAAGCTGCTGGATTTACATTACGGGACGTTTTCGACGTGCCAGACCTTAATACGATGAATGATGACATTGTTAATGGTGTCGCAGTTCCAAAGGCGGATGGATGCATGCCTCTTGCAGCTTTCACAGCTCAAAGAGTCGATTACTCGCTAGCGCGTTTGGCCCATTATACGGCTACTGATCCTGAGCACTTTCAAAATCATGTTTTATTTACCAATTACCAATTTTACGTTGAGGAATTTGAGGCCTATGCGCGTCAGCAGTTGGACGATCCTTCTAGTGGTTATTTTTCGCTTATTGGAACAGGAAATAATCATATTGAAAATGGTGATGAACAGCTAAAAACTTCTGAAAAGATACCACAGATGCCTACCTATCATTTGAAAAGGACTGACGGCAGTGGAATTACATTGGTTAACATTGGTGTGGGCCCTTCAAATGCGAAAACCGCTACAGACCATATAGCGGTGTTGCGTCCACATGCTTGGTTAATGGTTGGGCATTGCGCTGGTTTAAGAAACTCACAGGATTTAGGAGACTTTGTTTTAGCGCATGCTTATCTTCGCGAAGACCATGTTTTAGACGAAGACTTACCTGTGTGGGTGCCCATCCCTGCGCTTGCTGAAATACAAACTAGTCTAGAACAGGCAGTTGCTGAAGTAACTGAATTAAGTGGGTTTGATTTAAAAAAAATCATGCGCACTGGTACAGTGGCAACAATTGATAACAGAAATTGGGAATTAAGAGACCAATCTGGCCCTGTACTGCGTTTGAGCCAGTCCCGTGCTATTGCCTTAGATATGGAGAGTGCCACAATTGCAGCTAATGGATATCGGTTCCGTGTGCCATATGGAACATTATTATGTGTGAGTGATAAGCCATTGCATGGGGAGTTGAAATTACCTGGAATGGCGACAGAGTTTTATAAAACTCAAGTTGTTTGTCATCTCAGGATAGGCATACGCGCTATGGAAATTTTGAGAGAAATGCCTTTGGAAAGCATACATTCTCGGAAATTAAGAAGCTTTCAGGAGACAGCTTTCCTTTAATTTGACATTATTATGGGTTTTTTTGAATTATTTTGATACAATTTGTTGTGTCTTACCACAATATGCAGTTAACTATATAGGATTGGTGCCCAAGGTGTTGGGCTTTTTAGGAGAAAATAAATGTCAAAACCTATGACGAAAACACAATTAGTTGCCACACTGGCAGATAAAATGAGTACTGACAAAAAATCAGCAGCAGCTTCATTAGACGCAATTTGTGATCTGATAACGAGTGAAGTGTCTGGTGGTGGTGCTGTAACTTTGCCAGGTGTAGGAAAAATTTATTGCCGTGAGCGCCCTGAGCGCATGGTGCGTAACCCAGCAACTGGCGAAAGCTTTAAAAAAGGTGCTGATAAAGTAGTTAAGATGACTATAGCCAAAGCACTTAAGGATAGTGTAAACAGCTAAGCCCAAAAAATTCAATGCAGAAGCCTGCCTCTCAATTTTAGAGGCGGGCTTTTTTATTTGCTAAATATCAACTGAAGACTTTTTTAAGTTGACCCTGTAGTAAAAAATTAACCAACCTTGCTTCTAAAAAAATGTTAAGTAATGCTTGCCACAAAAGTACTGTGCGAAAGAAACGTTTAATGGATGTACGAGCAATTTTTGCCGGTTTGGCATTTGCACTGATCTGGTCATCTGCCTTTACATCTGCCCGAATTATTGTAGCTGACGCGCCGCCAATGTTAGCCTTGTCTTTGAGGTTTATGATTTCTGGCCTTATCGGCGTTGGAATAGCAAGATCGAGAGGCCAACCCTGGAAACTGACGCCTGACCAATGGAAAGCCACTATCATTTTTGGTATTTGCCAGAACGCGCTTTATCTGGGCTTAAATTTTGTAGCAATGCAGTCGATTGAGGCATCTTTAGCTTCAATTATTGCGTCTGTAATGCCCTTGGCCGTTGGATTTTTTGGATGGCTAATTTTTGGTGAACGCCTTTCACGGTTAGGAATATTAGGTCTCTTTGTAGGTGCGTTTGGTGTTGCTCTTATTATGGGTGTCAGATTGCAAAGTGGTGCTGACCTTTTCGGAATTATACTATGCATTATTGCCGTTATTTCACTTACTATTGCTACAATGATGATGAGAGGAGCGTCTTCTGGTGGGAACCTTCTGATGATAGTGGGGTTGCAGATGCTTGTGGGTTCCGTGCTCCTGGCGGTTCCTGGGTTTTTGTTTGAACAACCAACAGTAGTTTTATCTTTAAATCTAATTATTGCTTTCTCATACACAGTTTTTATGCCTGGGCTTGTGGCAACCTTTATTTGGTTTTGGCTTGTAGGTCGCATAGGTGCAGTGAAAGCAGCCACATTCCATTTTTTAAACCCATTTTTTGGTGTAGCTATTGCGGCAATTTTTTTAGGAGAAAGCTTGAGATTCTCTGACATTGTGGGAGTAATTGTGATAATGGCTGGCATTCTATCTGTACAATTAGCTCGTCAGACTTCAGATTAATCTGCTAGGAGTACTAAAGTTTATTTTTGCTGGATAAGAAATTTAATTAAATTTTGTTTGAAAAGTATTTCTGAATATTGGTCGAACAATATAAGTCTAAGCAAATGTCCAAAATTTTGATTAGTGAAGCTTCAGGAAGTTTTTACACTCATAAGTCACTGATATGATCTACATCACTCAAAGTTGAGACATAGCTGACTTTGAGACCTGGCATGCTGGCTACTGTGTCTTTTAAAGCTGTTTTGCTCGACCAGCGCACAGAATTAAATATCTGGCTAGAAACAGGTTTAATTCTTTTGAGCCCAATAAGCCAATATCCACCGTCCTGTGCTGGGCCAAATGTAGCCTGATTGCTGCCCAAGCTACGAAAAGCGGCCCATATTTCTTTAACGCCAACTTTCGGTATATCAGCTCCAATAATACAAACAGGTCCAGGTGGTAAAAGTCTAAATATAGCTTTCATTCGATCACCCAAACACCCCTTGCCTTGCGGAATACGAGCAATGTTTGACGGCCAAAGGTTGCTTTTTATAACCTCACTGTCTGGAGAGATAGACAGGATAAGTTCCCACCTTGGGTCGCTTATACGGCGTAATAGTTGTTTACTTTGATGCCGAAACCACCAAGCGGCAGCAGTCATTCCTATACTCTGGCCTAGCCGTGTCTTTACTCTACCCGCACGTGGCTCTTTAACCATAACTACCAGTCGTCTACGATATTTAGTTGAAATAATCACTCAAAATCCTGGTATAAATTGATTTCAACTGGTGGATTTGTGCAACTTCTACTCGTTCATCTACTTGGTGCATAGTTTTACCCACAAGTCCAAACTCTATTACCGGACAGTGAAGTTGAACGAAGCGGGCATCTGAGGTTCCGCCGCTTGTTGAAAGTATAGGCTTACGGTTAGTCTCAACTTGAACTGCTCGGGCAACAAGATCTGAAAGGGCACCAGGAGGTGTAATGAAACTTTCTCCAGAGATATGGACCTCCGTGATTATTTCAACACCAAATTTTTCTATAATGCCATCAGTCTTTATTTTGAGCCAGTCTATGAGGCTTTGTCCCGAATGGGAGTCATTGAAGCGTATATTTACCGTAGCGACACTTTGTGCTGGAATTATGTTCGTTGCTGTATTTCCCGTATCAACATTTACTACGGCAATAGTTGAAGCATCAAAGTGATCAGTCCCTTTATCTAATTCGGCAATACTGAGTTGATCAACTAATTGTGCCATCGCCGGTAACGGGTTTTTTGCATGATGTGGATAGGCTGAATGACCCTGTTTTCCAATAACTTTGAAGTGGATATTCATTGACCCCCGGCGCCCAATTTTAATCATTTGACCCATTTCATCAGGACATGTTGGTTCCCCTATCAAGCACACATCCATGGATTCTTTTTTTGTTTCCATCCAATCCAATAATGCTAAAGTACCATCCTTGGCGGGTCCCTCTTCGTCCCCTGTGATTGCCAGGACAATTGATCCAGAAGGAGGTGTGTGAGTAACGAAATCCATCGCTGCTGCTGCAAAAGCTGCAACTCCTGATTTCATATCTGTTGCACCACGGCCATACATCCAACCATCATGGATCTCGGCGCCAAAGGGATCCACTGACCAAGATGAAACATCCCCTACTGGAACTACATCTGTATGACCATTAAAGCCAAAGGTTTTCCCAGTTCCCCAACGTGCAAATAAGTTGGACACTTTTCCACGATTCACCCTAGTGCATAAAAATCCATAATTAGAGAGCCTTGTTTCAAGTATTTTTAGCGCACCACCTTCGTTTGGTGTTACGCTAGGACATCGAATTAAATCGGCTGTCAGGTGTGCTGCGTCAACCATTATTGTACCCTTTTTGAGTCAGTTTCAAAAAACGGAGTCATTTGTGCCACAATCACACTATTTTCATCTAAGGAGCGTTGCATCAAGTCACGCTCTTCTTGAGAAATGTCATGTCCCTCACTCAGGCGCTCATCCAGAGTTCCATATCCCGTAACATCTAGAGGGGCGAGATCAGCTTGCTTTAATATGGCGACAGTTTCGCGTACAGCTTCAGCTTCGTCCACGCCACTTGCATATATCATTAATGAGCCGCCAATGGCTTCCTCTGGGAGACCGTCTCCATCTTTACGTCCCAGCTCAACAAGCAGAGTGAATACAAATTGAGGGCGTTTTTTCTTTTCGG
>Ga0115565_10000461_pt1 | contig 35517 bp, 28 predicted proteins | sample COGITO_mtgs_1105_FD_87199 | JGI IMG/M metagenome (GOLD analysis project Ga0115565, IMG submission 87199) | Pelagic marine microbial communities from North Sea - COGITO_mtgs_110530 | ecosystem: Environmental > Aquatic > Marine > Epipelagic | place: Germany:Helgoland, sampling site Kabeltonne... | reverse complement strand
CAATTAAGCGCGCCTTTACCATCTAATGGACGTCCATTAGCGTCAATAACCCGTCCTAATAAATTATTACCCACCGCTAAACCGCTGCTGTGTGCGATGGGCTTGACGCGCGAACCTGGCACGATGCCTTTTACTGACTCTGTTGGCATTAGATAGGTGATATCGCCCGAAAACCCCACCACTTCGGCTTCAATTTCACCCGAGCCCGTTTGCACTAAACAACGTCCACCGACAGGAATCTGACAACCGACTGCTTCTAAGGTAAGACCAACGCCGCGTATCAGCTTTCCTGAGGCAACGATAGTGCAGGGTTTGACAGCTTCTTGAGCTTGTTTGATTAGATCAAGCAGTTCTTGGGTCATTACTTAATCCTTGCTCGTGCAGAAATGAACTAAAAATATCTTTGCTGCGGCGCTCAATTGAGACGTCAATAGCATTATTATGCGTGCTGATTTCACAGCCACCACGCCGCATTGAGGGGTTTTCAATTAATTGCCAATTATTTTGCTTGAGAATATCTTCGCCAAAATGCTCCGTAATAAGTACAAGATCGTCTGGATTCAATTGAAATTGATAGCGCTGCTCTTCCACCGGCAAGACTTTGATACCCTCACTAATTGCTTTGAGCAAGATGTCTTTTTTCTGTGTCACCTCGACGCCTATTACTGCTTCTGCCAATTTGACCGATAGAATCATGAGCTCTTTTTCGACTTCATTTTCGATGTCTTTTAGGGGCTTTGCGAAAGCCTCGAGTATATTTTTCCAAGCTAAGCTTAGCTCAGCCAACTTTGTGTCTGCGGCAAGTTGTCCCTGCTCGAGACCTTGCTGAGTGCCCTCTTCTAAGCCCTTTGCTCTGCCGCTTTGCAGGCCTTCTTCGTAGCCAGCATCTTGGCCTTCACGGTGGCCGAGTTTAAAACCTTCCTCATAAGCCGATTGACGAATTTTTTCGATATCACTCGCCGTTAGAGGCTTAATTTCTTCGTCCTCTTCTTCGGGCGGCTCGTAGCGCCATGAGCTTGTTCTATTCAGTGCATTCGTCTTGGTGGGATCTTTGAGCACTTCGTCGACACTTGGTAGGTCCCATGCTTTGGCTTCGTTAAACAGCGCTTGATTTAACGGTTTGTTAATTTTACCCATTAGACAAATTCATCGCCGCCACCGCCGCCGAGCATGATTTCACCTGCGTCAGCTAAACGTCGTGCTACCGATAAGATTTCTTTTTGTGCCGTTTCGACTTCGCTCAAACGCACAGGTCCCATGGCTTCTAAATCATCGATAAGCATTTCAGCGGCGCGTTTTGACATGTTGCCGGTAATCTTATTACGCAGCTCTTCGTCGGCCCCCTTAATTGCTTTCATTAAGGCTTCTTGCTGCACTTCACGCAGTATTGCTTGAATACCGCGATCATCCACATCAATTAAATTATCAAAAACAAACATCAAGTCTTGAATTTGCTGACTCATCTCTTCATCTTGCTCGCGTATCGCATCCATCAACTGGCCTTCAATATTAGTATCGAGATAGTTCATGATATTCGCTGCTGATTTGAGACCGCCCATTTTAGCTGCTTGAGCGCCAGCATGGCCGGCAAATTGTTTTTCCATAATTTCGTTCAATTCTTGTAAGGCGGCAGGCTGCACTTCTTCTAAGTTAGCCACTCGCATTAACAAATCCAACCTTACCTTTTCTGGAAACTGTGCCAAAATTTCGGCGGATTGTTCCGGTTCTAAATAAGACATTACAATCGTTTGTATCTGTGGGTGTTCGTTTCTAATAATAGTGGCAACTTGCTTTGAGTCCATCCACTTTAGAGACTCTAAGCCTTTGGCACCGCTACCTGTCATAATTTGATCAAGCAAATGCGCTGCTTTGTCTTCGCCGAGCGCTGCAATTAAAGCCCGTCTTACAAAATCTTGACTCTTGAAGCCAATCGTCGAATAATTTTGAATTTCATCGATAAAGTGCGTATGAACTGCCGTAATTTTGTCTTGCGTCATATCTTCCATCGCAGCCATCGCAGATCCTAACGTTTGGACCTGTTTGGGTTCCAAAAATCTCAGGATTTGTGCAGCATCCTCCTCAGAAAGGCTGAGCAACAATATTGATGCTTTTTCTATTCCTTCAAGCTTATTGACGTCGTAGGCTGGTGCCTGCAATTCGTCTGTTTTTTTATCGCCATCAGCCATGGTACAAATTCCTGTTTAACACTTTTATTCCACTATTCATCTTGCATCAACCAGCCACGCACTACCTGAGCTGATAGCTCTGGCTCATTTGCAACCAACGCTCTGACTGTTTTTAACACATCTTCATCTTTGTGCAAATTCGGTAGCATCAAAGTACCATCTGGTGCGAATCCAACAGAGGTTGGGTCAAACTCCTCAGTTAAAATATTCATGTTGTCATCACCCAGATCCAACTCGTCTTCGTCAAACCCATTGCCGTTAATATCGTTGTCAGGGAATATAAGCTTTTTGAGCATGGGACGCACTACTGCCAAAATTAAGATAATAATAACGATCGCACCCAAGACTAACTTTAGAATCGGCATGAACCTGTCTTGTTCCCAAAATGGCGTTGCCTGAATCTCACCAATATCAAGACGATTGAACGGAATACTGACCACTTCTAACGAATCTCCTCGCGTCACATCAAAGCCGATACCGCCTTGCAGCAAACGACGAATATTGAGCAGCTCTTGTTGACTGCGCGGCACTGCTGCTGGAACAGCACCATCTGCTGCTGGTGCCGCAGCAGATGCAACGTAATCAACAGCAACTGAAACACTTAACCGTCGAATCACGCCAGACTGCTGTTTGGTATGGCTGATGGTAGTATCTAATTCATAATTACGCGTCTGTTCTTTGCTGTTACTGCCCGGAACAGGACGTCCTGCAGCACCACCTCCAACTTCTTCAGGTATATCTGACTCTAGTGGCGGTTGATTACTAAGTGCACCTGGAATACCGGCGGCAATGCTGCCTATATTGTTTTGTTCAGAAATCATCTCGCTTCGAATAGCAGGCAAATCAGGATTAAAGCGACGCTGTGTTTGTTCGGTTGAGGTAAAGTCCATAGAGACGTCTGCTTGAGCGGTATAATTCCCCAAACCAAGCACTGGAATTAAGATAGAGTCTATTTTCTCCATATACTCCAGTTCGCGTTTCTTTTCTATTTCAAATTCTTTTCTTGCAATCGAACTCATTGAATCTTGCGATCCTGAATTCAGCAACCGTCCGTTGCTATCTGTCACGGTAACGCGGCTTGGTTCCATGCCCTGAACAGCTGAAGCGACGATATCAACAATTGAATCTACCTCCTCACCTGAGATCACACTGCCTCTGCGCGCTGTTATTACCACTGTCGCGCTGGCCTTTTTCTCGCGACGAGCAAATACATTTTCTTTCGGTAAAGCAAGCAATACTTTGGCCCGTCCCACCGCCGTCATCTCTTCAATAGTACTGGCTAATTGTTGCTCTCGAGCATGTTTTAAGCGTTCCATTTCAACGCGCTGACTGACACCAAACCCCATGTCTTGCATGATGATGTCGCTGCCGCTAGAGTTTTCGTTACTGATACCGTTTCTAACCATACCCATTTTGACATTTTTATATTGGGATTCAATAACGTAAACAGTGTTACCTTCTAGCTTATAGAGAATTTGACTTTGGTCGAGATAGTCTAGCGTTTCGATCAATTCCTGAGTCGGCATTTGGGCAAGCGGCCTAAAGGTAGGTTCCTTGGACCATAAAAATATAAACACTGCGATAGCAATACAGATTACGAGGGTTATCACGAGGGTTATTTGGCGAACCATTTCTGTACTACCGAGTGTGTCCATGACACTCGCCTTGCCTTCAATAGGCGCGTTGTCCATGTCCATGCTATCTGATAGTGTTAATTCTGTACTTGCTGCATCGGCCACTTAATTATTCCTTACACCGGCATATTCATGATGGTTTTATAAGCTTCAAGCAATTTGTTACGCACTTGAATGGTTGCTTCAAATGCAATGCCCGATTTTTCTTTTGCAATCATTACATCTGCTAGGCTTAGATTGGGATCGCCCATATCAAATTGCTTTTGCATTTCTCTAGAGGTGCCCTGTAAATCATTGACGTTATTCACCGCCTGCGTCAGCATTTCTGCAAAGTTACTTCCTGAGGGGTTAAGTTCAACTTTGGGCGCTTGAAAGTTTAACCCATTGACTTCAGATACCATTGACTGCATCTGTTGATAAATTGCATTGCCTTTAATATCCATTATTGACTCGCCTCTGAGTGTCATTTTTTTGAAAACAGGTACTATTGAGGGAGTAAATGCAATTCAAATGCCAATATTTACTTCAATAAAATCAAGTGTTTGATTTTATATTAGGCATTTTGCATGAGACAAAAAAATGCCGCTAAAGGCTAGCGGCATAATAAGGGTGACATCCTGTCGTTTGCTCACAAATGAAAAAAGGACTTAACTTGGCACTTGAATACCCGACTCACGCATCTTAGCTAATTTGTAGCGTAAGGTTCTTGGGCTAATACCAAGCTTTTCAGCGACGTCTTTGCGTTTACCGTTAAAAGCTTGCAAAGCGTCTAAAATAATTTGGTGTTCTTGGTATCTCAATTCACAGCCCAGCAACTTGTTATCATCATCGTACTCAGCATGCACTAAGGTTTGTGGCAATGAATTCATAGACGATGAGGAAGCAGATGGAAGTAAACTTGCATCCTCTATAAGTAGGTCATCGGCATCTACTAGATTTTCTTCACACAAAATCAGCGCTCTTTGCACAACATTTTCTAATTCCCTAACATTGCCAGGCCAAGCGTGCTGTAAAAGTTTATGTTGTGCCGCCATGCTCAAGTCCGGAATCGCGATTTTTTGTTGAGTCGCGTGACGTTGTAACATATGTTTAGCGAGGGGAAGAATATCCCCAGTGCGTTGAGACAACGGCAGCCACGTGATTGGAAAAACGTTTAAACGATAATATAAATCTTCCCTAAATTTGCCCTCCTCAACGGCCAATTTTAGATCTCTGTTGCTTGTTGCTATCACGCGTACATTTAATGAGATGGTCTTTCTGCTGCCCAAACGTTCGACTTCTCTCTCTTGCAGAACTCTTAAGAGTTTTGCCTGCAAAGCAAGGTCCATTTCGGTAATTTCGTCTAGCAGTAACGTGCCATCTTGGGCTTGTTCAAATTTTCCAGGGCAAGCTTGAATAGCGCCGGTAAACGCTCCTTTGTCATAACCAAACAAGGTTGCTTCAAGCATGTTTTCAGGAATTGCAGCACAGTTAATTGCGACAAAAGGGCATTCATTTCTGGCCGACTGATCATGTATATATCGTGACAAAACCTCTTTGCCCGAACCACTCGCACCCAAGACCATGACGGTCGCATCAGAACGGGCGACTTTGCGCGCCAGTTCTAGCATCTTAATGCTCGATTCATCGGCTACGATAGGTGTTTTTGATTCAACTTTTTGTGCAGGCGCATAGCGTCCCACGCTGTTTAATAGGACCTCAGGCGCAAACGGCTTTGAAATGTAATCTGTAGCACCGTCGCGCATCGCTTGAATTGCATCATTGATGTTGGCATACGCTGTCATTAACAAGATTGGCAAATTTGGATACTTAGCCTTCACACTGCGCAATAATGAAAGGCCGCTCATCGCCCCCATTTGAATGTCGCTAACCACTAAATCAAATGAAGCTTCGGCCAATTTTAACATTGCGTTTTCAGCACAATCGACAGGTGTTACCTGATAACCACCTAATAACAATGTATCAACCAATGCCTCTCTTAGGCCATGGTCATCTTCAACAATAAGTATCTTTGTTTTGCTCATGATTGTGCTCCTTGTGCAAGCGCAACAACATTTGCGTGGCGCTCGTTATTCGAATTTTGATGATGGTACTCAGAGGTAAAGGCGGGTAGTATTAAATCAAAACAAGCACCGACACCGTTGCTGTTATTCGTTGCTTTGATTTCGCCTTTGTGAGACTGAGCGACCGATTTAACGACGGCCAAACCTAGCCCTGTTCCTTGCGACTTCGAGGTAAAAAACGGCTCAAAGATTTGCATGATTTTGCTTTCGTCGATACCACATCCTTGATCGATGACGCTGATGCAGACTGCATCTTGTTTGTCTGTTACATATGGCTGAATAATAACCTTAACAGTGGCGCTATTAGGTGAAGCTTGAATGGCGTTGTGCAGTAAATTTGATACTGCACCGCCTAGGGCTGTATCATTGCCAAGCACCAATATATCTTTGTCTAAGCCCCGACACAGTATCTTAATACTTTGATGAATAGCCTGAGCATCAGCGGTTTGAACCGACGCATGGACCACGTCCATAATGGAAATGGGCTTGACTATCTGTTGGTCGCCGCTTTTGGCAAACAGGAGCATGTCATTGACTTGGCTTTCTAGATCTTTTAAGCGCATCAAAATTTTATTAGTAAAACGCTCTGCGGTTGGATTGTTTAGCTTTAATGAACGCAAGTTGGCGGCGTATAACATTGCTGAGGATAGTGGCGTTCGCACTTGGTGAGCAAGCGTCGCTACCATATTGCCCAGTGAAGATAGCTTTTGTAAATGGCTAATTCGACTTTGTAAATCGCGCGTCTCTGTGAGATCAGTTATAACAATTAGCTGACCTTTTTCTTCGACCAACGGCGTAATCGATAATTTTACTTTCCGCCCATCGCGCAATGAGACTTCATGTCCATCGTCTGCTTGAGGTTTAAAAGAGCGGACAATAATATCTCTCCACAAGCTCATTTCTAATGGCTCACCTAGCAATGCGATTGCTTGTTGATTGGCTTGTTTGATTCTACCGTTTGGGTCCAACACAATCACGCCAGCAGGCATTACTTGCAGCAAGTGCGTCAACTGATCTGCTCGCTCAGATGTTGTTCGCTGTTGTTGTTGAACGGTGGATAATTGATGTGTAACTTGAGACATCGTTCTTGCGTACCTTTCTCATGTCGAATACATGACTAAATGCAGAAGATGTGCCAGTTTTTAATGTCTATTTTTCAATGAGTTATAGCTTATCAAGTCGATATGAGGCCGTCAATATAATGACTTTAACGCTAATTTAAGGATTATTTGATGTGCTTATGCCTGCCGATTGATTTCATACTTTCGCATTTTTTCAACCAAGGTTGTGCGGCGCATGCCCAATTGATCTGCGGCTCTAGCGACGACCCACTCTTGTTGTTCAAGCGCCTGGGTAATTAGATTAATTTCTAAATCAGACAAATATTCTTTTAGATTTACGCCATCAGAAGGCAGTGCTGTGCTCAACAAGGCTGCATTGGCAGCGGTGTCAGTATCTTGATGATACTCTGAGTTTTCAGAAAAAAGTTCGTTCAACGCCTGACGCTCACTTTGATCTTCAGTCATTTCACAAGACGCCGCTTCACCGTATTGATACTTTGCGGGTAGCTTTGTGGAATCAACTAAACCGCTAGGGTATAAAATCGCCAACCTTTCAACCAAGTTGGATAATTCTCTGACGTTGCCCGGCCAATCGTGCGCAGTGAGTGATTTTAACGCCTCCTCAGTAAACTTGACGCCAATTTCATTGTTGGCCTCTAAACGTGACACTAATTCTAGCAGTAATAACGGAATGTCTTGTCCACGCTCACGCAGCGCTGGCGTTTCTATTGGAAAAACATTTAGTCGATAATAGAGGTCCTCTCTGAATGTTCCTTCTACTATCATCGCCTCTAAATTTCTATGCGTTGCGGCAACAATGCGAACATCACAAGAAATAGTTTTGGTGCCACCTACTCGCTCGTAGATTCTTTCTTGTAACACGCGCAAAAGCTTTACTTGCATTTGCAGTGGCATATCACCAATTTCATCTAAAAATAACGTACCGCCCTCGGCTAATTCAAAGCGTCCTTTGCGTGAACCTATCGCTCCCGTAAAAGCACCTTTTTCATGACCAAATAATTCACTTTCTAACAATTCACCAGGAATAGCACCGCAATTAACGGGAATAAAAGGGCCTTTTTGACGTTTGGACATGTAATGAATGTTACGCGCTACGACTTCTTTACCGGTACCGGACTCGCCTAAAATAAGCACGTTGGCCTCGGAAGGAGACACTTGCTCAATTAACTTACGGACTTCTTGAATGCCGTCGCTGTGACCAACTAATGACCTAAACAAGCGGGTCTTTCCACTTGTTTTAGAGGATGCTGGCGCATGCTTCAGATTGTATTCTTCACATTTGCTCAGTAATTCTTGCATGTTGGGTTGCAAAACAGGTTCGAACAAGCTGCCTAACACATTATTAAAGCTTAGATCTGATGAAAGCTGATAGCCAATATTAATAAATGGAAGTATCGAATGCGTTTGAATTATTTCTTGTGTCAACTCTGCGCATTCGCCATCTATAAAAATAGCGAAGAGATTAGGTTTTGTGTTTATCGTTTGAATGGCATGCTTGTAATCAGTATTAGAAACTGATTCACCTAAAAAGGTCAGAATGATATTCAGATTATGTTTACGATCTTGATTATCGCTTATAATCAGAATTTCCTTCATTGTTACCCCAACATCATGGTTACTATCGCTTTTGTTTATCCTGCTATAGTAACTAAAAGCCAGAGTTTGTGAAACACATTCAGGCTATAAGCACAGTTTTTAGACATTACCGCCACATTTATGACGCTTTTTCGAACGATTACTCAGTGCTATGTGCAAATTAGTCGCTAAGTAAGTCACGAAGAACATTAATTACGGTGGTCTGTTGCTTATGTGTCATTGAGGGATACAAGGGTAATGTCAGTGCATTGTTATAAAAATGCTCTGATGCCGGAAAATCTCCCTTTTTGAAACCTAACGTTTGGTAGAATGGGTGCGAGTGAATCGGGATGTAATGCACATTAACGCCAATGCCTTTCTCGTGCAAACGCTGATATATGCTTGCTCGCATGTGCTTTTGCAAAACGACCATAAACAAATGCCAACTATGTCGCTTAATGCCATCATTGAGCGGCAATTGCAAGGGTAAACCTTTGAGCTCAATCAGATACCGAGCCGCTAATTGCTGGCGCTTTTGAATAAACTCGTCAAGCTTTTGTAATTGCGAAATACCCAGAGCAGCCTGCAAATCATTCAATCGGTAATTATAACCAAGCACCAATTGTTGATAGTGCCAAGGACCGTCGATAGTGCCTTGCATTAATGAAGTTTCTCGCGTAATGCCGTGCTTTGAGTACAGTTTTAACTGGCGGTCAAGGTCTTCACTATTCGTCATCACCGCCCCACCTTCGGCGGTCGTTATTGATTTGACGGGGTGAAAGCTAAAAACCGCCATCTGTGAGTATTCACAAGCACCGACTTTTTTGTTGCCATAGCTCGCCCCTAAACCATGTGCTGCATCTTCAATAATACAAATATTATAAGGCGATAGCATCGAGTGAATTGCTTTCATATCGCATGTTTGACCAGCAAAATGAACCACAACCAACGCCTTGGGCAAACAATTTTTAACCACGGCTTGATCTAATTTAGTGCGTAGCGCGCTCAAGGAAATATTGAACGTATCGGCATCTATATCGACAAAGTCAACGCTGGCGCCGCAATATAAAGCACAGTTTGCAGATGCTGCAAACGAGTTTGGCACGGTCCATACTATGTCGCCTGCCTCTACTCCCGCTGCCAAACAGGCCACGTGTAATCCTGAGGTTGCGCTATTTACAGATGTGCAGAACTCCGCCCCCGTGTAGTCACATAAGGCTTGTTCGAACTCAGGCACCTTAGCACCTTGAGTTAAAAAATGATTTTCTAGCACATCAACGACAGCGTCGATATCTGCGTTATCAATAAAATGCTGGCCGTAGGGGATCATAATGTCTCTTTGTCGAGATCGCGCAGCTCCGACACGCTTAAAAAGTGAGCATTTGTGCCTGAATGATATTCAAAGTCTTCAGAAACTTTACTGCCTTTTTCACCTAATTTATTGATTGCATAGTCAATGTCTTTATCAAAAAAACGAATCGCAGGCGTGATCACAAAATGATCGTCAAACTCTAGTGAATGATGTGACATTTCCTGAGGCACCATGACTTCATGCAGTTTTTCGCCTGGTCTGATGCCGACCAGCTCGTATTCTCGTTTGCCACTGATAGACTCGACCAAATCAATAATTTGAATCGAAGGAATCTTTGGTACAAATATTTCGCCACCGCGCATGCGCTGAAAGTTTTTAATGACAAACTCTACGCCATTATCCAAGGTGATCCAAAAGCGCGTCATTTTTTCGTGAGTGACTGGCAGCTTGGTCACGCCTTGTTCTAGTAACTGGTGATAAAATGGCACCACTGACCCTCGGCTGCCAACAACGTTGCCATATCGCACTACGGCGAAACGAGGTCCATTTGCACCCGCTATGTTGTTTGCTGCAACAAACAATTTATCAGACGCTAATTTGGTTGCACCATAGAGATTGACAGGATTCGCTGCTTTGTCTGTGGACAAAGCAATCACGCGATGCACGTTACATTCAATACATGCATCAATTACGTTCTGCGCGCCATTGATGTTGGTTTTGATACACTCATTGGGGTTGTATTCGGCAGCAGGCACTTGTTTTAATGCAGCGGCATGTACAACATAGTCTATATCACGCATGGCTGTTTTGAGGCGTGGCGCATCACGCACATCGCCTATAAAATACCGCATGCAGGCTTGATTAAACTGCTGCTGCATTTCAAATTGCTTCAATTCATCTCTGGAATATATAACCACTTTTGCCGGCTTATAATTAGCCAACAAATACGCCACGAAGCGTTTGCCAAATGAACCAGTGCCGCCTGTAATTAATATGCTTTTGTTGTCGAACATTGCTACCTCAAAAGAAGCCTACCCATAAAAGGTAAGAGCCTTTTATCAGTATAACGCTTCTATGGCTGTTTTTGTAAACCATACGCCGAGTAAATCTCGGGCGCGATAATTACGCTCAAAAAGCTGGCCTCGAGACGCTAAAACGCTCAATATAGACCCATGCTTTACATCATCTTTGGTGAGATTTCTGCGCATGGCGATATAAGTTCGGTAGTCGATAAAGTGGTCAGATGTATTAAAAAACATCACATTACCGTCAATAAACTCACACGCTTCTGTGCTAAATTCATCCAGTTTTTTAGTATAAGCAGTTTTTAAGCCATCTTTACAAAACCGAGGCTTTATAATAAACATCTTGTGTTGTGGGGCCTCTAAAGCTCGTTTAATAGCCTCACCCAGTAATACGTTTAACGTCATTAATGGCACTCTGCCGTCCATCAGATCCGATTTATTGAACTGGTCAAAAAGGGGCGGCGACCACATCAAAGTATACTGTGGATATTTGGTTAACCTCGCAATATTGTTCTGCCAATCTTCGTTGACATTTATTAACACGAGTAAATAGTGCGTCTTTTTTGCACCATCGCTTATTTCTTGGCAACGTTGCAAGCTGCTTCGCTCAAATTCTTCTAGGCTAGCAAAAGAATCCAGTATCACGATGTTTACCGCGTCTGGTTTGGCATTTACTCCCATTGAAACTTGATTTTGACAATGCTGCTCACAGGCGTTTAAATACTCATTATAATCGTCTTTGCTAAGACAGGTATTTTGCGGCAGCACTAGATGGATATCAGTGTCACATTGCAACTTTTTGAGTACTGTTGTTTCTCTGAGCAAAGAAAAGGTAGACGAAGAATCAAACATATCTTTTTCTTTGTTACAGACTACTTTGCTATCAAGCAAAATGTCATGCCAAACGGATAAGATTTGATTTGCCGTCTCTAGCGCAAATTCGGCATCTTGCTGCATCATAACTTTGGTCAGCAGTGCATTGATACTATTCGTCATAGAATGGTAATAGAAAAAAAATAAGGAGCTTTTTTGTTCTCGTTTAATTTCATAATTGTTTAAAATAAGCTGCCTAACATCGTCGATAAACTGCCTAATTTGGGATATTTCAACAAACACAGTCTGACTTTTTAGTATCAGCACGTCTACTGCATCAAGCAGCTTTGTTTTGTCATACTTTTTCGAAAACTCAGGTAAAAAAGTAACTGGATCAATGGTAACGAAACATTCATTAAACGCGTGGAGTGCCTCTTTTTTATCGTCTTGTGATGTCAATATGAGGATAGCATCGATGTCTAGCGGCTGCGCGCCCTTTATGTACGCGCCATCACTGGTGTTATAACAAATCGCGCTGCGGGCAGATAGAATCGCCTTTTCCATCGACATACGGGCCAGGTCAAACTCAGTTTTGGTATTTACGTAAGGTCTAAAGTTACCTCTTACTTGCAAAGAAATATTTTGCAAATCGGCATAATCAAACGTTTCTTTGCCTGTACTCGTAAAATACGCTGAGCCCCTAGAATGATGATGCTTTATATCTACAAAGCCTAAATCAGTGCCAATCAAATATAAATTAGTAAAACCTGAGGACAAGAAAAAACTTAATACAAAGTTTGAAACCGTCGGATAGGCTGTTTCTAACGACTTAAATGCACTTTTGCCGATAATATCTTGAATAGCACGTGTTGATGCCTCGCCGTCTTTAAATGCAAGTTTTACATCTTTATACAAACGGCAAGTATCTGGATGGATACCATTACAACTAATCAAGGTTATTTGTTTTAAGTAGTCAGGGGCATCAATGATAAAAGCCCAATCAAAGGTAGAGCGATATTGTTCAATCTCAGCATGAAAATCTGGCACGATATTATGCTTGTACAATGATTGCAGCGCCGTGCCGCAACTGACAATAATCGCTTGTCCTTGATACTGTTTGATTGCCTCAATACTGCTGTCTAAAGAAGGGCCGTTGCCGACCACAAAAATAGGGACTTCAAAGTTTGATGGTTTTATTCGCTTAGCGCAATCATGCGCCAAAAAAGGCATTCTTTGCTCAATCGCAGACAACGACTGCTGAATCCCTGTCACTGAATGATCGAAGTTCTCACTCATCGCAATCATCAGTTTTAATTGGTCTCTTAACTTTTCAATAATTGGGTTGAGCACATGGTTCTCATATCCCTTAAACAAATAAGTTTCATTAAGGGCATAAGGGCCAATGCGATAGAAATGCGCCATCATATCACTAGCGAAGTTGCTGCCATCATCGCCGATGTTTAAGTAGAGGTAGCTTTTGTCATTTTCTACTTTATCAAAGATAGCTTGCCAATCGAGCGCATAAAGCGATGCGTAAAAGAAATCTGGATTAGGTTCAAAGATAAACAATTGTTCAATTGTCTTGCTTTGTAATAATGTTTCAAAACCATATCCAAGCCCTAAGCCAAACATGATTAATGCTTTGCTATTGTCAGGATGTTTATCAGCTTTGCTCTCTAAACGATTAATAATAGACTCTGTTCTTATCACGAGGTGATTGTGCAAAAAGTGTCTGTTTTTATCGCCTCGATAGCCGATTATCAAACCATCTCTGTTTGGATTGTGGTTAAAATTATAGAACAAGGCCTGCGACTCTTGTTGTGCGTTGTTTCCATGCAGCGCGACAGCGCTATTCGTATTAAACGCATTTATGCCGAACGTTGGATGTGTAACGACTTGCCAAGCACTCGGCTGATAGTCTTTAAATCGATGATATAAATCGGGGTAGGTTTGCTGCAGTGCGTTTAGATTTTTCTCAAATGTGGGGTGCTTGCAATTTGCCAGTTGCCACTGAGTATAATCAAAGCCACTGTTCCACATTGGCACATCATTAACAATAGTTGGCAGATTGGGGCTTACTCTCTCAATATTTTGCAAGTCTTGCCACGATAAGCTTTTGATTAGATTTGCGATAGCGTTATGCAGCACCGAGTCAAAATGTTTAAATATCAACGCATTTTTGCAATCAAAATGTGTGCTTAGCTGCTTGAGATCATCAAAGATTGATGCCGCTTTATTATCAAACGTGCTACCAATCTGAAAGTAACAACAAATGTCAGAGCTTGCCATAAAACTAAAGATTGTCTGCCAATTTTCAGCAAGCACTGACGCCCTAAGGATGCCGATATCGGTTTCATAAAAAACCACATGTTTGGGCCTGTGATGCTGTAATAAAGGCAGTATATGACTGCCTAGCCCCACTCCGAGTATGACCAATACATCGACATTATCTGCGTTTAACGTTTGACTTAAGCCTTCAGCGTAGAGCAACGAGTGGTCAAAACCTTGAGGTCCTTTGTTATCACTAAGACTCGTCAAATCAGGGTCTTGTGCAAAAGACAACCAGCTAGCATGCCAACCAAGCTGGTCAAGTTGCGCTGCAACTTCAGTGGGAGGATGGAGACCGTAGAAGGTTTTACCCGAACCATAGTCGACAATATTGAACTGCGCGTGTTTGTTCACAAACAATGCGTATGGTGTGTTCGATGGTTGCGATAGTTGTTCAAAAACAGAAGGAACATGTTGCTTAAATGCACGCATACTGGCGGCATAGTGTTGTTCAACTATGTTGGCTTGACTAGCTTCGATTTGCCGTTGGACGGTATCATCACCATCAACATGCATCCGTATATCATTTAGCATCTAGTTAATTTGTTTATATTTATCAACGGCCTTACGCCCTTTACGCAGATTGAACAAGACATTCCCAGACTCTTTTAACATAGCACCTACAAAGGTATTTAAATAGTCGTTAATCGGAACTTCAGCGTCAATAAATGCCTTTCTTTCTTGCTGCGGTAAACTTTTTAGATGCTCAGTTATGATCACGTGACGCTGGTCAATCTTTTGCGCCAAGTAGGTTGTGTCGGTATCTTGAGCACCCAACAAAGATTCAATCTCTTGATTTAAAGTTTGCAACTCAAAGGGAGTATGAGCATGTGTAAGCGGTTTTAAGTCGAGCATTAGACGACCTGAAATTGTGCTTTTTTCATCTCATAGGCTTCTAGTTTAGCCGACTCAGGAATGCTAAACCATGCATCGCGTATCGGCGATAACAGCTTGATGACTTCATCCATTATGCTAGGGTCATTTTTTACATTTGCATCGACTAATCGCTGAACCATATAGTCATATAGCTCAAACAAGTTACTAGCAACATCACCGCCTATGTTGAGGTCCAAGGTATCTCTAAGGTTAACAATTATTGCCGTCGCCTTGGTAATGTGCCCTGCTTTGTTTTCATAGTCTTTACGCTCAATGCATCCTTTCGCGAAGGCCATCTTATCTAATGCACCTTGCATTAGCATTAACGTCAAGCGATGTGGATCGGCGTTAGCAACATCCTGTTTTAACGTGCCTTTTTTGTATGCGTTTATGCCTTTTAGTGCCATTTTAATACTCTTAACGTCAGTTGATGTTTGCTATTTGCCAACATGTTGAGGCGATTTAGCAAAGGTTTAATTAATACAGTTATTACAGAGAAGCTAATAACGCTAGGCTTGTTTGGTTTAACCGGGCGACCGTTTGGTCTAAGTTAATGTAACGACCTCTAATTGTTTGTTCAAAACTGATCATGCGCAGATCAAACTGCTCACGCTCATTATTTAATAAGTCTTGTTGGTCTTTTGCATTGTCTTCGCGACTTTCCAAAATGCCGCTGTTGTCAGTATATTGTTCAATAAATTCAAAAAGACGAGTCGCAATACCGGCATCGGCATTGAACAGTTTTGAAATATCGTCGAAATTGTCATCCAAAGCGTCTTTGAGTCGATCCTTACCTGAACCCACCCCAAAATTGGTTGATCCAATCTCTAACTTACCATCTTCGGTCAACTCTATGCCCATTTGGAACAGACCACCCAATGCAGATCCCGGGACGTTACTACCAACAATATTACTGAGACCGTTGAGCAAACCCCGAATGGTAGAATCACCGGCCAATGGCCCATCTTCTTCTAGCTCAGAGGCACCAAAGCGCGTCACATTTTTGAGCGTGTCTATCATATCGTTGTATTTTTCAACAAACTCATTTACTTTTTCTTCTAAACTTTCTTCATCAAAACCGATAATTAAGGTTGATGCGATTGGGTTACCGTCAGTGTCTAGCTCTGATAAATCTGAAGCGTCAAACGTGACGTTTTGAATAGTGTTCTCAAACTCATTTGACTGACTTTCCACCGCAATACCGTCCACTGTCGCTTTGGCATTTTGTGCTACTGTTATCGGTGTTAAGTAAGTCGCCGTCTCAGCTGCGTTAGTCGTAGAGAGTCTTTGAAGCTCTGCGTTATCGGTATCATTTACAATTTTAAGGTCATTGCCTTCACCTGATACTTTCGAATTGAAGACCAGCTTAAAGCCGCCGTCTGCGCTACCTGTGTTGATGATGTTCGCGGTAACGCCAAAATTTCCTTCCGCATCATTGACTGCCTCACGAAACTCAGCGAGTGTCATGCCAGCCCCTATGTCGACCGTAAAACTTTTGTCAGTACCTGGGTTATCGCTATCAGGCACTTTGAATGTCAAAGAGCCCGTCCCGCTAGTTAACAAAGCTTCGTTGCGGGTTGCAAAACCACCATCAGCCGCGTTAGCTGTTTGAATACGGCTTCCGCTTGCAAGTTGAGTTACGGCAATTTTGTATGAACCTTGTAATGCATTACTTTGTGCTTCTGCCGTAAACGGCTCGACTTTGTCTGAGGGGTTACGAACGGTTGGTTCACGTTCGTTTAAAAAACTGTCTTGGCGAAGCTCTTCTAATACATCTTCGAACTCGCTGAGTTTTGATTTTACTTGACCGATACTTGATATTTCGGTTGTGATAGCTTCTTCACGAGCGTCCAATCGCAGCGCTTTAGGGGCTCTTTCGGCCTCTATCAATTGTGATACCAAGGACTCCAAATCGATCCCAGAACCCACACCCAACGATTGAATACTCATGATTTACCTCATATTAATACTTCCCGTTCACTAACAAACCAACAGCGCTACCATTTTCGCTAGTGATTTTTTGAACCTGAGCGGCAATATCTAGCAGCTCTTGGGACGGAATTTGCCGTATAACATCACCAGAATCTTTGTCTTTCAGCGTCACGACAGAGCGCTCAGTCTTCTCATCAACTGTGAATGCTAGCTTTGAATCTGCACTGCTAGCAAAATCTTGCATCTGCGTTATCGCTGTCTGTAACTCTCGTGATACCTCTCTCGTGTTGGTATCGGCCTCAAAACTTTTTACTTTAGCGGTAGTTTCTGGGGCACTGGTTAGAGATTTATCAACATTATTTGTTTGGCGATCTTCGTTTGCTTTAACATCAACCGATACTTTTGACACCCTAGCAGCATCAGTCACATTAACGGTGTTTGCAAAAGCTGCGCCACTGTTTGAAATTGAATTCATAATTACCTCCGAATCAAACCAACAAAGCAGCCCTAGTATTGCTACTGGGCTGCACTGCTACCAAATCAAGCGCCATCATAATAAAGATTAAGCCTAATTTTATCTTAGCGACTTATCCCAACAGCAATAATGCAGACTGGGGACGTTGATTCGCTTGAGATAACACTGAAAGGCTAGCTTGTTGAATTATCTGATTTCTAGTCAAATCAGACGTCTCCTGAGCAAAATCAGTATCTTGCACTCGCGAGCGAGCACTTTGCAAATTCTCACTAACGTTTGATAAGTTACGAATAGTCGATTGGAAGCGATTTTCTAACGCACCCAAATCGCCTCGTACCGCTAGGACCGCAGATAGCGCGCCATCGATTGTACCCAACGCGCGAGATGCACCAGCATTAGTTGATATATCAACACTGCCGATTCCTAGCCCGGTCGCACTAAAACCATCTGCGCCAGGAATACTTGCACCGGACAAATTGATACTAACGGTTTGTCCTGAATTAGCCCCCACCAAAAACTTAGCGGAAAAGCTACCGTTTAAGACATCCACACCGTTAAACTTGGTGTCGGTAGAGATGCGCGAAACTTCTAGTTTGAGCGCAGCCACTTCTTTTTGCAGTGCACTTCTGTCAGCTGCAGAGTTAATTCCATTTTGTGATTGAACTGCCAATTGACGAATACGCTGCAGTGCGCCGGTCGTTTCAGTTAATGCACCCTCTGCTGTTTGAGTTAACGAAATCGCATCGTTAGCGTTGCGTGTAGCTTGTTGCAAGCCTTGAACTTGAGTCGTAATGCGCTCAGAAATTTGAAGACCTGCTGCATCATCCGCCGCACTGTTAATACGGACACCTGACGCAAGTCTTTCAAACGATTTGTTTAAAGAGTTACTTGACTCGAACAAATTGCGTTGTGCATTGAGAGCCGCAACATTTGTGTTTACAAAAATAGACATAAATACCTCCATCGACAAACCGGTAGCATGGGTTTGTCGGGTTCTTTTTATGTTCGCTAAGTCACTACTCCTAACGAACAACCTCTGTGAGCTACGCCGTCACGTTGAATACTGGCTCGACACTGCAAATATTCAGGCGTATTACCTCTCAACTAATGGTATCGACCAAACCATGAGGAACTTTAGTGTTATTTATTGATTAATTATAATTAACTTTTAAGCTTTTGATTTTTAATTATTTTTTAAGCATAAAAATATACTCAGACTGGCTATTATCGCCCAATTTAGTGTCCCTATTGACTGCATTTTGTGCCCTTCTTATACTCTAAAAGGTCGATTTATTGCCGACCATTCGCACTACGTGTATTCTACTCGCACCGTTTTTTTCGATTTACCTTTAATTATCTTTATATGTATAAGCGCAAACTTTTTTACTTTGGCTTGACCACCGCATTTATTCTTTTTGTTGCGCTTATTAGCACCGCAATATCAGCACATCTTACCCGCGAAAACTTAAAGCAAAGCACGATCGCCCAAACCCTATTGATTGAACACGAAAAACTATCCAGTATTTCTTACCGTTTATTTAAACAACTGACCGATGAGGTCATTTTTGGACAAAATGCCAATCAAGCGTTCGTGCGTAAAAAGAAAACACTGATCGCCGAATCATTAGATACCATTAGACAGTTAGAGCTAGAACAAAGGGAGGCAATGGGCATCAGCTTTACCAAAGGCAGTATCGAGGATACAGATGAATTGGTCCGCCTAATCGAAGAGATCATTATTGAGTTTAGAGAAGTTGTCGGCAGTAATAGTACCGCCCCGCTCAACCAGCAAGAGCAACTTAGAAGACTATTAGAGGTCACCATTGATGATGAGTTTAGAGAAGCCATCAATTCAGCGGTAACGCGCCAAAGTCGTGTTGTGGCAGCGATAAATGCTAGAATAGATGCCCTTAACACGAGCATATTATGGTTTACTATTGCGCTAGGCGGCATTTCTCTGCCGCTCATTGTATATGGTTGCTACTGGCTGTTTAATCAGCTGTATCAGCCTTTGATATTAATCGGCAATGCCACCAATGCCATTGCTTCAGGGCATTATAAGAAGCCGATTTCAGTTACCTTAGATGATGAATTTGAACAATTAGCCAGCGCCATTAACCGACTAGCCGAGCGTTTGCAAAATCATGAGCAAAAAGAAGCTAGGCTGAGAAAACAGCTAGAGTTTGATGTTAAGCAACGCACTAGTGAACTAACCGATGCCAACTTGCAGCTGACCAAAATTGATTCGCGTCGACGCCAATTTATCGCTGATGTATCGCATGAATTACGCACGCCTTTAACGATCATCAGAGGAGAATCTCAAGTCACTTTAAGGATGAAATCAGCATCAGCACAAGAGTACCGTGAAACACTTCAGTCCATCTTGGACCAGTCTGTTAACCTGAGCCGTTTAGTCGACGATTTACTCTTGCTTACCCGTGCTGAAATGAATCAATTAAACCTGGCGCTTTGTTCAGTTCTGATCATTCCGTTGATCGAATCCGAGGTCAACAAATGGAAACGTGCGCAACAAGAGCGCGATATTCGGCTTGAGTTGCCGTCTGGTGAGCTCCCTAAAAGTGTGTTAATCGACAAGCCTCGGATTCAGCAAGTCATGTCCATCCTGTTAGACAATGCAATCAAGTACTCCTGTCAAGCCAATCCTATAATGGTAAGTGTGAGTTATACAGATTTATCTGTTTTAATCACTGTTAGCGATACTGGCGACGGTATTTCAGCGGCGGAAGTCGATAATATTTTTGAGCGTTTTGTGCGTTTTAGTAAACATAATGAAGGACTTGGCTTGGGCTTACCCATTGCCAAAGCAATTATAGAAGGTCACGGTGGTAAAATTGAAGTGGTCTCATCCAAAGGCCAAGGCGCAAGCTTTACTGTATCTCTGCCACTGGAACACACCATATGAACATATTACTTGCAGATGATGAAAAGCCACTGTTAAATTTTTTAAACAGAGGATTACGCGCTGAAGGTTATCAGTGCACTATGCTAAGTGAGCTGCATGAGGTGCTGCCCTGCATCAAAAAGCACCGTCCTCACATCGTTGTGTTAGATCGATTATTTGGCAACCAAGATAGTCTCGAAACATTAGTGAACATCAAGAACATGGTAAATCCTCCTATGGTGCTGATGTTGACTGCGCTGGATGAGGTAGGCGAACGCATTAAAGGGCTGCAAATGGGTGCGGACGACTATCTTTGCAAGCCTTTTGATTTTGATGAGTTATTGGCGCGCATAACGGCTTTGCAGCGACGTATGAATTTGTCGGTCCAAAGCAAGTTAAGCATCGTCACGCTGGGCACATTAACACTGCAATTAGAACAACGCATCGCCTTGCTTGATGGAGTTGAACTAGCATTGACCAAAATTGAATATGAATTATTGTTATATTTGACTGAAAATCAAAGCAATGTGTTGTCGCGAGAAAGAATTTTGAGTCGTGTGTGGCAAACCCATAGCGATCCAAACACAAATATTGTCGATGTTTATATAAGCCGTTTGAGAAAACGCCTAGAGGCGGACACTCGCATTACCATTCAAACCCTGCGGGGAAATGGATACAGAATAAGCAGTACAGAAAATTAGAAAACGCGCTTTGTATATCAACTACAAGCGCGTTTTTATGGCTAATTTGCAGGGCATAAGCCTAGTGGCAGAGGCTAGCTTAGCCACTATTACTATCTAGACATGGGTGACAACAATTTAGGATTGGTTACCAAATTGCGCACACCATGCGCATGATCTTCATTAAAGACGTTGTCTTCGCACCACTGGCCCACAGTATTGATATCAACAACGGCAACCTGAGGCCTAACGCTCCAGCTCACTTGTAGAGGCGAGCCCGCCTCATTAAAACCAGGGCCTGTTGTAGAGCCGATATAAGTAATGGGTGTGCCCATGTTTCTAGGAATGTTAAGTGCTTGGTGATAGCCATTTCTCTCACCCACCATTGCTAATTTGTTAAAATCCATCGCGTTTTCATCATTGGCTAATACAATCACTTGACCTTCAACACGCAAACCTGGATTCATCGTGTTTTCAGTTAAACAAGCCCCTAGCGTTGGGCCTGGTGCAACTTGAGCTGACGAATAGACAAAATGCACTTCTAACGTGTCACCTGATTTTAATGACTCACCTTTTCCTGCACATATTTGACCACTGACCGGCGCAAGCTGAGCAGACGTCAATTTACCGTTGTATACAAAACCGGTATTATTTCCTTTACCATCCCCGTTGCCAGCATATGTTGTAAACTCGCCACCGCGATGCTCAGCATTTTTATGGAAGTGAATGTTACAAAGATTTAGATTGTTGCTGCTTGGCTGCATACCAAACGCACGAAAATTTGTGCCTGGCACACCGTTTAAATCACGAGGCGATTGCGGCCCAAATCCCTTGCCATCAGTATTTGCCTCAAGCGCAGCACGTTGTTTTTTGACAACATCGTCATTGACTGCTTTAGCACTAAGCGCACTAGAGAAAGCGAATAGACTCCCTAAAGCGATAACGACTGCAGTCTTTTGTGTAATCAATTTTTTCATTCTTAATTCCCATTATGTATTATTAATCTTTTGCGAATGAACTGGTCGCTTCGACCGTCACTACTAACAAGCTACTTAAAATCGTACCTTTAAAACAATACTCTATAATCACTTGATAAGTCTAAACGTTATGTCTGTAAAAGACTTTGCGCAAACATTAAAATTAGATTAAAACCAACACGAGTTCGCAAACACGGTATATGGCATGTATGGGGCGCTTGGGGGATGGTTAAAATATCAAACATTTAGAAACCTTGTTATAAAACTGGCATGCTGTGTGCTTAAGATAATTGCAACACGAGAAACACTTTTTATGTTTGTTTTGCAGATGTAAAAAAGCCGGACCAAAGGGCGGCCCGGCAACTTGCTCACGTTAGGAGGTGGAGCAAAGACGTTTTAGTCGGCTTGCAGGATTAAAGAACACTTAGATTACTGGCCTCTCAACCACATCTTTTACATTCTCGGTCCTGCTAGTCGGCATTTTAATTGGTTAAATCTAATCTCTCTTTCCATTTTTTTCGATTTTGAGCCCGTAAGGGCGCCATCCTTGGCAAGAGAGGGCCTCTCAGTGCCTATCTTATTAAACTGTTAGTGGCTGCTCACCAAATACTTATCGCGTTTTTTTAGTCTCTCTATCCTTGCAGCAGACTCAAAGCTGCTTGAGGACGCTGGTTAGCCTGACTCAAAATGGTCGTGCTCGCTTGCTGGATAATCTGCAGACGCGTCAATTGCGACGTTTCTGCGGCAAAATCCGTATCTTTTATGCGAGATCTTGCCGCTGATACATTTTCTGAAATATTGCTCAAATTTCTAATCGTAGACTGAAATCTATTTTGAATAGCACCCAAATCTGCGCGCTTGCTGTCAACTGTCTCGATCGCCTCATCTATATTATCCAATGCAGCGGATGCGCCACCAGCAGTTGAAATATCTAAGTTAAATGTGCCAAACAGACCAGAGTTACCATAGCCATTGGGTCGCGTCATATCGACTTCGATTTTTTGTCCTGAATTAGCGCCCACCAAAAATTCGGTCTGATAGTCACCTTGCAGGAGATTGATACCGGCAAACTGTGTTGTGGTTGCAATACGGCTCATTTCCAGCTTTAGGGCCGTTACTTCTTTTTGTAATGCTTCTCTATCAGCAGCTGAGTTGATACCGTTTTGAGACTGTATCGCCAATACTCTGATTCTTTGCAGCGCATTAGTCGTTTCTTGCAACGCACCTTCCGCTGTTTGGGCCAATGAAATCCCATCATTGGCGTTGCGCACTGCCTGATCAAGACCCATAACTTGCGTGGTCATGCGATTAGATATTTGCAGACCTGCCGCATCATCTTTAGCGCTATTAATTCTAAACCCTGACGACAAGCGCTCGAACGTTGTGCTTAAGTCAGACGTGGTATTAATCAGTTGTCTTCTCGCATTGAGTGACGAAACATTGGTATTTACAAATAAAGACATAGTCTTCTCCTAACGATTTTTAAAAATGGCTTTTTATTATTATATTTGCCATAAGTTTTCAAATTGGCACATTAAGTGCTTTACTTTATGCGAGTCACGGACTGACTCATTTCATCATCAACGCAATCGATGATGAGCATATGCTGTAACAGAGCGAAAGCTCTTGCTGACGGGCAGGTATGGTGGTCCAGACCTCTATACCTCTCACTACCTCCTGGCATCGTTCCTGTCGGTCGGCAGTTCAGTGTATTCTGAGCAACGTTACACATTTCTTTCTATCTTCCCTTTATCCTCTATGATGAATCGTCATCGTCGAATCTTTACAAAAGACAGATCTTTCCTGTGAACATTGCGCCCCATCAATTTAAGTAATTGTTTTTAAACTGTTTAATGCTTTTCTATGTCTACTGTAATAACTGTAGCGCTTGCTGAGGCCGTTGATTGGCCTGTCCCAATATTGATACGCTTGCTTCTTGAGTAATCTGCCAGCGAGTTAATGCGCTAGTTTCATCCGCATAGTCGGTATCTCTAATTCGAGAGCGAGCTGCAGAGGCATTTTCAACCACATTACTGAGATTCCTAATGGTTGATTGAAAACGACTTTGCAGCGCGCCCAATTCAGCTCTTTTGCTATCTATAACAGAAACGGCTGTATCAATAAGGCCAATTGTTGCCGATGCGTTTGCCGCCGTTACAATGGATACATCTTGACTGCCAAACAGGCCAGAAACGCTATATCCGCCTGCTCTTGACAAATTAATCGGTAAATATTGTCCGGTGTTTGCACCAATCAAAAAGGTTGACGAAAACGTACCTGTCAGAATATCGACGCCGGCAAATTGCGTTGTTTTTGCAATCCGATTGATTTCTTCTTTGAGCGCTGTGACTTCTTTGTTTAAAGCACCACGGTCACTATCGTTGTTTATTCCGTTTTGAGACTGAATTGCAAGCACCCTGATTCTTTGTAGTGCATTGGTTATCTCTTGCATCGAACCTTCGGCCGTTTGGGCCAAAGAAATACCGTCGTTTGCATTGCGAATAGCTTGATTTAAACCGTTCACTTGCACCGTCATTCGGTCTGAGATTTGTTGTCCAGCCGCGTCATCCGCCGCACTGTTAATTCGAAAACCAGAAGAAAGGCGTTCAAAAGCAGTATCGAGTCTGTTGCCTGCCGTAAATAATTGGCGTTGTGCTTCTAGCGAAGACACATTTGTATTAACAAATAAGCTCACGATTTTTCTCCTAACGATTTTTTTGTCCAATTAAATTGATGCTTTTGCATTCTATTTTTAAAAAGACGTATGTGCGCTGACTTGTTTTTATCACTATTAATGTGACTGTATTAAGTGCCTCTTAATGGGCGGTCAGTTGTCGCTAGCAGGGGATTATTTGTTTTATTGTCCTGCTTAAAAATGTTATCGGGCAGATACGCAAAAACCTTTAGAAAGAATTCTAAATTATTTTAAAAGAAGGGAAATAAGTGGCCAGGCAACGCCTGGCCGATTCGCTCAATGTGTCGAGAGTGAGCGAGCTCTCCGTGTTTTGGTACATGACGCAAGTTACTACCTCCTGGCTTCATTCCCCAAACACGAGGGTCAGTCAGTTAGGCTTAACCTAGAAGCTGCAGTGCCGATTGTGGGCGCTGATTAGCCTGAGATAGTATGGTAGTGCTAGCCTGCTGGATGATCTGATTGCGCGTTAGTTCTGCTGTCTCTGTGGCAAAGTCTGTATCTCTGATACGTGAACGAGCGGCAGAAATGTTCTCAGAAACATTGCTTAAGTTTCTAATAGTAGACTGAAAACGGTTGGTTAAAGCACCCAAATCAGCTCTTACACCGCCAACGGCAGAAATAGCGTTGTCAAGCGCAACGAGTGCTGTTGAAGCATCGCCAAAGCTCGCTACTGTAAGGTCTCCAATATTCAGACCAGCCGCACTGAAACCATCAATTCCCTGTAAATTGGTACCTGATAAGTTAACAGAAATTGTTTGGCCACTGTTGGCACCGACTAGGAACGAAGCAGAAAAGTTTTGCAACAAATCTACTTTGTTAAACTGCGTATCAGTTGAAATACGAGTAATCTCGACCTTCAACGCAGAGACTTCTTTTTGCAGAGCGTCACGGTCGGCTTGTGAGTTTATTCCGTTTTGAGATTGCACCGCAAGCTGACGTATACGTTGTAACGAATTAGTGGTTTCGTTTAACGCGCCTTCAGCGGTTTGAGTCAAAGAGATCGCATCGTTCGCATTACGAACAGCTTGATCTAAGCCTTTGATTTCGGTGGTCATTCTTTCAGAAATTTGCAAGCCCGCCGCATCATCCGAGGCTCTATTGATTCTGAAACCAGAAGATAGACGCTCAAACGATGTGCTCAACGAAGTTGATGTGGAATTTAGTTGACGTTGGGCGTTTAGCGCCGAAACGTTGGTATTTACGAACAAGGACATAAGTCTCTCCTACACTCTCGGTCCAGCACTTGCTGGTGGCCGGACGTGACTCCGGTGGATTAAAAACACTTGTAGAACAAAAACCATCGTTTCGATAAGTTAATGAACTGGCTCTCTCGTAAAAGGATATCGACAATGTACAAAATCCCTTTAACCCAATTTCACTATTTTTTATTAAAGGGTGGCAAAAACTTGCCGCTGGTGGCGAAAAACTAGAAATAATTTTTATAGAAAACAATGGATTTGAGCGATTTTAAGTCACTTGAAAATAATTTGAGGTTTTTAATTATTTTTATAATTGCGAGATTTGCAATGGTTATCAACAAAGGGACATAGCGCACTGGTCGTTTCCGCGAAGGCGGTGACCTAAGATTCCTGCCTACGTAGGAACGAGTGAAAATTCCTGACTACGTAGGAAAGACTAAAGATGCTTGACTGCGCAGGAAAGACGGTGGATTCATGCATGCGCAGGAAAGAATGGGATAATTAGCTAATATAATTGAACAATGAAAGGTTGGCGATGCGTGGAAATGATTGAAACGCTGCTTGTAATGCCGTTTCTTGTTTAGCAAATTCAGTTGAGGCTTTGGCATAATCGACGTCTTGAATGCTTGAGCGTGCTTTTTGATTAGCAATCTCACTGTCTAAGTTCGACGCATTCACAGATTGTGCAATATTAAGACGAGCGCCTACGGATGAACTCTCTAATGCCATTTTTTCTAAGCCGTTGTCCAAGCCAACCAAACTATCATCAATCGCTTTGACAAAATTAGCGCTGGATATAGAGCTGTCTGTTAGTGCTATGAACATGTCATTAAGTGTTTCGACTAAATTTTTCTTTTGTGGTCTTTGCAAACTGATATCTAAGCTGTCACCCGGCGCGCCTTGCATGTCAATTTTCATACCGCCAAATGTTAACGCTTCGCCACTAATGTAAGGTTGTGTTGAGATTATTGCCCCACTGCCGACATTGCTAATTTGGATTTGGTCCCCTGCTAGCACTTCAAATCTAAATTGATTGTTAGCGGGATTCAAGGTATCAAAGTTGACTCGATGAAAGTCATCAAACGTCCCCTGCTTGTCAATTTGTGCGCTGCCTAATGTGACACCACTTGTATTTGACACACCGAAGTTTAAACGGGCAAAGACATCTTCAAAAATAGTTTTGCCTGAACTCGAACTTTGCACTTTAACGCTGTCTGAAATTTGAATTTGATTGGTCCCATCATCCCCCACAAAAGACACTTTTTTATCAGGAGCACTGGGATTAAATTCGAAGGCTTGCTTTGAACTTTGATAGCCCGCAAAAATAAATTCGCCACTCGAGTTTTGTGAATTCATCAAATCTAACACTTGATCGCGAATCTGCTCTATTTCTGAACCAATTGCCTTTCTATCTTCGCTTCCCAATATACCGTTGCCTGATTGCACGACCAATACACGAGCACGATTAACCACATCATTGATGCTGCGCAAGGCGGTTTCTTGCAGCTCAAGTGAGTTAGTTACCAAGGCATTATTACGCTGATACTGTTCAATCTTGTCGAGCTCTTCGGTAATACGAATAATTTGCGAGGCACCGACGGGATCATCACTGGGTTTTAGCAACTTTTTGCCCGTTGCTAACTGCTGCTGTATCTCTGATAACTGGCCTTGATTAGTATCAATTGCGCGTAAATTCTGATTGTAAATTAAGTTAGTAGTAATTCTCATTGCGTTACCTTGATGCTGCTAAGATAGTGTCAAAAAGTGTTTGTGCAGTGGTTAATATTCGAGCAGCAGCAGCATATGATTGCTGAAACTGAATCAGGTTTGCCGCCTCTTCATCCAAACTCACCCCTGCCGTTGATTCGTACCAATCGGATGATTGCACTTGCATCACTTTAGAGGCTTCTAAGTCAATTCGACCATTGGCTGTTTGCGCCCCTATTTTACCAACTATCGTGGCATATGATTCGTTAAAAGTAGAACGATTGTTATTGTCACCTGTGCTTTGGCGAACAAAGTCGTTTTGCTGTAACTCCGCCATTTCAACTGCATTACGATTGTCTGAAAGGCCATCAGTGTTAAATTTAAAATCAAATGTATCGCCAGGCTTTGGCCTACCTTCCAAGCTCATGTCATAACCTGGATAGTCTTGCAAAGCCGAAAACTCACTTGGCCATGCAGGTGAATTACCCGATGACTTTGCACGACCCAATAAGTTTTCTAAGTTTGGCGCGTCTTCAACCGTGGTAATGACGTTGCCGGCGCTGTCCAACACTTGATAGTCATACACGTTATTTTCAGCACTTGTAAATCTAATTTGAGTCGGCGCCCCGAATGTAGGGGATGGACTTGCACCGGGCCCCTGCAGACCGCCATTGCCATCAAATGCAGAGGTGTAGATTGAGGTAAATGTGTTATCCACATGCGAATTATTGATGGTTGTCGTTCTGACCAACGCATCGCCTAGATTGTCATTATTGACCTCTACTCGTAGGGGTTTTGCAAAGGCTAAGTCTTCAGCCCGATTGGTTGCTAATTCAAGGTTTTGAGCAACGTTTCTCAAAGGCTGAAACAAAAATTTGTCACCTGCCACGTAGCTGGTACCAGACGCAAATTCTAGTTGGATGCCTCCTGTGACATTATGAAAATTGCCAGGACCAGGAATAACCGTGTAGTTTTCGACAATCGGATTACCGTCGCTATCAAATTGTCGTGTGCCATCGCTATTGACAGCAGCAACTTGAATTTCCAAAGTAGATGGAATGCCAAGTGTTGATGATAATATGGTCACCTCGTAATCACTGTTGGAAACTTGATTACCTGCATTGGGCGTAAAACGTCCCTGGACACCTAAGCCCAAATCAGAGTTCTCGGGAAAGTTGATGCCACGAAACCCAGGGATATCAAAAATATTGCCTCCCAACTGCTGATCTAAGTCTAAACCTTTGCGATTGGTAGCGTTAACGGTATCAGCTAAGGCGACGGCCAGCTTTCCCAAATCGCGCTGTGCTGGTTCTAAAACTTGTTCACGATATCGATAAAGACCGCCCAAAGACCCGCCCATTTCCTGCTCTTTGATGTTGAGCTCTGTGTTGGCTTTGTTGCCACTAAATTGCGTGGCTAAGACAAGCTGCCTATTTGTAAAATCTGGATCTCCCCCTACAGCAAATACATTAAACGCGCCATCAGCGAGCACCAAGGATTCACCAGAGGTTAAATTAACGACCAAGCCAGAATCATTATTTGGACTGTTACGCACTTCGATTGATACAAATTCGGCTAGCTTTCGAATCGCGAGATCTCTCTCGTTCATTAGGGTTGAAGGAGTATCGACCGCACTGCTGCCAGATACGACGGCGATAGCCTCATTGAGGTCGCCTATCTGTTTGATTAGCGCGTTGGCAGTCGTCACGCTATCTTGAATTTGTTGTTCTAACTCTTCTTCCTTGATTTTCATGAAATCACCCAACGTGCGGATGCGATTAACCATACCTTGTGCTTCACCCAAAACCGAATCTCGCGAGGGCATATTAGTTGGGTCATCTGCTGCGGTTTGTATCGCGCCAAAAAAGCGCGTCATACTGCCTGAAATACTATTTGCTTCACTCGCCAACACATTGTCTAAACCGACAATTCTGTCGTAAAACGCCTGTGTTTCGCCTACCGAGGTAATATCCCTGCGCAATTGATTTTGAGCGAACTGATTGAGCACACGATCGGTAAACCCGCGATCAACCCCGCCCGTCAAATTCGACTTAAATTCGGTACGCTCGCGAACGTAGCCTTCGGTATTAATGTTGGCAATGTTGTTGCTAGTTGTGTTCAATAAACGACTGCTAGCGTTAACGCCGGTTTTTGCGATCGAAAATAAATCAGCGGTTTTTATCATGGTAATAACTCACCTAAAATAGAGCCGTCGTAAACCGACATAATTTTGTCTGAATATTGAGGATCTGTTGCATAGCCTGCCTTTTGAAGCGCATCAAAATAATCTTTGGGCTGCTGTGTATTTTGAATCGCTTGGTGATATCGCGGATTAGTTTTAATAAAATCCACGTAGTCACTCAGTGACTCCGAGAACGATGCGTAAGACCGAAAGGCTGCCTGTTGTTTTTCAGGCACGTTATTAACATATTCCAAGGTGCTGACCACCGCTTTATCGCCCTGCCAACGTTTGTCCGCTTTGATACCAAACAAGTTGTGACTATTATCTCCCCCGCCATTATGAATTAGGTGCTTGCCCCAGCCTGTTTCCACGGCGGCTTGAGCAATCAGTGCTTTAGGATCGATATTGAGTTCTTTTGCCGCCTGCTCAGCATGCGGGTACAAAGAGGCAACAAATTCGCTAGGCGACTCAAATGCCTTGGCTTTAAAGGCACTTGTTTGCTGCGGTCCTAATACCAAGTCCTGCGCACGCTGCATTGATGCAACACGCTGGCGGTTTATGGACGACAAATCACCGTCATTGCGCAGTGCACTGCCTGGCATTACGCCGCTTGAAGGATCCATCTGCTGAACGATGATATCAGCCAAGCCCATGCTGCCATTAGAGGCTAAATCGGTTGCAAGTTGTTTGTCGTGCATGTCTCTATAAAATTTGACTTGCTCTGAAGAAAAAGGACTGTCTTTGTCTGCCAAGGCATCTTGCGCTTTACGCATAGAGCTGAGCATCATATTCACAAAGATAGCTTCGAACTGTTTGGCCGCTTCTTCCAACGCGCCCTTATCCCCTGAGGTTGCTGCCTCTCGCAATTTGTTCACACTAGAGATGTCATGATAGTTTCGTGACATCTCTAACTGACTTTTGTTGGTATTAGTTAAGTCCATATTAGATCACCACCAACTCGCCTTGCAGTGCACCGGCTTGTTGTAATGCTTCTAATATCGCCATTAAGTCGCCTGGTGCTGCGCCTATTTCATTTACGGCTCTGACGAGTTGGTCAAGCGTAACACCTGGGTTAAATGCAAACATGCGGCTATCGTCAAGGTTAACGTCAATGATAGATTGTGCGTTGACCACCGTTTGACCATTAGCCAAAGGATTGGGTTGATCGACTTGGGCATTTTCAGTAATGGTTACGGTTAAGCCACCGTGCGTGATTGCAGCGGGCAAAAGTCTGACGTCCTGACCAATCACGATGGTGCCCGTTCGGCTGTTAATGACCACGCGAGCGGGCGCAGAAGCCGGTGTAAATTCAAAATTTTCAATTGTCGCCAAAAACCCGACCCGATCTCCTACATCTCTCGGTGCACTGACTTTTACTGATGCAGCATCCATGGGAACGGCTACGGCTGTCCCGTTTGCCTGATCTACACCCAAACGCGTATTAATAACATCAGCTAAAGCCTGAGCAGTCGAAAAATCAGGCGTGTGTAGATTGAGTGTTAAATAATCGTTTTGCATTAACCCTGTTGGCACTGAACGCTCAACGTTAGCGCCATTTGCAATGCGACCAACGGTAGGCGTATTCGACACAATGCGCGAGCCATCGTTGCCCTGTGCGCCAAAACCACTGACCACTAAACTGCCTTGGGCAACGGCATAGACTTCACCGTCTAAACCACGCAAAAATGTTTGTAATAAAGTACCTCCATTTAAACTGGCCGCCTCTCCAACTGAGGATACAGTGACGTCAATACGTTGACCAGGCTTAGAAAAAGCAGGCAACTCTGCGTGCACTGCAACAGCCGCGACGTTTTTAATTTTTGGTTTTACATTGTCATCTAAACTGATACCAAAATTACTCAACATGGTTCTAAAGCTCTGCTCGGTGAACGGACTTGTTTCGCCTGTTCCGGGTAAGCCAACAACCAAACCATAGCCAACTAGCTGATTAGACCTAACGCCCTGAATACTGGCTAAATCTTTTATACGTTGTGCGCTTGCGTTCATACTCATCAGCATAATCACACCAAAACAACTCATCCAAACAATCTTAGTAAAGATATTATTACGACGTTTGTTGCCTAGCAAAATGCTCATAGTGGCCACCATTTAGAAGAAAAGAAATCTGTTAACCAGCCTTTTTCTTGTGCTCGCGCAAAAGAGCCAGTGCCGCTGTATTGGATGCGCGCATTGGCGACTTTAGTTGATTCAATATCGTTGCTCGGTGAGATATCAGCAGGTCGAATAACCCCTGTCAGGCGAATATATTCGTCGCCATTATTTAGGGTTAACCACTTTTCGCCTCTGATGATAAGGTTTTGATTGGGCAATACTTCAACCACGGTAACCGTTATATTGCCAGACAAGCTATTACTTTGGTTAGCTTGTGCATCACCTGCAAAATCGTTTGATCCGTTTAAGCCAAGTTGAATCGCTTCTCGGCCAATATTTAACGGATTAGCGCCCAAACCAATAATGGGTTGAAGGTCTACGTTAGTCGCTTTTGTAGAGGTCGTGCCTGCGGATTTACTTGCATTCGTGTTTTCGCTGAGCTGAACCGTAATAATATCCCCCACGCGTCTGGCCTTTACATCTGCATATAAGCTGTTTGCACGAGCGTGTGAAAATAAGCTGCCGTTTTCAGCTATTTCGGCGCGTGTCATCTGTGGAATTGCCGGCGCATAATAAGGATCATTGGCGGCAATTGGTTGCACTGGAGTACTTTTACATGCCGTTAAGCTTGTGACACAAAAAAACATCAATATTAGGGAGCTTAACCATGTATGTTTGCTGTGCTTAATTAGCCATAAAAGTGTCATCTTAATCTCCTTAAAGCTGCTGTATAACCTGACCAAGCATTTGGTCGACAGACGATATTACTTTTGAGTTCATTTCATACAAACGCTGACTCTCAATAAGATTAACAAGCTCTTCAGTGACATTTACGTTGGACGTTTCTAATGCACCTTGAATTAAACTGCCAATGCCTTCGAGCCCGGGCACACCTTGTTGCGGAGCACCAGAAACAGCCGTTTCAACATACAAGTTTTGACCAATTGGCTGCAGGCCTGCGGGATTTATAAAATCAGCAAGGTTGATTTGCCCTAATACTTGAGGCTCTGCTTGACCTCTAATAGAGGCTGATACCTCACCATCTTGTGAAATAGTCACCTGCTGCGCGTCTGGCGGCAGGGTGATAACGGGTTGTAAAACAAAGCCCGCACCTGGCGTCACGATGTTGCCTTCGTCATTTAAAGTAAACTGACCGTTGCGGGTATATGCCAAACTGCCATCAGGTTGTTGGATCTCAAAAAAACCTGAACCTTGAATAGACATGTCTAACGCATTGTCAGTCGTTAGCAAGTTTCCTTGCGTGTGTGCTTTTTGCGTAGCAACCACTTTAGAACCGGCTCCTAGCATAAGGCCTGAGGGCAGTTCTGTATCAGCCGAGGATCTTCCTCCGGGTTGGTTAATGTTCTGATAGAGCAAATCTTCAAATATTGCTCTATCTTTTTTAAAACCAATTGTGCTGGCATTCGCCAGGTTATTTGATACGACTGAGACATCAGTTTGCGCTGCGTCTAATCCTGTTTTACTTATCCATAATGCTGGATGCATAACAACCTCCGCGACAAATATCGCTGCATAAATTTAATTAGAGAATTCTAAGTAATGAGTTTGACTGCGTGACCATCTGGTCAGCCTTTTTCATTAATTTAACTTGCATTTCGTAATGACGCTGAAGGCTGATCATGTTAACCATTTCTTCTACCGCGTTGACATTTGATCCTTCCACCATGCCAGAGCTTACCTGCACAAATATATCTTGTTCAGGCACGCCACCTTGTTTTAGATCGTACAAACCATCTTCTCGTCGCTTGATGTTATCCAGCGCAGGATTGACGAGCTTCATGCGTCCCACTTCATCAATCTGATTTTCTGGCGCGCCTTGTAATCTGGCCGTCACTGTTCCGTCATTCGCAATCGTAATATTTGACATTGGCACGGGTAAGAATAGAGGGCCGTTTTCACCCATCACTAAATTGCCTTTGCTGTCCTGTAAACCGCCGTCCGCTGTCAGCGTGAAGCTGCCATTACGTGTCATAGCCTCTTCACCTTGAGCAGTTTGTACGCTAAACCAACCATTTCCTTGTATTGCAACGTCGAGCGGACGCCCAGTTGTAATCATAGGGCCACCCTCATAATTATTGGTGGGGCTCTCTGTCATACTAAAGACACGCGTCGGCAACCCTTCGCCGTAAGCCGGCATAGCCCGCGCTTGCTCTAATTGAGCTTTGAATCCGTTGGTCTGTGCGTTAGCTAAGTTGTTAGCGCGCACTGACGTTGCCATCAGGTCTTGCTTGGCGCCGCTAGCGGCGATGTAGAGCATCTTATCCATCTGAACTTGCCCCTTTGTGACAATTAAATGTGCATGTAAGGGAAGTCTGCAAAGACAATGCCAATGTGCGTGCGTTGTTGGGGATTAGAGATTAGGTGAGGTCTAAAAATAGCCTGGTATTAACTGATAAACCAAAGAAAGGAATGAGTAAAAGCAGGAGCCACCGTGCAGCAGCCCCTGTTAGGTTGTTTATCTAATGTTCAATATTGTCTGATTTAGCTGATTATTAACTTCTAAGGCCCTAGAGTTGGCCTGGAAGTTTCGTTGCGCGATAATCATATCAATCAACTCCGTGGTTAAATTGACGTTCGCTTGCTCTAATGCTGATGAGTTAATGTCGCCATAAGTACCCGTTGTAGCCTCACCCGCTAAGGCCTCTCCAGACAGAATACTTTCTTTCCATTGCGTGCCGCTTTGTTGAGTTAGACCTTGCTCATTAGAGAACCTTGCTAGTGCGACTCTGACGATAGGTTCGGACGTTCCATTTGAAAATGTCGCACGCACCAAACCATCAGGACCAATGTCGATACCGGTAAGTCGACCAACGGGCAACCCGTCTTGTTCTAATGACGTTACTTCAAATGCAGATGCAAACTGAGTCGGTTCGTTGGGTGTTGCACTGGCCGCGTCAAGGTTAAAATCGACTGCAATGCGCTGCGTAGGGTCAGATCCGTTTGATAAGACGACATCGCCGAATTCCTCGGTTAGAAACTTAGCGTTTGGAGGTGCGATCCCATCAGCACTCTGCATAGAAATAAAGTCTCCTCCTTCACTAAACGTAATTTTTCCCGCCGCGACTGCGTTACCACTTAGAACCCCTAAAGAATTGACAGCGGTAGCAGCATCGGCATCGCTACCGTCCGCATTTGCCATATCGACTAGCTTGTCATCGATGGCTGCAGCCACATACCATTCGTTGACGACCGCAGGATCATTATCTTTAATAAAGTAATACGTCATTACATGACTATCACCTAACGAGTCATAAACCGTTACCGAGGTTGCTGCATTGTAGGTAAGGGGATCGTTCGGATCGAATTCACCCGCCACTTTTGCTTGCGCGCCAGCAGGCAAGTTAAAGCGCATATCAACTTCGTTGGTTTTTTGTGGGGACCCTGAAGAATCTGGAATTCGCACGGGGACGGTTGTGCTCAAAGCGACAGAAGATGACGTTCCGTCAGGGTTAACCGGAAAGCCCAGTAGATTGCTGCCCGATGAATTTACCACAAAGTTATTTGAATCTAGTTTAAATTGTCCAGCGCGCGTAAAAGAAAAGTCTCGTGATGTAATTTCGGGTACGGTAGCAAAAAAGCCGTTACCCGTAATCGCAAGGTCAAGCGCATTGTTAGTAAAGCTCAAACTACCTTGAGAAAATTGCTGTGACACTTCTTGCGTCAAAGCACCGTCACCGACTTTAGTTTTGCCTGATGCTAGCAATGACGCCGCATAAACATCGCCAAATTCGGCCCGTGACT